>Ga0172366_10002677_pt1 | contig 14008 bp, 13 predicted proteins | sample LakKivSesite69cm_FD_114533 | JGI IMG/M metagenome (GOLD analysis project Ga0172366, IMG submission 114533) | Sediment microbial communities from Lake Kivu, Rwanda - Sediment site 69cm | ecosystem: Environmental > Aquatic > Freshwater > Lake > Sediment | place: Rwanda: Western Province, Lake... | reverse complement strand
TAACGAAATACCTGAATTTTTTCAAGCGCATAATTTACTCCTTCATGCAGCTTTCAAACCTGCACCTGGCGTGTCTCGGTTGAAATCAGTGTTCCGTTCCTGAAGTACTGTACGGTCACATTGCGGAGGTTGCCTGTCAGTTCCCCGGGAGTTGCTATAACTTCTTCGGTAATCCCGGCTTCGGTTACGCGCGAGTACTTTACCTTGGCATTCTGCTTTGCCGCCTCGCTGGCCGCCTGCGCAACTATGTCGGCGTCGGCCGTCACCTCCGCGGATTTGGTATCCATCTTGTACCCGATCCATCCACCCGCTGCAGCACCTGCCGCGGCTCCGATAATTGCGCCTCTCCACGGCTTTCCGGAATCTATGAGGGCACCCAGGATTCCACCGGCCACCGCTCCTATACCCGCACCTGTCTTGGTTTTTGGCGAGAGTCCCTCAATCGTCTCGCACCCGCTCATGAACATACTCGCCAGCAAAATCACTACCAGAAATTTCTTCATAAGACCTCCTTTTCCCGAACCGGTATTTTTCCTGGTTCCAAAACCAAGCTTATTGTCAGATCTCTGCAATCCGGAGGGTTCCCCGCTGAAAATCATCAGGGTTGAACGTCACCTTTCACACCAAATACCCAGGTCTTGCGCCTATCTGCTGAACAGGTGCCTGATCATGAACTTAACCTTTCTTACAGAAGGCCAGGCTGCCTTATCAGCGGGTATTGCTCCCTTGGCTTCTGTGCCGATCAGGTCTTCGGAAATACCTTCCTTTTTTACCAGGTAGTCTTTTACCGCATTCACCCTTCTTTCGGAAAGTTTAAGGTTATAGTCAGCCTTGCCTTCCGGGGATGCGGAACCGACCAGAAGGACTCTCAGTCCCCTCTTCTTTATAATTCCGGCATTTTCCTTGATTGTCTGTATGCTTGCGGATGAAAGACCTGCGCTATCCTTTGCGAAAAAAACATCCTTAAGGACTATTGATTCCTTAACCATCGGCGCCGGTCTTGGCGCTACCCTGCGTGCCGCCTTTTTCTGTGCCTCGGCAACGAAAACGTAACCCCTGTTTCCCCACTGTATATTTTCTTTGCCCGCAGGCGCCTTTTCAGGCATCCACCAGTAGCCGCACTTTTCCCGGTCGTACGCCGGAGCCTTTTTTGCTCCTGACTTGCCGTACCATGAGAAATCCTTCTGTCCGGATGGTACGGTCGCGCATCCCGCGAAGAACAGGCATATCAGAATAACGGGCAGAATTGCCCACATTCCTTCTTTCTTTTTCATCCCTGCCTCCTTTTCCACCCGCGAGGGTGGGATTCTTATAGTCTATTTTGAAACGAAAAAGCCTACCTTCCGGGCAAATGGCCAGGATGGCTGGTCCATGGGTATTGCTCCCTTGGCTTCTGTGTTAAGCCTGTCGGTCGCAATCCCTTCCTTGCTGACCAGATGATTCTTTACCGCTGCCACCCGCCTTTCCGAGAGTTTAAGGTTATAATCAGATTTGCCTTCAGGAGATGCGGAACCGACCAGCAGAACCTTGACAGAAGGATTTGCCCTGAGCACATCCGCGTTCTCTTTCAGCGTCTGAAGAGCCAGGGATGTAAGATTGGAACTGTCGTACGGGAAATATACATGCTGGAGGTTCAGGAAGGTGTATTTTTCAACGATTTTTTCTACGGGCCTATCCTTGTAAACGATTTTCTCTACAGGCTTTTCAACCACTTTTTCAACTATCTTTTCCTTGACAACGACCTTTTCCGCAGGAGCAGGTGCCGGTGCGGGGGCCGGTTTCGGTGCGGGGGCCGGTTTCTTTTCTGCAACGAACACATAACCCCTGTTTCCCCACTGTGTATTTTCTTTTCCCGCAGGTATCTGCTCAGGCATCCACCAGTATCCGACCTTTTGCTGGTCGTAGACCGGAGAATTCTGTGCTCCAGACTTGCCGTACCATGAGAAGTCCTGCTGGCTGGATGGCCCTGTGGCGCATCCTGCAAAAAACAGGCATAATAAAACGCCGAGCAGAATTGCTCCTATCCCCATTTTCCTTGACATGGCCGCCTCCTTTTTTATACAGGGGAAATCCCTGCATAATTTTCAATTTAATTATACCCTTTCTCTCAATATGGATTAAAGGGATTTTTATCAGTTACTGTATAACATACAAGTTTTGCATTGTCAAGAGATACCATGTTTGGGTGTCGCCATAAATAGGGTATAATGTGGGGGAAAATGGAAAAATGGAAAAAGCGGAGCGGGGTACTCGCCCCGCTGTTCTCCCTGTATTCAAGAGAGAGTTTCGGCATCGGCGATATGGAGGATCTGAAACTGCTGGTTGACTGGTGCGTGAAGACAGGCAACTCCATCGTTCAGCTTCTTCCCATGAATGAAACAGGTTACAACTTCTGTCCCTACGAATCAATAAGCTCCCTCGCCCTTGAGCCGATGTATGCCGCGGTGGACAGGCGGATGCATCCGTCGGGCTCATCATGGAGCCGCGTGGATTACGGGATAAAGAATGAAAAAATCAAACTTCTGCGGGAAATCCATGTCGGGGCAGGAAAAGAATATTTCCGGGGAATCGGGGAATTCAGGGAAAGAAATTCCTGGTGGATTGAGGATTTTGCGCTCTTCAAGGTCTTAAAGAAGTATTTTGAAGGAAAGCCGTGGTACGAATGGCCTGACGCCTACAGAAACCGGGACGAAAAGGCCCTCAGGGCTTTCTTTTCGGAATTCAGGGAGGATATTGAATTTGAGATATGGGTTCAGAAACTCTTGCACGGGCAGTTCTGCGACGCAAGGGGCTATGCGGCTGAAAAGGGGGTCCTCCTTATGGGTGACCTTCCTGTGGTGATTAACCGCGACAGCGCCGATGTCTGGGCGCACCAGGAGTTTTTTAAACTCAATCTTGCCGCGGGCGCTCCTCCTGATATGTTCTGCGCCAGGGGACAGAGATGGGGAAATCCTGGCATGCCCACATACGACTGGAAGAGGATAGCCGCAGACGGGTACCGTTACGTAAAGGAGAAACTCAGGTATGCCGGGGAATTCTATGACATCCTCAGGATAGACCATGTTGTCGGATTGTTCCGCATATGGAGTATTCCCCTTGAAGAACCGCTGGAGAATGAGGGTCTGAACGGTTTCTTTGACCCTCCGGACGAAAATACGTGGGAGGAGCACGGCAGAAAGATACTTTCCGTCATGCAGGAAAGCACTTCCATGCTTCTTTGCGGGGAAGACCTCGGCATGATACCCGCGGTCTGCCCCCGGACCATGGAATCGCTGGGGATACCCGGGGTTGACGTCCAGCGCTGGACAAGGGATTGGGGCGGCAATCGGGACTTCCTGCCGCCTGAAGGTTACCGACTTCTTTCGGTGTCTGCGCTTTCAACCCACGATACGTCAAACTGGAATACCTGGTGGGAACGGGAAAGCTCCCGCGAAGAGAAAGAAGGATTCTGGAAATACCTCGGGATTGCAGGACCCCTGCAGGAAAAGGCATCTCCGGGGTTGACAGAAGCGGCAGGAAATCGGTCATCATGATATCTTTCTTCCTGTGGGCACTGGTGTGCGTTAATTGCGTTTTGTTAAGGGCATACTGGTCGGTTATCCTGACATTTGTTCTGTACGGCGCTCATAAGGGAGCGATTGAGCCGGTGCAGAAAGCTTTCGTCTCGGAACTTGTGCCGGCGCAATACCGGGCTGGAAGTCTGGGCGCTTTCCAGATGGTCACCGGGTTGTGCGCACTTCCCGCTTCGCTGTTTGCGGGCCTGCTATGGGATAAAATCGGGGAATTCTTGCCTTTTCTGTTCTCTTTTTCCCTGACCATGGTTGCGATAGTGATGATGTTTTTTGTAAAAGAAAAGAAGCGAAGCGATAATAACAAAGGATAAGCGCAAGGAAACCCGAAGGAGCAGAAAAATGAAGGTGTCACTTTTCAGTCAGAGTCTCTTTGCCGTTCCGCTCAGGGAGGCGATAGAGATGACAGCGGCAATCGGTTTCCCTGCTATTGAGCTCGCATGTGTAAAACCTCATTTTGATTTGAATACGACATCAGGCAATCCTGAAGGAACAGTGGAACTTATACGCGAAAAGGGATTGAAGGTTTCGGCACTTTCACTCTTCAACAATTTCACGGACACTGAATTGCTTGAGGAACAGGTCGCATTATCCCAGACATATATACGCATGGCTCCGCTTTTCGGGGCAAAGGTTATCAAGATGACTCCGGGACCACCGGACTCCAGAAATGCAAAGGAAGAACACTGGCGGTCTCTTGCTGCGGCGTTGGACCGCCTGTCACCGGTGGCTGAGGAGACGGGCGTCCTTCTCGCTTTCGAGACACACATGGGGCAGTTGACGGATACGCTTGCAGGGTCAAGAAGACTGCTGGATATGGCGAAATCCGAAGTCATAGGCATGACGGTTGATTTTTCAAATCTTGTCTTTGCCGGGGAACAACCCGCTGATATTATTTCTTCTTTGCGGGGACGCATCTACAATACGCATATCAAAAACGGGATAATCAACGCAGACGGCAGTTACCGTTTCCTTGAACTGGACAAAGGGCTCACGGATTATACGAAGGTGCTTTCACTCTTGCGCAGGGCGGGTTACAGGGGTTATCTTACCGTTGAATGCCTGGGTGAGGACGCTGCGAAAAGACCTTTTGAAACAGCAAGCAGGGACCTTGTCATACTCAATGGTTACCTTAAAAGGATTGAGCAGGATTCTGACATAAAAGGAGAATGTGATGGTTGATATGAATGCGGGATTTGTTATTGCCGGGGTAGAAAAATCTGTATCAAAACTGGCTCTTGGAACTGCACTTTACAGGATGGAAGGCAAAGAAAAGCATTTTGACATCCTGGATGATTTCGTATCTGCCGGCGGTACGGTTATTGATACCGGCAGGGGATACGGAGTTAGCGAAGAGGTCCTCGGCCTGTGGATGGAATCCCGTTCAGTGCGCGAACGCATTGTACTTATTACCAAGTGCGGACTTACGAATGATGGAATCCTGCCTGCTGAAGATTTCCCCGGGATTGTCAATCGTGAACTTGCTGTTTCTCTGCGTGTCTTGAAGACAGGTTATATTGACGTGTACATGGTGCACCGGGACAATCAGACGATGACGGTCGGGGAAATTCTTGACCCCCTGAACGAAACAATATCAAAAGGATATGTGCGTGCGCTCGGCGCGTCAAACTGGGAATACCGGCGTGTAACGGAAGCGAATGAATATGCCGGCAGGCATGGGATGAAAGGATTTGATACGGTCAGCAACAACCTCAGCCTGGCCCCGCCTGCAGCCGCATTCTATCCTGGGGTTATCTCCACAGACAAGACCGGCGAACGCTGGCACAAAGAGACAGGGATTCCACTTATTTCATGGTCCGCACAGGCAAGGGGTTTTTTCACCGGGCATTATAAGCCCGATAATATCGGCAAAGGGATTCCCGGTTATTCACAGGCGGAAAGCGACGAGTTAATCAGGAAGATGTGCAGGATTTACGGCACGGAAGAAAACCTTGAGCGGCTTGCGCGGGCAAAAGCGATGGGGGAGAAAAAGGGAGGGTACACCGCCGTTGAGGTCGCCCTGGCATGGCTGTTGCACAAGCCGTTTCACGTAGTGCCGGTTGTCGGTCCCAATGACAGGGAGCAGCTGGCGTCGTGTATCAAAGCAGTTTCTCTTGAATTGACAGAAGAGGAAATCAACCGGTTGAATCTTGATATCCCGGAATAGATACGGGGAGCAAACAGAATGAAAAATCCCCCTGTTTCCCCCTTCGTCAAAGGGGGAATTGAAGGGGGATTTGGCAGAGGGAAAATGTCTACTCGACAAAGGGTGTTTGATGTTGAGGGAATGGACTGCGCGGCATGTGCGAGAAACATAGAAAAGTCTGTGAGAAAAGTTGCCGGAGTCCGCGATGCCTACGTGAATTTTCCCGCAAAAAAACTCTATGTCACGGCCACGGAAGACATCCCTGACCGGGAGATCTTGAAGGCGGTTTCCTCGGCGGGAGAGTACCTTGCAAGGCCCGCGGAATCTGCCGGCATGGAAGATACCGGGATGGAGGAGATGCGCGAGGCCGGGAAGCGCGCAATATATTCGTGGATTTTTGCCCTGCCTGTCGGAATCCTCATGATTTCCCACATGCTCGCCCATGCGCCGGGACGCCTGGAATTGCTCTTTGACCTTCTATACATTATCGCCGCGGTTCCTGTTTTGTTTATTTTCGGTGCCAGGACCTACCGGTCCGCACTCAAATCCGCGCGCCGCCTTTCTTTCAACATGGACTTTCTGATTTTCATGGGAACAATCGTTGCTTTTATCACGGGCCTGTTGAAATTTTTTCTCCCGGTGGAGAATTATGCCGCAATAGCTTCTATGATTATGGCGTTTCACCTGACGGGCAGGTATGTTGAGGCAAAGGCAAGGGGCAGGGCAGGGATTGCCATAAAGAAACTCTTGACGCTGGAGGCAAAGGAGGCGGTAATACTCATTGACGGCAGTGAAAGAACTGTCCCGACAGGGGAAGTCAGGGTTGGCGATACGATGCTCGTCAGACCTGGCGAGAAGATACCGACTGACGGTGTTGTTGTCAGGGGCGCGAGTGCCGTGGATGAATCAATGGTGAGCGGGGAGAGCATGCCCGTGGACAAACATGAAGGAGACAGAGTCCTAGGCGCAACGGTAAACCAGGATGGCGTTTTGTACGTGAAGGCGCTCAGGGTGGGGAAAGAGACGTTTTTGAGCGGCATCATCAGACTTGTTGAGGAAGCCCAGGGCAGCAGGGTCCCCATACAGCAGTTTGCCGACAGTGTGACCGGCATCTTCGTTCCCTCGGTCCTGATTGTTGCGGTCATGACGTTTATCCTGTGGGTTGTTTTCCCCGGTCCCATGAGTGAAATAAAATCAGCATTCTTTTTTTTCCCCTGGATTGGCGACGGCGGAAACTCCACAACGCTTGCTTTGTTTGCTTCCATAGCGGTTCTGGTTATTGCCTGTCCCTGTGCGCTCGGTTTGGCAACGCCCACGGTCTTGATGGTGTCTTCGGGCATAGGCGCCGAGAAGGGAATCTTCATCAGGCGTGGGGAAGCAATACAAACAATGAGGGATATTTCAGTCATAGCATTTGATAAAACCGGAACAATAACGAAGGGCAAACCAGAATTGACAGATGCAATACCCCTGGGTTTCGGGATTGACCGGAAAGAACTGCTGAAGATTGCGGTATCTCTGGAATCCGTCTCCGGACATCCCGTTGCCACGGCGATAGTTGAGGCAGGGAAGAAAGAAAACGCAGAGCCATATGAAATCGCGGGATTTGAAATCCTGCGCGGCAAAGGGATTCAGGCGTCAATCAGCGGTGAAAGATTCATGGTCGGCAACGGAAAACTGATGATTGAAGGGAATATTGATATGAAAACAGCGGAGGTGGCAACGGCGGAGATGGAAGGGCAGGGCAAAACGGTTATGTATGTTGCCGCAGGGCGGAAACTTGCAGGCATTCTTGCAGTTGCCGATACGCTGAAACCGGAATCAAGGGAAGTTATAGAACGGTTGAATAAACTCGGGTTCCGGACAGTCATGCTGACGGGCGATAATGGGAAAACAGCCGCGGCGATTGCCGGGCAGTCCGGGATTGCAGAAGTGCTGGCTGACGTTCTTCCGGATGATAAAATGGCTAAAATCAGAGAACTTCAGAAGAGAGGCAGGGTGGCTTTCGTGGGCGACGGCATAAATGATGCCCCTGCGTTAAAACAGGCGGATGTCGGTATTGCGATAGGCACGGGTACCGATATTGCGATTGAGGCGGGAGACATCGTGCTTGCGAGAGGGAACCTTGATGGAGTTATCTCCGCCATTATGCTGAGCAGGGAAACCTTCAAAAAAATCAGGCAGAACCTTTTCTGGGCGTTTTTCTACAACATAGTAGCAATCCCCCTGGCTGTGATGGGAGTTCTGCATCCGGTCATAGCCGAGATGGCGATGGCAACATCCTCGGTTTCGGTCGTCTCCAACGCCATCCTCCTGAGAAGAAGAAAGAAGGCAATATAGAAAATCACAGATATCCTGAAAAATTAACCGTCGGGGAAGAGCCAGGTTGAGAGGTACCTTTCGCCTGTGTCAGGCAGTATGACGACTGTGAGTTTTCCTTTGTTTTCGGTCCTGGCCGCGACTCTCATGGCCGCCCATACCGCGGCTCCGCCGGAAATGCCGGCAAGGATGCCTTCCCTTCTTGCAAGTTCCCGCGCTGTTTTTGCGGCATCTTCATCGGTTACAGTGATTACTTCGTCAATAATCTCCCTGTTCAGCACTTTCGGGACAAAGCCAGCGCCTATCCCCTGAATTTTATGAGTACCGGGTTTGCCGCCAGAAAGCACAGGAGAATCAGACGGCTCGACCGCTATCGCCTTAAAAGTCTTTTTGCGCTTCTTGATTGCCTCCGCAACGCCTGTTATCGTACCGCCCGTTCCCACCCCTGCGACCAGGATGTCAACCTCGCCGTCGGTATCCCTCCATATTTCCTCGGCCGTTGTTTTCCTGTGGATTCCAGGGTTGGCCGGGTTGTCAAACTGCTGGAGGATGATGCTTCCCGGTATCTTCTTTGCGAGTTTTTCCGATTCCTCAATGGCACCCCTCATTCCTTTTGCGCCTTCGGTCAGAACGATTTCGGCCCCGAATATTTTGAGCAGACGCCTCCGTTCAACCGACATTGTTTCCGGCATTGTCAGAATCAGCCTGTATCCTTTCACGGCCGCCACGAATGCCAGACCTATCCCGGTATTGCCGCTGGTGGGTTCAATGATGATTCCGCCTTTCCTGAGAAGCCCCTTTTTTTCGGCGTCCTCTATCATTGCCAGTCCTATGCGGTCTTTGACGCTCGACAGAGGATTGAAAGACTCAATTTTCGCAACTATCCTGGCGTCAAGCCCCTCGCCAAGCCTGCTCAATCTGACCAGCGGCGTGTTGCCCACCGTCTTTGTTATGTCCTCAAATATCCGCGTCACTTGTCCCCCCTTCAGGCAGTTACCCGTCATTTCCGCAGGATGCCGTCCCTGAGTGAGTAAACCGTATCAAAGAGGCCGAGAGGAAGTTCCCCGTGCGTTACGGTCACAAGGGTGGTATTCCTCTGCCCTATCCATGAAAAAAGAATTTTTGTTATCTCGCCGGCGGTCTCCGGGTCAACGTCGCCTGTTGGTTCATCGGCAAAAATTATTTCAGGTTCATTGGCCAGCGCCCGGGCCACGGCAACTCTCTGCTGCTGTCCCATGCTTAACTCCGCGGGCAGATTGTCAAGACGGTCTCCAAGTCCCACGCCGTTCAGGAGTTCAACCGCCCTCTTCCTGCGCTTATCCCGGGGCAATTCGGAAAAAAAGAGAACCGCCTCAACGTTTTCACAGGCGTTCCACGAAGGCAGGAGGTTGAAGTTCTGAAAAATTATGCCGGTTCTCCTGTGCCTGAGCGCGGACATCTCATTATTTGAGAGGCCGTTCAGCAATTTTCCGTCAAAGACTATTTCTCCGGATGTCGGGGGTTCCAGTCCCGCCAACAGGTTAATCAGCGTTGATTTTCCGGAACCGCTCTTGCCGGTTATCACCACTTTCTCTCCCCTGCGCACGGTCAAATCCAGACCTTTCAATACCTGTATCTCCTTCTTTTTCAGGTAAAAGTTCTTCTTCAGGTTCCTGACCTCCATTATGTTTCCCACGGCCTTTTCTTTCTTATCCATTTTTTGAACTCCTCCCGTTTGGATTAAATGTGCCTCAGCGCTTCTGCCGGATACTTCCTTGCGGCATTCAGCGCCGGAACAATTCCGGCTAACATTCCACCTCCAGCCGAAATCAGTACCGCCAGCAAAAACAGGAATGCGGGGATGGTTGTGCCACGCAATAGCGGTTGTCCCACGACAAGACGCAGAGGAACGAGGGTAACGATGAAAACCGCAACTGCACAGCCGAATACACAGCCTATCAGAGATTGTACCAGGGATTCAAGCAAGATTTGCCAGGTAATTGCCCTGTTGGACCAGCCTATCGCCTTCAGTATGCCTATATCATGCTGTCTCTCCATAACCGACGAGAGTTGTGTTTTCATGGAAAAAAGGATTGCCGCTATCATAATCAGCAGGGTCAGAAACCAGAATGTCTGTTCGCTTACCGATATTGAGTTGGATGCCGGTTTGTAGCAGCCGAAACCGTATATCTCAAGTTTAGTGGACAGCATTCTTATCTTGGAGATGGCAGTATCCTGCACCGGCCCTTCTTTGGATTCAACAAGAACCCCGTTAATTGTATTGCCTGCCGCCACGTTTGCAGGCATCCTGTTGACGATGAGCCGTGTTGCGGTTTCAATGTCCATGTAAATATCTGCCCTTGCCGGTCTTGTAGCCGGCTTTACAATCCCGACCAGTTCAAACTCTTCTCCCAGGATTCTTATTCTGTCTCCGACGGAATAACCTCTCACAGAAGAGTAGTTTTGCTCTGCTATGAATACATTTTTTCCCTTATCACCGGGTTCCAGGAACCTACCGGCAACCAGATCCGCCGGTGCGCAGGTTGTGGAGTTTACGGAGACAGGGCTTGCAGGATCAAATCCTCCTATGAGAAAAAATTGCCTGTCTTCCCTGCCCTGCATCCTGTACGAGATATAGGGAGAAGCATCCTTGACTTCCTTGATGGATGCTATCTGTTTAACAATGTTCGGGCTGAAAGGGTCTGAGAAAACCCCTGCCGCAAAAAACCCTTCTCCCGTCGGCGCTTTGGGAATAAAGTATTCCTTGGCCCCTGATTCCCATGGCATGTAAACCAGGAAGTGCGTGCCCACGCTCCCCAGGATAGACCTGTTGAAATCTCTGGATGCGCGCATAAAAGTAAGAAAAACCAGCAGTACGCACACCGCTATCAAATAGGCCGCAATATTTGCCATTGTCCTGCTTTTCCTCCGGCTGAGTTCCCGCGACGCGCATTCCCACAACTCCCTGACATTTATTTTCATATTCGCCCCCTTAGGAAAATCATACAATTATAATAATATTCATTATATTACAGCAGATTTTGTGCCCTGTCAATAGAAGCCCGAAGAAAGCCGAAGTGTCCATATTGTGCTTGATATTATTATTCCCTCACATAAATATTACTAAAATAATAATAATTATAGAATTAGGTGGATGGAGATTATGAAGTCTTTCCAACCGCCGCCATGTATATGACAAACTCCTCCTTGCCGTCCGCTCCCACAAGTTCATCCGCCTTTTCCTGGTCGTAAGCCGCAATGGCGCACGTTCCAGCACCGACCGACGCGCAGGCGAGATAAAGGTTCTGGCAGACGTGTCCCGCGTCCGTCGCTATCAGTTTGTGTGAGGCCAACCCGTATCTCCATTCCATGCGGTAGGGTATTGCGGTCCATATGAAGGTAACGGCACTTTCTCCGGCAAAATTCTGTCCGAGCGCCGAATCAATCACGGCAGATTCAAGGTTCCTTCTTCCCGAGAGATAAACCATGCCGTGACTCAGGGGCAGGTACCTGTATATACCCTTTTCAATCCCGTCAACACGGAAGACTGCAAGGTAAGTCTCCAGCGCATGCCTGCATCCTGCAGATGGCACGGTTCTGAAGGTGTGCCCGTTGATGACTTTGCTGCGAACGCCCTGGGTGGCCCACAGCAAAAAGGAGAGTTCGTCTTTTGTAACTGGATGCGGGCTGTATCTGCGGACGGACTTCCTTCCGGCTATCGCGTCTTCAATGGCGATACTCCCGATGTTTTTCCACTTTCCGGGTTTGGCCAGGGGTATTATTCTGTCATCCGGGGAGCACGGTTTTTCAACCGGAGGAACAGGTATTCCCATGTTCTGGTCTGTCGTTGAGAAATCAAGGATTCTGCCCAGGCTTCCCTTCAGAAAATCCCTGTTTCTTTGAAGGTCTCCATTTTTCATTTTGAGGTGATTCACCTCCGTCAGAATCTGATTCCGTTCATGATATCGCCCTTCGGGTCGTCCACGTCAAACCCGGAGGGATCCGACGCCTTGATTCCCCACAATCTTATATCCTTCACTATCAGGTCGTTATGGTCCGCAAAAAACTCTATCCTTCCCTCACCTCTCCCGTAAGCCGGCAGATACATCAGCAGGTTGCCGTCCATGTATAACTGGGTTATGCCGTCGCATCTGAATGCGCGGATGTGATAGTAACGGTCAAGTTTGACCTGCGGTACGGATTTCACGGCAAGGATGTCGCTATCCGGGTCCTGACATGAGAAGGATTTGAGCACCGAGCATAATGAAAATTTCACGCCGTCTATGATGAACCCGCCACGGTACTGGACGTCATTGCCGTTGAAGGTGGGCAACTGCATGTCAAATTCCAGGTCAAAATCAGCGACGGAGTCCCTGTATCCGACCAGAGCGGTGGTGATATTGCCGGAAAGGAAGAGAGAGTTGGCAGGTATGTCCTCGTGCAGGTTTGCGGCCTTTGCACGCGAACGGTTTATGCGGCAGTCCCCGGATAGTGCCTTCCACCCGTCCCCGAGATTATGTTTTTTTGAATCAAAGAGACAATTCCCCCTGAATTTTTCCAGTTCGGGCAACGCACGGAATGCAACTGAGTCGTCTTCCAGTATCCTGACGCCAAGCGGCAGGCAGAGTGCGCGCGGGGCAAGCCGGCTGCGGTTGCACCTTTCTGTCCGGTCTTCAAGCCGGCCAAGGAATAACCATCCTCTGCCGGTCTTAACCGTTTCCGAAGCGGAAACGTAACATGGGAGCAGGTCCTGGTTTTCCACTTCCCTGTAAGGCCCGCGGAGACTGTCCGCAACCGCATGCCGCAGTCCGTTTTCAGGGCTGATTGTGAAAAACATGTGGTATCTGCCGTCAATGTCAATCACGTGCGGGGATTCGGGAAATACATGGCGTCCGTGGGGCAGGGCAGGAGGTAGTGGTTTCCAGTGCACCAGGTCCTCTGACTCCGCCATGCCGACGCATCCTCTCAGGAAGATATCCGGTTCAATGTCGGGTCTGACACGGCTGCAGAAGAACATGAGATAGGATTTCCTTTCCGGGTCCCGGTGGATATTGGGGTCGCGGTGGCTGTTGTAACGCGTTTTCTCCTGTACCCACTCCGTTTCGTAAACCGATTTTTTGAAATCAAAGTGAAGCAATTGAGGCTCCGACCATTTCACCAGGTCCCTTGACCAGCAGATTTTATTGACGTTATCTACAAGGGCATAGCGGTCTTTGTGCCTTACGGCGGAGCATGCACCTCCCAGAGCGGTGACAAAAGGCAGTTCCTTCCAGTGAAAGAGGTCTCTTGATTCGGCATGTCCCTGCCTGGGCTGGTCCGTCAGGCCGCGGCTGAGTTTCAGTCGTTCCCCCGTGATATGAAACAGGTGATAGACGCCGTCTTTCTTCATGATGGTGAAGTCGTTTACGTAATGATTGCGCGGGTGGTACTCAAGCATGGTGAAATCCTCCTTTCAAAAGACTGAACCAAGGTACAGATAGAATATTCCGTCGTCCAGGGAACGAATACCGCAGCCCATATAGAGAGGCCCGAAGAGGGTTTCAAGCGCAAGAAAGACCGAACCGGAAAGACGCATGTCGTCAAGCGAAATATCACTGAAATCCTTCCATGCATCGCCTGCCTCAACGGAGCCGCCGATGAAGAAGCCGTTGATGTTGAAAGGCAGGGCTTTTGGTATCTCCCTCATGTATATGAGCCGGAGCAATCCAGCGTAGTTGCCCGTTATCTCGTTGTACTGAAAGCCGCTCATTCTCTGGAACCCGCCCAGAGAGAATTTCCGGTACTCGGGCAGGCTGTCATCCAGGCTGAAAGAGCCTTCAAGCGACGCGATGAGGGTGTCGTGACCGTGGGTCAGCGCACCTGCCGTCTTGACTGTCAGCTGGCGGAATTCATCGCTGTCGTTACCGGGCATCGTCCCGCCGTACCATGTACCGAAATATGTCCCTTCCCTGGGGAATGTTATGCGGTCCATCCGGTCAATTACCGCCGAGCCCCT
>Ga0172366_10002676_pt1 | contig 14011 bp, 12 predicted proteins | sample LakKivSesite69cm_FD_114533 | JGI IMG/M metagenome (GOLD analysis project Ga0172366, IMG submission 114533) | Sediment microbial communities from Lake Kivu, Rwanda - Sediment site 69cm | ecosystem: Environmental > Aquatic > Freshwater > Lake > Sediment | place: Rwanda: Western Province, Lake... | reverse complement strand
TGGACTTTTCCAGCAGATTATTATTAAAGGTGTAATTATTGGACAGCACGTTTGAAATAGATCGGGAGGATTCTCTGATTATAGTAGATGTTCAAAGAGACTTCTGCCCAGGAGGGGCTCTGCCCGTTCCTAACGGCGACAAGGTGGTTCCTGTCCTAAACGGATACATACAGATATTCATAAAAGCTAGAGCAAAAATCTTCGCCACAAGAGATTGGCATCCCCCACACCATATTTCTTTTCGAGGGTATGGCGGTACATGGCCGCCCCACTGCATACAAGGAAGCAAAGGAGCTGAGTTTCATCCAGACCTCAAGCTTCCGGAAGATGTGACGATAATATCAAAGGCTATGGACCCTTCCAGAGAGAGCTACTCTGGCTTCGATGCAACCGAACTGAACGACGAATTGAAAAAGAAGGGCATAAAGAGAATTTTCGTGGGAGGGTTAGCAACCGATTATTGCGTAAAAAACACCGTACTTGACGGTCTCAGATTAGGTTTTGAGGTGATATTATTGTCCGACGCAACTCGAGGAATTGACGCAAGACCTGGAGATGTGGCGGTCGCCATTGAGGACATGCTCAAAAAAGGCGCGAAAGAAGCTACACTTTCAGAGCTGTCAGATTCGCTGGGAATACTCCAAGAAGAAAAGACGACGGAAAAAATAGAGCAAGAAACCTTAAGACAGACTGAAAGGAAAAGGAAAGCCAGACTAAGAACCAGAGGTCCCTATAGAAAGGCACATGTTGAAAGCTGACGGATTACTCTTCTCAACTGTCGCTGTTTTCAGATTTCTTGGCGCGCATATGCATGCATATGCTCTCTAATCAAGCCAAGAATTCGGCACATCGAAAAGCGAAAGCTACAATAATTGCTAATAATCATTGGAGTATTGGGTCGATTGTTTTGGTGTTGAAATATAAACTGTATATCAGCGGTGAATGGGTGGATTCTGAATCCGGCGAGACTTTTTCAAGAGTTAATCCAGCAAACCCCGACGAAGTGATTGGTGAATTTCAGAAGGGAGACGAAAACGACGTCAGGAAAGCAGTTGACGCTGCAGAAGACGCGCTTGAGAAATGGTCTGAAACGCCTCCTCCCAAAAGGGCTGAATTTGTTTTCAAAGCTGGTCAGCTGATGAAAGAAAACAAAGAGGAATTATCAAGAACGATGACGCATGAGATGGGGAAAATTCTGATCGAATCAAGAGCAGATGTTCAAGAGGCGATTGACGTGGCGTACTACGCCGGGGGAGAGGGAAGAAGATTGCTGGGACACACCACAACGTCCGAATTGAGAGACAAATTCGCCATGACCGTTAGACTGCCCATCGGCGTGGCGGGACTGATAACTCCTTGGAATTTTCCCATTGCAATTCCTGCACGAAAAATACTTTACGCTTTGATCTGCGGGAACACCATTGTTTTTAAGCCCGCTTCTGACACTCCCTTGTGTGCGGTAAAACTTGTTGAAATTCTCGAGAAGGCAGGAGTGCCACGTGGCGTAGTCAATCTCGTTACCGGACCAGGCGAAAGCGTTGGAAATAGCATCGTCAAAAATGAAAAGGTACATGTGATCTCCTTCACGGGGCACAAAGACACGGGAGCAATCATCCTGAGGGAAGCTGGAATAAAGAGAGTCAGGCTTGAACTAGGAGGAAAAAATCCGATAATAATAATGGATGACGCTGACTTGAAACTGGCTCTGGATGGCGTGATTTGGGGGGGCTATGGCACGACGGGACAAAGGTGCACGGCAACCTCAAGAGTTATAATTCAAGAGAAAGTCAAACCAATCTTCGAAAAGATGCTAGTTGAAAAAATCGGGAAGTTGAAACTTGGAGATGGGCTTGACCCTGCAACTGACGTGGGACCGTTGGTCAACAAGGCTGCCCAAGACAAAACAAACAGGTATTGTCAAATTGGAGAAAAGGAAGGAGCTAGACTTCTAGTTGGTGGAAAAATTCCTGACATGAAGGGATGGTTCTTTGAGCCAACTCTTTTCACCGACTGTACAGCTGACATGCGAATTGCCAAAGAAGAGATTTTCGGACCCGTCGTGTGTTTAATCTCAGCCAAAAACTTCGACAATGCAATAGAGATCGCGAATTCAGTGGAGTACGGGCTGGTCTCTTCCATTTACACTGGCAGCATCAGAAACGCCTTCGTTGCGATTAAAAAGCTCGAGACAGGTTTAACTTATGTGAACAGTTCAACTATCGGAAGCGAGGCTCACTTACCGTTCGGTGGCGTCAAGCATTCGGGAAACATGAGGGAGGGAGGCCCTGAAGGGATAGAAGAATTCACTGAGCTAAAGACTGTGTACTTTGACTACTCCGGAAAACTGCAGAAAGCCCAAATAGACATAGAATAGCCTACTCTTTCGCTTTGGGCTTTATGAGTAACTTCACTGAGGCATCAATGGTGTAGTTCTCTTCGCTTTTTCCGACCGTAAAGTGCCAGTCTTTAACCTCGACTTCCATGTCTTTAAAATGGCTCACTATCACTTCTCTATACTTGGACACTGCTTCGCCGATCTTCTGCAATCTTTCAGTAATATCAACACTCTCTTCTGTCAATCTATTCACCTCCATTTCTCTATGATGAATGCAGTCTCAAAAGACTAAATGATAGGTTGAAGGAAAAAGTTCTTAAATACATGTGGCTGTCTGGCAACAGTAACAGCAAAAATACTATTTGATATCCTAGAATTTCGACATCTAATTCCAACTTTGAACGGGCTTTCTACAAATATGAGACGGTGTTTATTGTTGCTTCTTAGAAATACGGGCAAGTAGGGTGTTCGGTTTGCGAAGCGATGCGAACCTTATAAAGACATGAAATCTCGTCAAGAGCGATGTCGACAGTGATGTTGTCAAGGGCGGAAAGTCAACAAGGCAATGTCGATTGCGTGTCAGATTCCATGCAACAGGACATGTTGACTTCAACAATCGTTCTAAACTTTGCAATGTTTGATGGTTCTTGGTTGCGCGAAGCAAAACCGAATCTGCAGTATTTGCAATAAAAAGTTAAAAAATAGACCAGATCCTTCCAAAAAATAGATGCGAGGCGCTAAATGTGATTATAATCAGACGCGCTTCAGTCACATACAAAATGCGAAGCGGAATTTCGGCTTGGGAAAAGCAGCGTGGCCTTTCACTGCTCGCCCATAACCTGGATTATGATTGTTCTCCTTCTCGGGTAAACATCTGTTTCCACGAAGAGAAGTGATTGCCAAGTCCCGAACTCCACTCGCCCGTCAACCACTGGTAACGTTTTGTCTGGCGGCAACAATACTGATCGCAAGTGTGCGTGGGCGTTTGAAGGGTGTCTGTAGTTGCCTTGCCTTGGGACCATTTCCTCAAGTAAAACTTTTATGTCGCTTAAGAGGCCGTGCTCGTTTTCCGTCAAGATCAGTATGCCAGTCGCGTGGGGTGCAAAAACATGGACCAAACCGTTCTTGACGCCTGACTTGGAAACGACCTCTTGAACCTTATCGGTTAGATCTGTAAAATCTATTTCACCTTTTGTGGAAAAATTGTAAATTGTGTTAAAAACTTTGAAGTTCGACATCTCAATCAGCAGTTGTTCTATGTAATCGCCTTCTTGAAAAATTTTTCGAAATTCGTCAGACAAAGCCTTCTGAATTCTTCTTGGCGGTGCTTGAGTGTTTGGTTTGAGGTTCAACCTATGTATAGAGGGGTAAGCGCCGCAGAGAGTATTAGAAGAAAGGCTCTCTAACCATAGAAATTCCAACAACAAAGATTAGAAAAATGATCGAAATCATAAAGGTGCTAACTCAAACAATCGGGTGGACTCAAAGGCAAACAAGGCCAAACTGGCTATTTGGGATGTTTCCAGCAAGGTGCTTTCTCAGGGTTTCCGCATATAAGTTTGAAATGGTAGCTTAAGAACCTGCTTTTCCACCAAGCATTCCTTCAAATAATCGTCTAAAGTAGCAGCTGGCACGACCTTTATACGATAGTCCCTAACGTCAATTGAGTGCTCAAAGTTCTTCTGAGGAATAACAACCTTCTTGAAACCCCAACCCTCAGCAGCCTTGATCTTTTCATGCATCCCTCCCACAGCGGTTATCTGAATAGAATCTCCAACGCCCAAGTTTATCTCTCCAGTGACAGCCACATCTTGCCTGACCGGTTTTCCCTCAATAAGCGAGCATAGCAATATGGCCATTGTCACACCTGCCGAAGGCCCATCAACGCCGTAAGACTGGGCAAAATCAATATGCGTCAAATAGTCTTGAGCTATGTCCACGCCATATTTTTGAAGAATCACGCTTCTCACTTTGGCTATGCTGTCTGAAATGAAGCTTTGACCCCTGGCCACTCCAGTTACCTTGTAGTATCCCCTAATTGGATAGTTTCTTGAGAGTCTATTCTTCTTGACGAGCTGAGCTTTAACGCTTAGAACGCTGCCTGTCATCTCTCCGCTATAAGGATCTCGTACCACAGCCAATCCGTATATCTGTCCAAGCTTAGTTCCTGCCGGCTTTATCTCCAACAGTTTGCCCCTTTCGCTGATTTCATGTTCCAATAACTGCTTCTGAATAGTCTTGCAGTGTTGCTCCAAAGCCTCTAAGACATGTCTTCGCTCAACGACCTTACCGTCTTCGTTCATTGCCAAGGTCGCGGACGTTTTGATAATTGAAATGAGTGGTCTAAACCTTGTGGTCAACGCATCCTTTTTGCTGCTTCTTCGTCTTCCTTCTTCCACTATTTCATAACACGCGTCTCTGCTAAAAGGGATGAAGTTAAAACGCTTGATTTCCTGAGCTATGAACTGCACATATTTGCGCCTGTTTTCTAAAGTGTTGGGCATATCGTTGTTCATTTTCACAACTTTGCCGTAGCCATAGAGGCGATCCATCAAAGCAGGGTGGATTTGGCTTATGCTATCAAAGTTTCCTGCGCCGACAAGAAAAGTGATGGCAGGCACAGGCTCGGTTGAAACGGCCATCGCCGCCGTATCTCCACCATGCCACTTACCCCTTAATGCTATCGGCAATTGTCCATCTTCGAGGACCGTTAGAAGCGTGACAGCTTCTTCCGGATCAAGGTTTTTGACTTCGTCAATGTACAATATACCCAAAGACGCAACGTGAACGTCACCAGCAGTAACCCTCTGGTGCTCAGGAGTACCTAAACCACCGGTCTGGTAGGGATCCCAAGCTATTGAACCAAAGAGCTGAGCACTTCTGTGTCCTGTAGCATCAACAAAGGGAGCGTGTCCAGAGCTGTTGTCGATAAGCAGCTTCGGAACCTCTGTTTGTTGAGCGCCTCCTATTCCTTTCAAGTTGCCCAATCCGCCAAGCCTGGAGAACCACCATATAAAAATGCTGAAGAAAATCAGGCTCCCTCCTGGGATGAAGGTCATCGGAACCACTCCTACAAACTTATCAACAAAGTAGTCTGAAAAATTGTTATTATACTGCGTTTGGAGCGGCTCACCGAGGAAAGAAGGATTCATAGTCCAAGTTTGCCAAGCTTGAAACATAAAGTAAAAGCCCAAGCCCATGAGGAAAAGGCCCAGAACTAGCATGAAGATCTGTATTGCTTTAAGTCCCACTTTGGTGGTGAATTTTCTTTTAAGTTCCTTAAGTTGCTCTGTCTGCAGAATCTTCTTTCCTTCCCCAGCCTTATGAATGGAAATCTTAGGCTGGCTCGGCAGTGCAGCATTTTTCCAGCAGAAGACATCAAAAAGTTTAATGCCATTCTCATTGTAAACTTGCGTCAGCTTCTCGGCCAATGCTTTGCCGAGCAGGGACTTGCCGGTTCCAGGGTCGCCCAAAAGGAGAAGGTAAGGTCCAGGGCTAATCACCCTTTTGGCTGATGGCTTTGATTTGTCTGGGTTGCTCCATCGTTCATACCATTTAGCCTTTTCAAGATGCTTGAGCTTGTGGACCCACTCATTCAAGCATAGGAAACCCTCGTCTAGTGCTTGCTCTTGACCTATGACCCAGTTTATCAGATTGTCATCCACTGGAAAATCTTCAGTGTTTTTGAATTTCCCCCAGTTCCACCTCACTTTAACAGTTCGCCCCTCTACATTGCGTTCAAATACTTCAATGCCTTCTCCAAAATGGTCAAGAGACATGTATGCCTTCTCCTAGTATCGCTATCAAAACAACTATTGTAAGCAATTAAAGCAGTTATTTCAAAACTGGAAATATACGTGAATCCAGAACATAATACTGAAAACTTTGCCTATTTCCATTTTGTGTTCACTGTGATGAATCTTTTTTGCTCCTTTTCCCCCGGAATGCCGTCAAAATTTCGAACAACCGACGCGCTTATTTTGCCTTAATTTCCCAAAAAATTACACTACTCTTTGAAATCTCAATTCTAGGTGGACGAAAATATTCGTAACAATATTCTTCAGAGAACATCAAGGTTCTTGTCAGAAGAACAGAAAAAGGGGAACTTCAAAACAAGGCGTTTTGAAACAAAGAAGCCTTTTTCGGCCTTATTACTCCTGCTCTGGGAGCCAAGGCATGGACTTCACCGGGGCCTCATATAAAAACCGTCGAAAATCTCCCTGCAAAGCTTAAAGGCAATGGCTTCGGATTTGCTTCGAATTCTTAGGCACGTCGTTCAGTGCTACGCCGAAATATGAATTGCGCGCTTAGTCTCGTATAACTTATTTTGTTTCTCCGCATCGCATTGGTACGATGCTTGGCTGGCCTATTCGTCTTCTGTTGAATCCAAATAGAGTTTTTAGCGAACTTTGGTTGATGCTTCCGTATACAATTTCTCTTATCTGATTGCTGAAGCGTTTCACCATGTTCGACAGTAAGAGATTCCAATGTAACAAAAACCTATTTTTGACGTTATTTCCCATGAAGACAGACATTTGCTTCGTCTACACTAGACTAAACTATTGATATTTTTAACTTTATCGGATTAACTATTTCCTGTTTGGTGGCTATAGTAACATGCGTATTACCATTATGAAACTCCTTCACCAGCATCCCACGAGTAGTGCGAATTGCAATAACCGTATACAAAAGCATCAACACATTCAATAGTTATTTATTATAAATTCTGCCAATATCTAGAAAATGGATCGTGGAAAGCCTAATGGTTAGAGACGTTGACAAGGCTGCGCTTCGCCGGTGGCGCAAGAGAGGCTTTTACAGTGAAAACGTTCTGGTAAAACTCCTGCAAAAAAATGGATATAATGCTGTACGCGTTCCCGTCAGCAACCCGAGTCTCAACCCGTTGCCCGACGTCATGGCCAGGAAAGACTCGCACGTATATGCCTTCGAAGTCAAAAACGCGAGATATTATGCTTATTTCCCTAGGCAACAAATTGAAAAGCTTTTCAGATTCCTTAACGAGCTAATTCCACTGGACAACGACTGCAAACATGCAGTTCTTGCAGCGCACTTAGGCAAGAAATGGGTTTTTAAAGAAGTCAAGTGGGCCCGCTGGGAGAAAGGCAAAGTGTCTGAGAAGGTAAGGATCTTAAAGCGAGATAGAGGAAATCTAAACATAGGAGAGGGACATTAGAGGCTTTCTGGACTTGCCAGACCTGAACGCAATTTTTCAGAACAATGGTTCTCCCGATCATTTCAATCAAAGGAGGGCTGCAATGAAAAAAGCCAGACTTGCAGTGTATGCGTCCTCGCTGCGCAAGGTTTACCAGACTAGCGACTTTAAGGTTGAAGTTTTGAAGGATGTGAAACTCAAGGTTAACAGAGGCGAATTTGTAACTGTAAGCGGGCCGTCAGGGTCTGGGAAAACGACGCTGTTAAACATTGTTGGCAGCATTGACAGGCCTACGAGCGGGAAAATAGTTGTTTTTGGTCATGACCTCTGCGTTCAAGATGAGGATTTTCTGGCAGACTTCCGTTGTCGTAATGTTGGTTTTGTTTTTCAGTCTTACAATCTGGTTTCAACTTTGACTGTAGCGGAAAACACGGCTTTTCCGATGGAGTGGATCAAGAAGCCAGAGAATCAAATAGAGGCACGAGTTACAGAACTGCTGGAACTTGTTGATCTACAGCATAGAGCAGAACATTTTCCATCTCAGCTGAGCGGCGGAGAACAACAACGCGTGGCCTTTGCCCGTGCATTGGCAAACGATCCGCCATTGCTCCTTGTTGATGAGCCAACTGGAAATTTGGACGCGAATAACAGCCAAAAAATCACCCAGATACTGCAGAAACTGAAGGAGGACGAGAAAACCATAATCGTTTCAACCCATGACAAACAGATAGTACAGTTAGCGCATCAAAAATTGTGTTTGGAAGATGGAAGGCTGGTAGCTCTGAATGAGTGAAACTGCATTTCCGATCAACGACTTACTGCGTAGAAAACTTCAAACAACTCTGACTATCACTAGTCTAACACTATGCGTTGCATCGACGCTATTTCTTCTTCTCTTCAGTCAAAGAATAGGCTTTGGAATCATGTCAACGGTCGAAGACAAACTTACCTATGGCTTTTCAATAGTCTATCGGCAATTCACGATGTTTGTCACAGCTCTAATCTTTGTTGTTGGAGCAATAATCATTTCGTTCATTGTTTTCGCGATGATGTCCCAAAGAACCAGAGACATTGGCTTAATAAAAGCCGCTGGATGCCCAAACGACCTAATTTTCGGATATTTCATGACTGAACTATTAGTCATCACTTTTACGGGGTGCCTTTTAGGAGTAATCTTGGGTCTAATAGCAGACTTTGTCTTCAGTAATCTTCTGAATAGTTTTCAGATCTCCAGAGGACTGCCAGACTTTTGGCTTACACTACTAGTCTTCGCATCATTCTTTGTTCTTTCAATTATCTTCGGAGCGAAACCCATCCTCGACACAGCCAAAATCGAACCAGCCAAAGCTATGTCATCAATCTACTACTTCAGAACAGAAAAAAGCATAGGATTCAAAGTAATGTCCAAATCGGCCTTAACGCTTAAAATAGCTTTGAGGAGCCTGTTCCGGCGTAAATCAGCAACCATTCAAATCGTCTTATGCTTAATCACGGTCTTCATTCTGGTAACCGTGGCTGTTGGAGGAAGCATAATCGCCGATCAAACCACAGAAAACTGGGCTGAAAATGCCGTGGGCAGAGACTTGGTCTTAATAGGCCATCGAACCATGTGCGACCACTATGATCTGTTGCTATCAAAGTTCCACGGAGCAAAAGAAAATTCAAAATTTGATTATTCCGACGAAAGATTCCTAATACCAGAAGACATTCTTCATCAATTGCGCTCAATACCAGGAATAACCCATCTCGATCCACGCTTAGTTCTGGAAGCACACGTTGAAGAAATTCGAAACTACACCTTTGACCCAGAAACAGGAGCCACCATACCTATTGGTGATAACCGCAAAGGAGAATCCCTAATAGTTGGCATCGAACCGAACCAGGTACTAGCCAAATGGTTTCTGCAAGGCCAATTACTGAACGAGGAACAAGCTTGGGACGCTGTCATCGGGGATTCACTGGGTCAGGAAATGTTCTCCGCTCCCTTGAGTCAAGGCATAAGATTGCAGGGTAAGGATTTCAACATAAAAGGCGTTTGTCTGGATCCTATCAACAATGGAAACGTTACCTATGTGCCTCTTCAGACGTTGCAGAACATTACTGGTGTATCGAAACCCAACATTGTCATAGTCAAAATTGACCCTTCTGCTAATCGCACAGAAACCATAAGCCAGATTAGAGAAAAAATCGAAAGTGTAAACTCGAACTTTGCAGTTCTTGACCTCAATGAGGTATTGGACAAAAATCTTAATTTTCTAAGCTATCTTTGGTCCACAATCATGTTTTTACCTTTTTTTTCCTTGCTATCAGCCTCCTTATGCTTAATAGGCTACGTAGTCCTCACCATAACCGAACAGCGTCAAGAACTGGGTATTCTGAGGGCTGTTGGCGCCAAACCCAAAACTATTGTGCACATAGTTTCCACCCAAACTTTCGTGGTGCTGCTCTCAAGCTATGCTGCTGGAACAGCCCTCGGAATAATGGTCACGTTGATGATCCTCGTTCCTAACCCCCTCGTAACAGGCTATGCCATTATTGAAATAGTAGGGTGGCTACTGGCCGCCTTGACAGCAACGTTCATACTCAGTTTGTACCCTGCCATAAAATTCGCGAAGAAACCGATTCTACAAATCATTACTCAAGTGAATTAGCAGCCGCGAAAAATGTTTCAGAAAGTCCATGTGAGCTGGCAATTGATGTAAGAAGTCTTGCAGCTGAAGTACGGGCACTATGGGGACACTATCATAAAATTTGAAGCCACTCGCCACAAGGGACAGAACAGCTGGAAAAAGCTTAACGCGACTCCAAGAAACGCATCCAATTTTTCCAGAGAGGCTGGACAAAGAATCAGCTAAAGCGAGTGTTCGCTCCACTTGTGCCTCAGCAATCTTCCTGAGCGCAGAAGGATACATTCCATGATGCCAATGTTTGCAGTCAACGCATATGGCTATTGGTCTTCTGCATCCAACTATGTCAATTTCCCATTTTCGTCCGCCGTGTCCAAATCGTAAGTTCCTTTGGACGTAGTACCCGTTCTTTTCCATGGCGACCGCAGCCATGTTTTCGAACTCTTGCCACCGGAGAAAACCACTCATATGTTCGAGATCGGCGCCTAGTGTCATGGCTCTCACAGCTAGTCTAAGGCGGGACAAGCCATCTGCCTCAACAAAGTCGTTCTTCAAATAAATAAAGCCGTCATTTTGCAGCTTTTCGAGCAACTTTTTGCAAACCGCCAACGGAATTTTCGCATCCGTATTGATCAGTTTATATGAAACCGGTCCGTTCTTGGTTAGCTTCAGAATCGTTATAATCAAATTCCTTTCAATATTCACTTGAAAGAACTCCAGTATTGTACAGAAAATGCCAAAAAAACCTCGAATTCGTAGAAGCGTTTAAAAGCCTTGCGATGAATAAAACGCACAGATTGAATATAACACTAATCACGTTCTTTTTCCCTTTCTGTTTGACAGACTCTGAGCTTTTCAATCTGCACCACCTGCACCAGCAGTCTCCACACGCGCCATTCGGCCCAAACAGCTTTTCAAGATCAATTCATCTCTCAGACATTAAAAGATAAAACTCTAAATCTGAAATCATGGAATCTTTATCCACCTTATTGTATAATGCTGATTACTTGAGATATACTTTCTTGCCCAGCGCAACCTAGTACTTCACGGAAACACTAATAAGGAAAACAAGGAAGTTAATGACTTCAAAGAGGGCTTAGAATGACCGAACAATACACTGCTAAAACCGCTAAGTGTGAGGCCTTATACAAACGCGCCTTGAAGGTTCTTCCAGCTGGAGTTTCCTACGGAATAAGATACTTTGAACCGCACCCTTTCTACACTACAAGAGCAAAGGGGAGCAAACTCTATGACGTTGACGGAAATGAGTACGTTGATTTTTGGATAGGCCACACGGCACTTATATTGGGGCACAGTCCACCGGAAGTCATTGAAGCTGTCCAAAACCAGCTTGAAAATGGCACCCATTATGGGACATCCCATAAACTGGAAATTGAATTGGCAGAACAAGTTGTAAAGATGGTTCCCAGCGCAGAAATGGTTCGCTTCACAAATTCAGGAACAGAAGCAAACATGTATGCCATACGCTTGGCTCGCGCATATACTGGCAGAAGCAAAATTGCAAAATTCGAAGGAGGATGGCATGGAGGCTACGACGCTCTTCACGTAGGTGTCAAATCCCCCTTCAACATTCCTGAGTCAGCTGGCTTGACTGCTGGAATCCTCCAAGACACGATTGTTTTGCCTTTCAACGATTTGGCAGGAGTGAAAGAAAAACTGAAGAACGAAACTGTAGCTTCTATAACAATTGAGCCAGTCCTAGGATCTGGTGGAGGCATCCCTGCAGACAAAACCTTTCTGGAAGGACTAAGAAAATATTGCAACGACAAGGGAATTTTGCTCATTTTTGACGAGGTGATTACAGGTTTTAGACTGGCACCTGGTGGAGGTCAACAGTATTATGACGTAACACCGGACATAACGGTTTTAGGAAAGATTTTAGGCGGGGGCTTTCCGATAGGCGCCTTGTGTGGACGGAAGGAAATAATGAAAAAAATCGATAGCCGCATTTATCAGCGACCGAACTGCTCCTTCCACGGTGGAACGTTCACAGCAAACCCGATAACAATGACAGCAGGTCTGACTACGCTAAAAATCTTGGAGAGCGGTCAGATAATAGGAAGACTGAACATGCTTGGAGACAAAATACGAAAACGACTAAAAGGCATTTTTGAAGAGAATCACGTTGACGTACAAATCACCGGTGCTAGCTCCCTTTTCAACGTTCACTTCACGAAAGACGAGGTGAAGGACGCAAATTCAGCGTCTAAAGCTGATAAGGAGATGCTTATGGATTATCACCTAAACATGATCATCAAGGGCCTCTTTTTCTTGCCTGGCCACGGCGGAGCCTTAAGCGCGGCACACTCAGAAGAAGACATAGAAAAGTTGTTTGTGGAAACAGAAAAATATGCTAAGCAGTTGAAAATGAAGTCAAAATAAGCCGTATTTTGTTCAGCTATTTTTTGCTTTTGATATGTTTTCGGCTTTTCTTGCTTGCACATGGAGTGTTCTCCCGCGCAATCCCCATTTTTTCTCTCTTGTGATGTTTGATGTTGAATAGGGGCCTTCAACGAAAAGACGATCAGAGAAATATGTGCGCTCGCGGGACAACAACTGCTCGTAATGTGAGATTTATGGTGACATTCTAGGGTGCGAATCATGAGGTAATAGGAGTAAGAAAAACCGCGAGCGTTGGCGACATCCCTGTTGGCACGTCAAAAAACTTCAGCATTGGTTCCACGCCAGCACAGATAGTCTACTCAACTGACCGAACACTGTTATGGCACGGATAGCCGCAGACACAGTTACGGGGGCTACTGGCAAATTTCATACTGTTCCTTGAGTTTTTCTTCCTCTTTAGAGATCAGCTTTTCAGCATGCCACAGGTTGAATAGTGCGCGCTGTTTCAAATCTGGATTGTGAATTCATAATTGATTTTAGCTATACGATCAGAAAATGTTACGAAAACTACATATACGAAGGTACTGAAATGCGTAATAAGAAATTCCCAATTTTAATGTTGTCACTTGCCTTTCTATTGATGCTTCCTTTTGCTGCACAGGCTGCCGTGATCACCGCGTGTACTCTTGATAGGGATGTGTATCATGGAGGTGAAGTAGGTCACATTACAGTCACCGTACACAATGATGAAGATGATGTAATAAGGGTAACCGAGATCACTGCCACCATAGATTATTACTATTCTGACGGAACAACATACCTTCAGACATTCTTCAGTAATGCCACTCTGCCTGCTGAAATCCCCCGAGGAGAATCGAGCATGTTCAATGTTTCCTTTAGTCTGCCAACGAACATCGCTTCAGGATACGTCGACGTGTTCGTTAGAGTCAGAACTGAACTCTGGAATGCTAGTTCTCAAAGATGGTATATGTCGGACAATCCAATTTACCAGTTATTGCTGTTCATACAATCGCCCTACAAGCAGCAGTTTGAACAACAGCAGATAATCAATGAGCAGCTGCAACAACAGCTTGAAGAACAACAGAGCATTAACGCGCAGTTACAGGACCAGCTTGAAGAACAGCAAAGCATCAGCGAGCAGCTACGAGAACAACTAAGCGAACTTAAAACGCTTAACAATAGTACAACAATCATGATGTACGTCCTGGGAGCCACTACAATACTTTTTGCGGTAATGGCAATATTCTTGATGAGACTAAGCAGAAGAACAGAAATCATCCCACAACCTCCAGCTTAAACAAACAGATGTTAACGACGTAGAAACAACAATACGCCTTTTTCTTTTTACATTTAGAGCGCGGGCTTCAGAAAGATACGCGACTTATTGAGAAATGGAAGTCGGGGATTACTCTCGTTTTATCAGAAGTATTACAACTGCGATGATTGTGACTATTGTGACAACGGCGGCTATGGCATAGACGTAATTCGCTA
>Ga0172366_10002672_pt1 | contig 14014 bp, 20 predicted proteins | sample LakKivSesite69cm_FD_114533 | JGI IMG/M metagenome (GOLD analysis project Ga0172366, IMG submission 114533) | Sediment microbial communities from Lake Kivu, Rwanda - Sediment site 69cm | ecosystem: Environmental > Aquatic > Freshwater > Lake > Sediment | place: Rwanda: Western Province, Lake... | reverse complement strand
GAATTCTTCCCATTTTCTATCATTTCTGATTCAAATATAGCTGTTAAAGTTCAGGGAATTAAATAAACAATGTCCGCTGACTCTTTTTTGATTCATCCACGTACATCCCCACAGTGCCGAATTCGTCAATAAGATTCGCATCCAGTTTTTCTCTGGAAATGCCCATCACTTCCATCGTCATCTCACATGCGATGATACGTCCTCCCAAGGCCTTAAAGTCAGCCATGAGCCGTTCGGGCGTTGCCACACCCGCCTTCTTCATTTTCCGCTTCATCATCCAGGCCCCGAGTCCGAAAAAATTCATTTTTGACAGCGGGGCTTTGGACAACTTGCCCTTCATCAAACGCTGCAATCCCCAAAATGTGAAATAGAGAGTCACCTCGTCTCCCATGGCGAGAAATCCATTTCCTATGATCAGCGCGCTCAGGACTTTATCCAAATCGCCGCTGTGAACCACAATGGTTGTCTTTTCCATTTTTCATGTCCCCTCACTTTTCAATAAAAATGTGCCAGACACCATCTCCATCTTCGCGAACATGCAGGAGTTTTAATCCCAAGGATTTTACAGCCAAGGGAATTTCCAGTTTCGAAGGGCCGTGGTCTCCTTTCACTTCGATGATCTGCCCTTCTTGCGCTTTCATGACGGCTTTTCGCATCTCCACCAATGGAATCGGACACGTTTCTCCCAAAACATCCACAATGATATTGGGAAGGATGGATTCAACCATTTAATTTCCTCGAAAAACGATCTTGACCTTTTTGACATCCCAGAGTGGTTCAATGCGTTCCACGATCTCATTTTTCACGTTGTTGGCAAATTGGTGCGCTTCCGGTAATTCCACAAAAACCGTAACGACACCGTCGCGAACGAGAACCTCCTGAACCAGTTTTGTTTTTACCACATCCAGACCCGCCAGAGGATTGATTACCCGGGAAAGCCGTTTCATCACCACGTCTTCGGTAGTTGGAATTTTTTCCTTTAACAATCCGTGCCTGTGTTCGTAGTTTTCAATGGCCGTACGCAAAGCGTCCACAGCCAACACAGCACAGTGCACTTTGATTGCCGGCAGACCCCCCAATGCTTCTGCGGCTGTTTTCCAGTTCAGTTTTTTGGCTTCCTCCAGAGTTTTCCCAATGGCCAAGTCTGTGATAATGGATCCTGTCGCAATATTCGAAGCACACCCGTACGATTCAAACTTGATGTCTTCAATCTGGGTTGTCTTGTCATCTACCTTGAGATACAGTTTCACCATATCCCCACACGCGGGGCTTCCCTCCGTTGCCGTTGCATCCGGATTTTCCATCTTGCCGACATTGTGAGGATGCATGAAATGTTCCAACACTTTTTTTGTATATGGAAGTGACATGATTTTTCTACTCCTTATCTTTTAACGGACTGATCTTCCGCAGTGCTTCGACAACTTCTTTGCAGCTTTCAATAACCGCATGGATCTCTTCTGCTGTGTTGAACCGGCTGAACGAAAATCGAATGGATCCGTGGGCTCTTTCATGAGAAAATCCCATGGCCATCATGACATAACTGGGCTCCAAGGAGCGAGAAAAGCAGGCCGAACCCGTAATGACTGAAATTCCTTTCATGTCCAGATGAAGAACAACCGATTCGCCTTCGATACGTCGGAAAGACACATTGACGTTTCCTGGAAGGCGTTTGTTTAAATCTTTGGGGCCGTTTATTTCCACCCCTTCCACCTCCTGTACCAACCGATCACACAGCGTCTTCTGAAGAGAACGGATAAATTCTACGTGTTCGGGTTGGGCGAGTTCCACGGCTTTTCCGAATCCAACCGCACCGGCCACATTTTCGGTTCCCGGACGAAGATCAAATTCGCTGTACCCGCCGTGTTGGATTTTTTTCAATTTCGTCCCTTTACGCACGTAGAGAGCACCCACACCCTTGGGTCCGTGAATTTTATGGGCAGACACGGTGACAAGATCCGCATGGATGCGATTGACATCCAGATCGAGTTGGGTAAAGCTCAAAGCCGCATCGGTGTGAAAAAGTACACCCTTTTCTTTGCACAGTTTACCGATGGCTTCGATGGGCTGAAGCGTTCCCACTTCCTGATTCCCGTGCTGGATGCTGACCAAAAAGGTTTTATCCGTTATGCTTTTTTTCAATTGATCCAAATCAACAAAGCCTTCTTCATCCACATTCATGGTGGTCAGACGAAAACCCTCCTTCTCCAACCATTGGCAGGAATGAAGAACCGAATTGTGCTCAATTTTGGAGCAAACAATGTGATCCTTTTGCCCCCGATAGGCTTGGGCCAGCCCCTTCAGAGCAAGGTTGTTGGATTCGGTTCCCCCAGATGTGAAAATCACCTCTTCCGGCATGCAGCGAAGTTTATCGGCGAGGATTTTCCGTGCACGATCCAGCCCTTCCTTGGCCAGAATACCCGGTGTGTGGCTGAATTGAGAAGACGCCACGGCATAGGTTTCTGTAAAATAGGGCAGCATGGACTTTACCACGTCAGGATCGGTGCGTGTGGCGGCTGCATTGTCCAAATAAATAACTGTATTTTTCATCTATTTTTTTCTCGGTTAAAACAGACTCCTATTTTTATAGTTCGCTATTACACCAAACGATGCGGACAGAAGTTCCTTTATCAAAGGCAAAACGGCCAAAATAAAAATTATAACACCCAGAAGGGAAGCAATGCCAAGAGCTCTGCCTGGACTCTGAATTCCTTTTGCCATCTGTATAAAATCCGAATAAAAAAACAGACGTTATCGTTTTCATGCGAAACACCTTTGGCGGTTTGATCTATTGGGGATATTACTTGGCTCCACCCACACTTTGGTAAAGCGGAATAAAATCGGTTTCTTCACGGTCCGATATGAACCATATCGTACTGAAAATCATCTCGCTGGTAATAGTCTTCATCACGCATGCAGAGGTCGTATTCTCCTTTTAGAAGCGAATAATGACCGTGTTCCATGGTCGAAAGGTATCGAAGTATCTCCTGTGTTCCCCGTTCCTCCACTTCTTCGGAAAGTTCATCGTAAAATTCTTCAAACATTTTCTCGGCATCCATGGCCAGTTCCAACAATTCAGGGACTGTTGTCTCTTCTTCCAGAATCAATGTCAATTTGGGTGCAAGTGACTTTTCGGATAAAGAAGGTGCCTTCCCTGGAAACATTTTAGAAAATAACGTTTCAATGATCTTTCTATGTTTTTGTTCTTCGCGGATTAAAAACTGAAATTTGTCTTTCATCACAAAATTCTTGACCGTCTTCCCAAGTTTTTTATATACATTGGCTGACTCAATTTCCGTTTTGAGAGCCATGCTTAATGCCTTGTCAATGGGTAAAGAAATTGCCATCGTTTTCACCTCCAGAATTTAAACATGGAATTCTTTTTTTAATTTTAAAATACGGCTAATGTGACCGCGCTCTTCCCCGATGATGTCTTGGATTGTTTTATGATCCTTCTTTTCAGTGAACGGAAGCAGTTCCTGGTAAAAAAGAATCGAATCCTTTTCCAAGACCAGTGCACTATCTGTGGCGACGCCAGGATTGCTCAGTTCCTTTTTCATGGCTCGTCCCTCTATGGCATCAGGAAATATCCGTTTGTCAATGAGGGATCGAAAATAAAGAACGACTTCCGTCGTATCGTACGGACTCTTGCTGGATTTCGGATCTGTCGCACGTAGCATCTTTTTGAAAGTGGCTTCATGTACTTTTTCTTCATTGGCAAGAAATTGAAAAACTTCCCGAGCCATGACATTTTTGACAGCATGGGCAACATTCTCGTAAAAAGCCATTCCCTTTCTTTCAATTTCTACGGCCATGGAAAGCACTTCGCTTCCCGCATATTTCTGTCCCATCAGCATTCACTCCTCTACTGGATTTCTTACCGATCAATTTTCAGAACGCATCGCATCATCAAATTCTCTCTCGAGACGATTTTTATGTTTTAACTCTTCCTGAGCTAATATTTGAAAAAGTTTGACAATATCCGGATCTCCTCCCTTTTCCTTCAATGAGGTATACAGCGCAACCGATTTTTCCTCCCGTTTCATGGCAAGAATCAGAAGGTCCCGGTAGCTCATGCCAGGAGTAAACTTCATATCCACTAAATAATCGCTGATCTTCAGATTCGGAATCTCTTGAATACTCATTTTCTGAATACTTGCCGGCTTTATATTTTCGAGCATTCGAACATGCTTCCTTTCCTCATCGGCCATTTCTTTGAAGGCTTTTTTCATGCCGGACCGCGTTGTTAATCCGCTGCATTGCTCATAGCAATCCACTGCTTCGTTTTCTTTTTCCAATGCAAACTGGATTGTTCTTTTGAATTCTTCTCGTGTCATCGTTTCTCTCCAGAATGAATGAGTGATCGCAACAATTCCAAATCTTTCTGAAAACACACTTCCGGTCCGGGTGTCTCGAGAATCATCGGAATTCTTTGGAAACGGGAATCGTTCACCAAAAATCGAAAGGATTCCAGACCCATCTGTCCTTGACCGATATGTTCGTGACGATCTATCCGGCTTCCCAATCCGCTTTTCGAATCATTCAAATGAAACACGCATAACCGATCCAACCCAAGAATCCCATGAAATTCCGAAAAGGTCTTTTCATACGTTGTTTCCGTCCGGATATCGTACCCCGCGGCAAAGGCGTGGGCCGTATCGTAACAAATCCCTATTTTCTCTTTTTTGACCACGAAAGAGATTATTTCCGCCAGTTGCTCAAAGCAATACCCCAGATGATCACCCTGTCCTGCTGTGGTCTCCAATAGAAGCTCCACTTGACCATCCGGTTGCTTTTCCAGAACAATATTCAGACTCTCTGCAATGCGTTGAAGGCCTGCAACGTCACTTGTTTTCATGTGTGAACCGGGATGAAAAACCAGATATTCCACTCCCAATTTGTCCGCCCGCGTCATCTCATCAAGAAAAGCCTCGCGAGACTTTTTTAAAGTTTCAGTATCTGGACTTGCCAGATTGATGAGGTACGAATCGTGAATCACCACTTGCTGGATTTGCGAATCCTGTCGCGCATTCCGGAATGCATTCACCGATTTCTGAGTAAGGGCATCCACCCTCCACTGTCTCTGATTCTTGCTGAAAATCTGGACAGCCTCGCATCCCAATTCTTCGCCGCGTTCAATCGCATTCTCAATTCCCCCTGCGATGGAAACGTGCGCACCCAGCAGACCCACGTCGCATCAATCCTATCAGACAACCGTTATTTCTTTCGACGATTCCCAAAGCCCGTGTATGTTGCAAAAAGCGATGGCGTGAAGGACTCCCGGCTTTTTTATCTTTAAAGACGCCGTGACCTGATGATGGGTAAACACCGGTCCTTCATTGGCTCCCTGAGCCGATTCACCGTGAGCGTTGAATTCAAAATGGCCGATCTGATAGCTAAATTTCTCCCCGTGAGGGTGGAAGAAAAGGGAAATCCATCGAATATGATGCTCGGTCGTATTGGGATGAGCGATTTCTTTGCCAAGAGTGGCCTTTACATCAAAAATCGCATCCGCTTTTACTTTATCGGAGCATTCAATGACCGGAACATGCTTTTCTTTTTTCCAGTCTGCTTCCTGAATGTGGTCGCCAAGTCTTCCCATAACGTTCTCCTTTTTTCATATAAATCATGTTCAGTATAATCAAACCATCACTTTCCCGCTATTTTCGCATCTCGGGTAGAAAGTTGATCATGGTAAAAAAATTTTAACATAATCAGCCCCACGATTCTGGTACTTAAAATACACACATCCATTCCTTTTTTATGTGATCCTCCTTATTTCAACATCCAAAGGCTGAGCGCCATGACGAACATGCCGAGAACAACACCCATGAACGGCGTATGTTCCGTATCAAACGATTTGGCCACAGGAATCAGTTCATCCACAGATACGGCAACCATAATCCCGGCAACAGCAGCCAATACCCAACCCAAAACAACCGGTGTCAAAAAAGGCAAAAGGACACATGCCGTCAGACCCGCTCCGATGGGTTCGCTCACACCGGAAAGAAACGACCAGAGAAATGCCTTTTGGCGGCTTCCGGTCGCCGCGTAAATGGGAGCTGAAACTGCCAAGCCTTCCGGAATGTTGTGCATGGCAACAGCGATTGCAATCGCAGTCCCGATGTGCACATTGTCCAACGCTCCTGCAAAGGTTGCCATTCCTTCGGGGAAATTGTGAATTCCGATGCCCAGCGCCACCAGGAGACCCGTCCGCAACAGCGCTTTATTGTTCCGCCTGTCTGCGTAATCGTGTTGACCGATATATTCATGAGGAATTACTGTATCAATCAAAAAAAAGCTGAACATGCCAATAAAAAAACCCACATGCGCTGAGAGAAACCCAACGCTCAAAATGCTTCTTGGAAGGAGTTCGCTGAAAGAAACCAGTATCATCACACCGGCAGAAAACCCCAATGTGAATCCCATAAATTTGGAACCCGGTTTACGAACTGCCAATCCCAACACACTTCCAATGGTGGTTGCGAGTCCTGCGCCCGTGGTCAAAAGGAACGCCATCCATACATTGGTCAACATAGTTTATCCATTTTGAAGTTCGTGCAAACGTTCCTTCACAGCTTCCACGTGGCCTTTGACCTGAACATTTCTCCAGACATGAGCAATCATTCCCTGCGGCTGGATGATAAATGTACTCCTTTCGACGCCGTGATATTCCTTCCCGTACATTTTCTTTGGAACCCAGACGCCGTATTGTTGCAATACGTGGTGTTCCGTATCACTCAGCAGCACTATTTCTATATTGTGCTTTTCCCGAAAACTGCAGTGACTTTTTGGCGAATCCGGACTTATCCCAATGACCACAGCATTCATTTTTGCAAAAGCATCCTTGCTTTGAGAAAAATCAATGGCCTCCAAGGTACACCCCGATGTGTTGTCCTTGGGATAAAACATAGAGAACGACCCACATTCCCAAAAATGTTTTCAAGCAGACTTCTTTTCCGTTCTCGTCCGGCAAACAGAATTCACCCGCTTTTTGACCACGATACATTCCATTCATGGCAATCTCTCTTTTATCGGCTTCTCAGGATAATTCATGTTTATCGCACTTCGGGTGTAAAAAGCCCCAAAGCCTCGAACAATAGTTTCTATGGATTCTGTTCCGCACCCAATTTGGGAACAAAAACGCGCGTTCCCAACTCTTTGTCCAGCATAAAAAGACCGTTGCCGTCTTTTCCAATCAGTTTTAATTTATCTATAATTTCGTTATCGTTGGACTCCTCTTCGATCTGTTCGGTAACAAACCATTGGAGGAAAATCTGTGTAGCATGGTCTTTCTCGGCAATGGCAAGATCCACCAGCTGATGGATGCTTTTCGTAATAAACTGCTCATGTTTTAAAGTCGCCTCAAACATTTCCATGGGCAATCCAAAGTCTGCAGGCGGCTGTTCAATGGCTTTTAATTGTACTTGTCCGCCCTGGCCGTGGATGTAATTGTAAATACGCATGGCATGTTCCATCTCTTCTTGATACTGGACATAAAACCAGTTGGAGAACCCTTTCAGACCTGTGTACTGCGAATACGCAGACATGGCCATATACAAATACGCCGAATACATTTCTTTGTTGATTTGTCCGTTTAATGCATCCAACATTTTTTTACTAAGCATAAATCTCTCTCCTCTTTAAATAATCACGTGACACAAAAACGATTTCTATTTTTATGAGAATGAAACTTCTGAAAAATAATTTTAAAAGGATTGTCATCCCGAACTCGTTTCGGGATCTCAGCCTAAGAGACTCTGAATCAAGTTCAGAGCGACAAGAAATGGGACTGTTATCAATCATTTTTCAGAAGTTTCAGAATATTTTTTCAAGATATTTATTCTTCTTTTTTAAATTCGTCTTTACCGGCTCCGCACTGGGGACATACCCAATCGTCCGGAATGTCCTCGAACGCTGTCCCCGGATCAATCCCATTGTCTGGATCACCCACTGCCGGATCGTAGACATACCCGCAGACTTGGCAAACCCACTTCTCCATGGCAACCTCCTTTCATGATGAGTCTAACGAATTCCGTCACGGCCATTTTCTTTCATTTATTACTGAAGTTTGATGACAGTCAGAGTAAAATCATCCGTGATGAGCCCCTCATGCATAAATTCGCGCAACTCCCTAAAAATATGGTAAACGATCTCACGGCTGGAAAAAGCGACCGATTTACGGACCGCTCTTACCAAACCCTCTCTTTCAAACCGTTCTCCAATCCGATTGTTCGCCTCGGTGATGCCGTCCGTAAAAATCACAAGCACATCCCCTGCATTGACGGAAACGGAAACATCGGAGTAGGTCACTTCCTTATCCGCTCCCAGCAAAAGTTCGGTTTCGGATAAATCGCGGTATTGGCCATTGGATTTAAATAACATGGGAGGCTCGTGACCTGCTGAACAATACGTGAACAGCTTCCTCGAAAGATCTATCACACCATAAAAAGCGGTCATAAATCGTCCGCACGATTGACATTCTTGAAAAAGTTTATGATTGAGTTGCATCATGATTTGTTTGGGTGTGCGAAAGTCCGCATTTGCTTTTTTTCCTTCCCACGATTTGCGAAGCTCACCAAAAAACTTCTTCCCCATGGTTTTCAGATGCATGGCCTCCAGACCGTGCCCCATGACATCGTATAAAAAAATCCCAAGGAGATTCCCATCCTTTTCTTCAAATAGAATGGTATCCAAAAAATCTCCGCCAATCAGTTCTGCCGGAAGCGAAACTGCAGCGATATCCAGGCCTGGAGAAGTTTGGACATTCTGAAAATCAATATGTTCAGGGACAGGATACTGCACTCTCTGCTCATCTATAAAATGGCTGCTCTTTTCGGAAATCATGAGGCGATCAATCTTTTGCATCTCTTTTGTGAGAAAATAGCGATGCTTTCTTTCCTCTTCTGCCAACTGCATTAAAAGGGATACTGTCTCCGGATAAGGGGCTTTTAGACTCGCCTTTTGATAATAATTGAATGCTTCGATTTCTTTCTTCACTGCGGATCGCAAAACATCCAGAATGGCATTTTTCTTTCCATTGTCCATGTGCTTATAAACTCCCAGAACTTCTTTTGGGTTTCAATTTTTTAAAATTTCACTCCATTGCAACGGACTTGAGAGCAAATACAAGTCGTGAACGTGCACATTCTTGTTTCTAAAGCGCACGATAGGTTACACGAAAATCGAAGAATCCTTCCCTTAAAACGGCACTGCTTTAATGGACTCGTCCAGTCATTCAAACGATCACTTTTTGGCATGAATCTCTATACATCCATAATAGCAAGTCCGCCTTCGGAGGTTTCTTTGTAAATGCTCGGCAAATCGTGTCCTGTCTGATTCATCGTTCTCACAATCGTATCAAACGAAACCAGATGTCTGCCATCGGATAAAATCGCATAAGTAGCCGTGTTCAAAGCGCGTTCAGCAGCAAAAGCATTCCTCTCAATACACGGGACCTGAACCAATCCCGCGATAGGATCACAAGTCAAGCCGAGATGATGCTCCATACCCATTTCAGCAGCATATTCAATTTGCGAAGGAGTTCCTCCCAAGAGTTGGGTTGCTGCAGCCGCAGCCATGGCACAGGCAGTGCCAATCTCTCCTTGACAGCCAACTTGGGCTCCCGAAATGGATGCATTTTCTTTGACGATATTGCCAACAAGTCCTGCCGTGGCCAACGCATGCACTATTTTGTGTTCTGAAAAGTCAAAACTATCCTTGAGCATTTTTAATACGGCTGGCAAAACACCGCTGGAGCCACACGTCGGAGCCGTTACGATTTTACCACCCGCAGCATTTTCTTCGGCGACTGCCAATGCATAGGAAAAAATCAATGTCTTATTTTTTATGGATCCAGAAAAATTTTGTGCTCTTACAAAATAAGAAGATGCTTTTCGTCGTAATTTTAAACCGCCGGGAAGGAGACCTTCCTGATCAATTCCACGCTCAATCGCATCGGTCATTACTTTCCATACTTTTTTCAAATAGTCATATATCTCTTTTCCTTCGGTTTTTTCGACATATTCCCAAAACGATCTTCCGGTGTCCTTCGTCCAATCCAAAATTTCCTTCATGGTTGTCAAATCATAGAGCGCATTTTCCTTTTCATCCGATTCATAGTCTGCAATCTTTCCTCCACCAATGCTGTAAACAACCCATTCGCCGATGACTTGTAAATCGGAATTGAGCGCTTCAAACTTCATCCCATTGGGATGTTTCGGTAAAACGATATCCGGTTTCCAAACGATTTCTGTTTTTACGGGATGAAACGCCTGGATGATGGCATTGTCTGTCTGATGGCCTTTGCCTGTTGCTGCTAAGCTTCCGTACAGTGTTGCTCGGAATGCATTCGCTTTGGGAAATTTTAATTTGAAAATGTCCGCTGCCTTTCTGGGTCCCATGGTATGGCTGCTGGAAGGACCATAACCTATTCTAAATATTTCTCGAATGGATTCCATTGTATATTTACTCTGTCCTTAAAATTCGTTTAACTGGACATCCTTTTTCTTACTTTCTTTGAACTCGAAGTAAACCCATCTGCGCAAAATCGAAAATCCGATGGGAGCTTTCCCGTTTAACCCATCGGACGAACTCCAGAACAAACTTTGGAAACTTTTCCGTAGCAAGCAGAGGCGTCTTCTCGTCCGACGGAACAAAGACGGATTAAAAACGGACGAATTTCTCTTTTGCAACACCACACACAGGACAGATCTCGGGAGCTTCATTTTCCGCTGTGTATCCACAGACTGGGCAAATATACATCGTCTCGATTTCGATGTCCTTGCCCTCTTTTGCGGCTTGCCTTGCCTCCGTGTACATGGCAGCATGGATTTTCTCGGCTTCGATGGCATAATGAATGGATCGGATCGCTCCTTTTTCACCTTGCAGTTTTGCCACGGCATCGTAAGCTGGGTACATCTCCTCCACTTCGAAATTCTCGCCGTCCATGGCAACCTGAAGATTTTCAATCGTACTGTCCAAATCTCCCAATGTCTTAAAATGATTGGTGGCATGTACCTGTTCTGCAAATGCAATCGCACGGAATAATCTTGCAATATTCGGCTTTCCCTCTTCTTCGGCCTTTTGGGCAAAAATCAGATACTTCATATGTGCCTGGCTCTCTCCTGCGTAAGCGTCTCTCAGATTTTTTTCTGTCATCCTTCTCATTGTTGTTTCCTCCATTGAAAAATAATTCGGACAATCCTGTCGGTACCTCCAAGCGTACTTTTCAAGGCTATTCTTCGCTTTTTAAGTTTATTTGGATGAATTCCGTTCCTCAAACAACAGAAACAAATGGAAAAATTCTTATCAAGGAAGGTGACTTTGGTAACCCATCCACTTTTCTAAAAAATTAACACGCTTTTAGAATCGCAGCCGAAAGGTAGCCTACCGTATACTGGCCTTTTGATTTTTCACCCGTTACATCGCCAGAATTTGTTTGATTGAGAACAACACATTTGTTGGCTCCCAGTTGTTGCGCCACATCCACGACAATAGACACAGGCACCCTCCCACACACAGAACAATGGGGATCACTTAAAACTTTTTGAATACTTGCCAGATTAAAATTGGCGAGCGCTTCTACAACTTCCTTATCTCTTCTTACAACTTCATCGTAATCGGGAATATGATGAAGGTCCGTGCTGGCAATAATTAACATGTTCTTTTCTTCGAGAGTGTTCACCAAAACAGTCACAATATCCTCACAACCATAAACATCGTCGTGACCCACCATAATTGGAAGGAGGGAAAATTCTTTCAGAGCCATCTGAAGAAAAGGCAACTGAATTTCCAAGGAATGTTCATTGTCGTATTTCATGTAGGTAAGATCAATCTGCTTGGAAACTTTTTCAAGTAGCGCTTTGTTGATCGCTACTTCACCCAAAGGAGTAGAGTAATGGGTTGCACTGCTTGTCATGTATCTTCCAGCCGGTATCTGATGGAACGGCGACAGGATAACCACAATGTCAATGGATTTCCCTATAATTTGTTTGTAACCATACGCTGCAACCTGACCCGAATAAGGATATCCTGCATGGGGACTAATCAAACCAAGAACCGTTCCTTTTAACTGTTGGACTTTTACCTTTTGAAAATAAGCATGAATGGTACTCTGAAGCGTTTCCTTGGTACCAGGATACCATGTTCCTGCAATTACGGAAGAACGCATAAATGAATGCATAGTATTCTCCAAGTTTATTTTGCATGGATCTCGAGAATATCTCTGTCCTTTAAAATATGATTTTTCTCCACACGCTGTCCATTGTATGTATTGGATCCCCACAAACGTGCGTATTTCATAGATTCCGCTAAATCCTTATGAACGACCATTGCAGCTTCCAGTACAGTCGTGCCCACGGGCAATATGTACGGATTGACCATATCGGCCTTATTTCCCGGAATCTTCGTATAGATCCGTATCACACCAATTGTATTAAAAATTTCATTCCGAATCTTATTGACGAAAGTCCCGTCTCTCACAGAACCAAATAGGCAAGGATATTCTTTCGCATAGATGCCTTTTACAATTTCCATTTTTTCTGCTGTACCCGCACTATCCATTTTTGTGCCCATAAGTAACGTAGATTTTATCGCAAGAGGGCCTTTCGGTCTATTCTCTCCCTCTTTTTTCAAAAAAATTTTATGCTGTTCCAGAATGCCGCAAGCATTAAAAACCTGTTCTTCGGGATGTGCAAGAGACATATCCACGACCAGAAGTACCAAATCCGATAGCCGGATAATATTGAAAATCCAAGGGTCGTTATAATCCATGCTCACTGGAGGAAGATCCACCAATTGAATTTGAATATCTTCGTAGGGCATCATTCCCTGAACAGGTTTAAATGTGGAAAAAGGATAATCGGCAATATCGGAATGGGCATTGGTCAGACTATTTAAAAGAGACGATTTTCCGGAATTCGGAAATCCCACAAAGACAACTTGCCCGGCTCCTTCTCTGGGAATATGATCCCATCCCGAAGACCGTCTTGTTGCCTGTTTCTTTTTCGCCTGCGATTGAAGCTTCGCTATTTTCCTTTTGAGATCTCCCTGAAGGTGTTCTGTGCCCTTGTGTTTGGGCATGACAGCCAGCATCTCACGAAGCATGGCGATCTTCTCCTCATGTGTACTGGCTTGTCTGTACCTTTTTTCTGCAGCGTAATAATCGGGAGTTAAATTTGCGGGCATTTTTACTAATCGGAAATTTTAGCAAAATACTTCCAGCGCGTTGGGCACAATTTTCGATGTCATTGGAAGTTCCCCCAAGGGATCCCCATCCACTTGAACCCACGTTTTTTTGGACGCATTCATTTCAACACGCCGGACTCGGTAGTACTTCACTCGCTTCAAATTTAAATGTTGCTTTGATAACATGCTCACGGCAAACTTTACCAATCCCAATTGACTTTTCCCCTGATAAACAATAAGATCTAAAAAGCCATCGTCAATTTCAGCAAACGGCGTCATTTGATGTGTGCCGCCATAAAAATGGGTATTGCTGACCACGACAAATGTCCCTTTTTCCACGACCTTTCCATTATCAAGGACCAGAGTAATTTCCGTAGGTTTGTACCCTAAAAAATCCTTGATTCCAGCCCAAAGGTAGGCATACCGCCGGATGATCTTTTTTACTTTCAAACTGGTCCGGCTGATGGCATAGGCGTCGTATCCGCAACTGGCCATCATCGAAAAATACCTGCCATTGATCCACCCAAGGTCAATATTCCTGCGAAACCTCCGGACAATCACCCGTGCTGCTTCCCGCATATTCATAGGAATTCCCAACTCCCTGGCAAGAACATTGCTTCCCCCTATGGGCAGCAGACCCAACGTCACATTGTTCCCAACGATTCCGTTGATGGTCTCGTTGGCTGTACCGTCTCCCCCGACTGCAACAACTGCCTGAAACCCTTGTTCAACAGCATCCTTCGCTATGGAAAGTACCTCTCCTGGACCTTTACTAAACGTAACTGAAAGCTTAAATCCATTGTCACGCAGAATGCGAAGGGCCGGTCGT
>Ga0172366_10002670_pt1 | contig 14022 bp, 7 predicted proteins | sample LakKivSesite69cm_FD_114533 | JGI IMG/M metagenome (GOLD analysis project Ga0172366, IMG submission 114533) | Sediment microbial communities from Lake Kivu, Rwanda - Sediment site 69cm | ecosystem: Environmental > Aquatic > Freshwater > Lake > Sediment | place: Rwanda: Western Province, Lake Kivu... | reverse complement strand
TTTGATGACAGGAACGGGGAGGTTATCTGTCAGGTGGCACCAGCGGGCAGACGCACTGGCAAACTCCTTACCCATCAGTCCCAGTCCTATAATGCCGAAATTGACCTTTTTCCTGTTCATGTTGATGTATATCAGGACAGGTTAAGTGTACCTAGAATTTAATAAAAGTATAAAATTAATAACCAGATTCATTCTCAACCTCAGCTATAGCTTCCTCAATAAGGTCAAGTCCCATGCCTGCATAATGCTGATCCATGATCAGCGGCGGAGACATTCTCAGGATATGACCGGCAGGAATCCATGCCAGCCCTTTGCGGAACGCTTTCTGATAGACCAGCCTGCCTGCTTCCTCAAAAGGTTCTTTGGTTTGCTTGTCTTTTACCAGTTCGATGCCGAGCAGGAAACCTTTCCCTTTAACGTCACCGACAACGGGGTGATCATTCTTCATCTTCTCGAGACGGGCCATGAAGAATCTGCCAACCTCCATGACATTTTCAAGGATACCTTCTTCTTCAATCACCTCAAGGGATGCCAGGGCGGCAGCAAGAGCCATGGGATTTCCGCCATAACTTGAGGAAGCAGAGATTTTTTCGAGGGCAGAGCCAAACTCTTCCCTTACCACCATGGCTGTCACCGGGAATCCATTGCCAAAGGATTTGCCGAATGTGACAATATCAGGAATGGTATCCCAGTGGTTCATGCACATCCATTCGCCTGTCCTTCCCATGCCGGTAAGCACCTCATCAGCAAAAAGCAGGATCCCATATTTGTCACAGAGTTTTTTCAGTTTGGGGAAGAAATCTTCCGGGGGGAAGATGGAACCTCCCCATCCTTGTGCAGGTTCAAGGACAAATGCACCAACGTTACCGACTGTCCCTTCCCTAATGAATTCCTCATAGAAGTTGATATATCTGTCAGTATCTATTGTTCCGTCATCCCTGGTGAACAGCGGCCTGTAAGGATCGGGCCTGGGAACCATATAGAATCCGGGTGCCCTCGAGGGACCATAACTGTGCACATCACCCCTGAACATCCGGGCACAGCTGACAGAAGCCAGTGTCTTGCCATGGAAATCGCGGTAGCAGGAGATAAACTCATGCCTTCCTGTGATGGCACGTGCAGCACGTATGCCTGCTTCAACAGCCGTGGTGCCGTCACTGTAGAACTGCACAGCATTGAGCTTACCCGGAAGGATGGCTGCCATCTTTTCGACAAGCTTTTCCTTTACAGGATGGGTGAAATCATGACAGTTCATCAGTTTCTTTGCCCAGTGAGCTACCGCACCAGAGATCTTCGGATGACAATGACCCAGTGAGGTGACGTATATGCCTGACGAAAAATCCAGGTACCTGTTACCGTCCACATCTGTCAGGGTGATGCCTGAGCCTTCCTCAAAGCACACCGGAAAAAGCTTTACCTGGGAGCTGAGACCTTTGAAATACCTGGTTGTCCTTCCATGCATTTCCCGCGACCGTGGCCCGGGAGGCTCGGTAACCATGTGGGGGATACCTTTTGCACTTTCTTTCCACCAGAATCTATCCATAACCGGAATGTTTTTAATTCCACCTTCGCGTTCTGCTTTGGCGGACGGGAAGGTATGTTTTAATTCCCCGGAGCTTCCGCGAGCGCTGACTGTGCCTTCGCGTAGCCGCTTCGGCGAAGCAAGGAGCTGCTCAGCGGAGGCGCTGCACTGGGGTTCATACCAATTGATTTGCAACAACTTTCTGACTCCTGTCCGCCAATATGCGCTGATATTTGTCCTTTTACCCTGATTCCACAGCACTAGTGCCAGTGATGATCGTGATCTTATGCTTTAAATACCGTTTCCTGATCTCCTGATCGATACCCTCATCAGTGATGAGGGTATCAATGGCTGTGAGAGGGGCAAATCGGATGAACGAGTCTTTTTCAAGTTTTGAAGAATCACATAATAAATATACAGTATCTGCATTTTCAATCATTTTCCTGGTTATTGCCGATTCTTTATCATCATATGAGCTGAGTCCGTTTGTCAGTGAAATGCCATCTGCTCCTATGAACGCCTTGCGTGCATGGTAACCTGCAATACATCTTTCGGCTGCCGGACCATAAATCGCACGACGGTCATCGACCACCTCACCACCTATGACAATGATGCTGATGTCCGGGAAATTCATCAGCTCTGATACGACAGGCAGTGAGTTGGTAATGACTTTAAGATTTTTAAGGTGCCTGATGAAACTGCTGAGATGATAAAGGGTGGTACCGCAATCGATAAAAATAATATCATTATCATGTATGAACCGGGCCGCAAGCTGACATACCCTTATTTTCCTTTCCTTGTTACTGTTCAGCCTGTTGTCAAAGCTGAACAGGTTGAAGGCAGCCTCTGATTTTATTGCACCTCCGTGTCTCCTGATCAGCAATCCTTGTCTTTCAAGCTCGTTCAGATCCCTCCTTGCTGTTATTTCTGAAGCCTGGCAGGCCCTGGAAATATCCCTGATGCTTACAGTATGGGTACTCTGTAACAGGTCAAGGATTATTTTTTTCCTCAATTCCTGGTTCATGGGAATTGCCGGATTTGATTGAAAATGATAAATTCAAACAAATTTAATCAATTCCGTGACCAAAATCAAATCTTTTTGGAAAAATAATTAAAGCTCTGATAATCAATATTTTATTTGATATTATTCTGCTTATCTTAAACAGGATGTCACATAAATTAAAAATTAAACAGTTTGAATATTTTTAAATAATGTTATAAATTTGATTAGTTCAGTCAAAATCAATCAAATCTAAAAAATAAATAAGATGAATGGCAAGCAACTCAGGATGGAAAAACTGTTCAGCCATGGAAAGAACGTCGTAATCATAGCGATGGATCATGGCATGTTTGACGGGCCTATCCCGGGCATGATCGACCTCAGGGAGACGGCAGGGAAAATAAATCCGGCAGTTGATGCGGTCCTCCTCAGTCCGGGCATGCTGAAAGTTTGCAGGAACATTTTTAATTATAAGGGTGCACCCATGCCTGTTGTCCGGATCAACTGGAGTGATGTGTACTGTTTCCACTGGAATTATAATAAAGCGCATACAGTAGTTGCATCGACAGTTGAGCGAGCAGTCAGTGCCGGAGCAGAGATCGTGCTGGTATCCCTTACCATTGGCACAGGCGATCCTGAAACCGATGCACGTAATGTTGAGGTCTACTGCAGGCTGAAGAATGAAGCCGATAAACTTGGCATCCCGGTTATCGGTGAATATTTCCCGGTACATTCAGACAAGCTGTCTGCGGAACAGCTTCATGAGCAGGTCTATTCAAGTTGCCGCATCCTCAGTGAGCTGGGAACAGATATGATCAAGACCTTTTACACAAACGAATTCCGGAAAGTGACAGGATCGACCCCTGTTCCGATCTTCGGGCTGGGAGCAGAGAAGAAACCCACACAGCTTGAAGCACTGCAACTGGCCACAGCTGAAATACGGGATGGGGCACGCGGTGTGGTATTTGGGAGAAATGCCATCCAGGTACCTGACCCGGTCGCTTTCCAGCATGCGTTATGTGAAGTAGTTAAAAATGGTATGCAACCTGAGGCAGCTATATCAGGATTTAAGCTTAAAGATTGATCCGGATCATAATTATGGATATGTGTGAAATTATTTATCCCCGGCAGATTCCCGGCTGAAGAGAAATGGTTATTTTTCCTGTAATTATTGCAACTTCAAAGTCGCACAAGAGATAAAAGACATTTCATTTAATCATTTGCATAATGGATCGGCAATATCTTATAGGCATGGATGCCGGCACTACCTCCATCAAAGGGATGTTGGTCGGTCTTGACGGTCATCCGGGGACCGTTGTTCAGAAAGAATATTCCCTTAATTACATAGGAAGGCAGATGGTCGAGCTGGATCCCGCGATATACTGGGATGCAACTGTCCGGATCATAAGACAGCTCCTGTCAGAAAGCGGCATTCCTCCGCAACAGGTAAGGGCTCTGGCGTTTTCCTCCCAGGGAGAGACATTGATCAACGTTGACAGAAATGGTGAACCTTTACGTAATGCCATCATCTGGATGGATAACAGATCGGTCAGGGAGGCTAAAGAGATCGAGGAAAGTTTTGGCAGGCAGGCAGTGCTGGAAAAGACCGGTCAGCCGGAAATAATTCCTATGTGGCCGGCAACAAAGATCCTCTGGCTGAGGAATAATGAGCCGCACATTTTCCAGCAAACGGGTAAATTCCTGCTTGTCGAGGACTACCTTGTTTCCTGCCTGACAGGACAGTACAATACTGTCGAATCAATGGCCTCCTCGACTTTGTATTTTGATATAATAAAAAAAGAATGGTGGCAGGGTATGCTCGAATACCTGCAAATCAGTCCTGATCAGTTGCCCCGGGTAGTCCCCTCAGGGACTCCGGCCGGTAAGGTCAGCAGGGAAGCTGCTGAGATCACGGGACTGAGTACAGATTCCCTCGTGGTTGCCGGTTCCTATGATCATCCGGCAGGAGCTATCGGTGCCGGAAATATTCATGAAGGTACTATTTCGGAAACGACTGGCACTGCTATGGCGATGTGTGTCACACTCGACAAACCGGTGCTTGATCCATCACTGAACCTGCCCTGCCAGTGTCATGCTGTGCCCGGCAAATACCTGTTGCTGCCTTACGGACAGACCGCAGGGCTGGTGCTCAAATGGTTCAGGGATGTGTTTTGTGCGGAAGAAAAGCTGGAAGCGGAAAAAAGCGGTAAAAAGGTATATGATGTGATCACAGGACTCGCACAGGCTGTCCCTGCCGGTGCAGGTGGCCTGGTGATGCTGCCACATTTAATGGGAGCGGGCCCTCCTGAGTTTGATGTGCATATAAAAGGGGTATTCGCAGGGATCACCCCTGAGATGAAGAAAGGTCATTTCGTACGTGCCATCCTCGAGGCTATAGCCTCTATGATAAACAGGAACCTGGAAACACTGACCTCACATAATATCCCTGTTAATGAGATACGCGCTATCGGAGGCGGAGCAGAGAGTGACCTCTGGAATCAGATAAAGGCAGACCTGACAGGAGTACCATACATCACAACACAGTCAGCTGAAACGGCATGCCTGGGGGCAGCTATCCTTGCGGGAGTGGGCAGCGGACTTATTCCAGGCATAGAGGATGGATGCAGGAAGCTGGTAAAGCAGAAAAAGGCGTTTATGCCTGATCAGGACAACCACGAAGCATATCAGAAAGTGTATGACCGGTATGTGAAACTCTATGACAGGATGAAAGGATACTGGTGAGATATTATTAACCTTATTTCCGGCGCATGTATAAAAGCCTGTTTATCGACTAACCCTTATGCTATCAGTTGGCAGGAATAAAATATGAACAAGCTCTCAGCGATTGACCTGGTTGTTTTCTCAGCCTATTTTATCTTTCTTATTTTCATAGCTTACTGGTCAGGAAGGAAAAAGAAAAAAGATGCCGGGGATTTTTTCCTTGCCCGTGGTAAACTTTCCTGGTATGTCATCGGCTTTGGATTCCTTGCCGCCGGCATCAGTTCTGAACAATTCCTGGGGACTGTGGGTTTTTCATTTTCCCATGGACTTTCAGTCGCTAACTGGGAATGGTTGAATGGACCGTCCCTCCTGATACTACTGCTGGTTTTTGTTCCCTTTTACCTGCGAAGGAATATTGTTACCATGCCCCAGTTCCTGGAGATGCGCTATGACGGTAAAACACGCATCCTGTTTGCAATGATCACCATTCTTACCTATGTGTTCATAAACCTTGCAGGAGTGATCTATTCAGGAGGTTTTGCAGTGAATGCCCTGTTCGGGGTGAACCTGTACGTGGCTATCTGGGTAATGACGATCCTTGCCGGGGCTTTCACCATCTGGGGTGGAATGGCCTCTGTGGCTTGGACCAATATGTTCCAGTCTGTATTGTTGCTCGGCGGAGGGCTGCTGGTTTTCTTCCTTGGACTGTTTGAGGTGCCTGGCGGGCTGCATACCATTACAGGAGAAGGCACCCGATCACACCTGATACTGCCTGCCAGTGATCCTTATATACCCTGGACAGCCCTTATCGTGCTGGCCTTATCCACTAACCTCTGGTACTATTGTACAAACCAGACCATCAACCAGTCTGCACTGGGTGCAAAAAACGAGTGGCATGCCAAAATGGGTATCCTCTTTGCCGGATTCCTCTGGGTATTAATGGCCTTCGCTGATGTTTTCCCCGGTCTGATTGCATATATACTTAATCCCGGCATCGTGCCTGACTCGGCTTATCCTTTTGTAATACAACGACTTATACCGGCCGGCCTGCGGGGGATAGTGTTCGCCGGGCTCTGCGGCGCGATCATATCCACAATTGAGGCGCTGATCAATGCTTCTTCGACCATTTTTACTTTCGATGTGTACCAGCGTTTTCTGAAAAAAGATGCTTCCCATAAAGAGCTCATCAGGACAGGAAGGATCTGCTCAGCAATGGTTTTGATGGTCAGCGCTGCATGGGCGCCCATGGTGCTGAAATTCGGGCATATATTTTCCTATTTCCAGGAATGCTGGGCGTTCATTGCTGTACCGGTAGCTGTAGTATTCGTGGCGGGCGTGATATGGAGAAAGGTAACAGGAGCGGCTGCATTCTGGACGCTCTGCCTGTCCTTCCCGATGCTTGTGCTTCCATACCTGTTAAGGATATTCAGGGTGCAGATGAACGTGTTCAACGTGGCGGGGATAGTACTGATCCTTGCCATTGCCTTCCTGGTACTCTTCACTGTCTTTCAGGGAAAAGGCACTGCCGGGGAGAGTGATATCATCTGGAACGTGAAAATGAGCCGTCTTCTGCCGGAAGACAGGGGGCTGGCATCACCCTGGTACAGGAACCTGACGTTCTGGAGCATAGTGATGATAGCGGTGTACCTGGTTATATATGTCGTCTGGTGGTAAACATCAAAAATTTCTTCGGAAGAAATTCTTCCGAAGAAATTCTCTCCCTGGCACGCAAACCTGGTTTTCCTGAGCATCTTGATGATCGCTGTATACCTGATCATTTATGCCATCTGGTGGTAAACTCCATAAATTTTTCAGAAGAAATTCATATCTGGTGGCAACCAAACATTGAGTGCATTACAAATCAGACCGGGTTTGGGGCTGAATCCCAGACCAATCGGACTGTTTATGCTGAAGAAAAAGAAATTCATCGGAAGAAATTCATCGGAAGAATTTCTTCCGATGAATTTCATCGGAAATAGTTGTTGGCGCCGATATGGGAAGGATCCATCTTCAGTACCAGACGCATCTGTTCCCTGGCACGGCTATCCTGGTTCAGTCCCAGGTATCCAAGAGCCTGGCGGTAATGGCCTGATGCCCTGTCGCGTATGACATCATGCCTTCTTTGTACCGATCGCAGGTCTGCTGCCCGGGGTGGCTTCGCGTCAGCTGCTTTCATGCCGTCGCTGATCAGCTTACTGAACAGTTCCGTTGCTTTTTGCGCCTGCCCGAGCTCTTTATATGCCATAGCCTGGAAGTATGTTATCTCCGGCCATTCATCGGTACCCCATCCCCTGGTACTCTCAAAATCAACCAGTTTACTGAAATAGTCCCTTGCAGATGCTGCATCACCCTGCTTTTTCATAGCCTCTCCGAGGAAATATAGTGCAAGGGCAATCTTCCCATCCCTTACGCTTTCAAGGTTCGCCGGAAAATCCATAGCTGCCAGGAAATCCTTAACAGCCTCATCAGTCCGTCCTGCTGTCATTTTATCCCTCCCTCTCAGTATATGAGCATCAGCCCACTGGACATGCAGGTTGATCTCGGATGCTTCAGCCTCATGAAAATGACGATCCTCGAGCAACTTAATGGCATCATCATAACGCCCTTCAAGAACAAGAAGATTGGCATACCTTGTGGCCGTGGCGTCAGAAGAGTATATTGTAGCGGTATTTGCTTCCATGTTTTTTATCCTGTCTGCAGGCGTCAGGTTCATGTACGCGGCATAACAGTCGGCTTCTTCCATGTACAGGTGATCACCAGGATTGAGACGGATGGCTTCATTTATCTCCCGGTATGCCTCATCCATCTTATCGAAAATGTTTGCAGTGACAAAGGCTATATTTCTGTGGCACACCGCACTTGAGGGATCCAGGGCCGAAGCAGCCTTCCAGAGTCTGTACGCTTCGTCAGGACGAAAATCACAGTACAGGTTGCCAAGGTAATAAGCCGGCCGGGCTGAGCCGGGACATTCGCGGACAGCATCCAGCAGTATCTTTTCAGACAGGTATCCATGTGGGAAACAGTAATCGCCCGGGAGATCATTGGCTGTCCTGTAATCCATGGCCATCATGGCAGTATCTCCAAGCTGGCGGTTGCAAAAACCATGGTAATACCTGATCATCGGTGATGCCCCCGGAACACTATCACCTGAGCTGATTGCCAGGTCCAGTATCCTTATTGCATCCCGGTAAAACCCTGCCTGTATGTAGCGCCCGGCCAATTCAAGGTAATTATCCGGTCCGGGTTCCAGAAGGCTCAGCAGATCCTTATCACTCTTGTTCTTCCCGGCCAGTAGCAATTCATTGGCTGCCACAAGGTTCAGCGGATCAAGCTGCATGGTTTTCTCCAGGGCCAGGTCAGCCTCCTTCCGGTCACCGTTCATTCTTGACAGGATAGTGCACAACTGCCAGGCTTCCAGGTTGTTACTGTTTGCCTCCACCGACTTCTCCACATGCTGCAGGGCAGCCTCAGTATTTCCCTGCCGGCAATCGATCAGTGAGATAAGGAAATTGGCAGACGAACTCAGGCCTTCATTCCATGCGGATCTGTTCAGCAGCTCGCTGGCACCATCGAGATCGTCCTGCAAAAGACGGCACAGGCCGAGGTAGTAGAGGGGTTCACCAAACCTGGGTTTCGTATGATTGGCAGTTACCTGATCCACAGCTATTTGCAGGTGTCTGGCTGCATCCTCATACCGGTATGATTTCAGGTAGCTGATCCCCATCTGGGTATTCACCCAAATATTATCAGGATCGAGTGCCAGGGCTTTATTCCAGTAAACCATGGGATCGAGTTCAGGATTACCGAACTGGTCCAGGCGTAAGCCTGCCAGGTAAAGTTCTTCTGCTGTACCCATTGCATCAGGGTCAGGTGGAGCTTTATATACCGCGGGATGAACGGGATGTTGTTTTTTATAAGGTGAATAAGTGATCAGCTCTATGTTGTTTTTATCAGTGACAGATACATGTAATTGTGAAGGGTCACAATCTTTGGGAAGGCCGGCTTCGGTCCTTTCAGGATTGCCTGGCAGGGGATGTACAACTTTGGTGAATATCAATTCATTTGCATGGGTAAGCCTGACTTCACACGGTCCATGGTCTGCCGTGGTATTGATCTCAATCACTGCCTTTGATCCGCTGATCTCCATGTTTACAGCCATATCCCTGTTGGCCTCTTTGATAGCTGACATCTCCCTGACAGGATAGAAGAACATGGTCGCTTTCCTTGCTGAGAACGGATCATTCCAGCTATAATCCGGCTGGTTGTCGGTGTAAGCTCCCATCATCAGCTCAAGGTAAGGACCGTCGTCATCAGTGAGCATCCTGTCCCAGAGCCTGGCTACTTCATTGTTACCCCAGTTCCACATCTTTTTGCCTGTCCAGATATGATGGTCTCCGATGAATACGGTTCCGGCATTCTTCCCATGGTCGATCCCTCCCAGGAAATCCTTTTTGCTGCCCCAGGCAAAAAAAGAAGTGGGAGAGGAGGTGTTCTTCCATAAGCTGATATCCACACCACCGGTAAAATTTATCCCGCGGTAGTACTGGTCAGCCACGGGCCAGTCAATGAATTCAACTTTCGCATGGTAGACCGCAAGCTCGACATCCGTCGGGAAAAAGACCTGGTAATTTTCATTGGCATGGACAGCAGAATTGGCCCAAAGCAGGGAGGAGGTGATAAGCGGGGTCGTATTGTACAAACGTACATCGGTCTGTACGTAGGATCTGTCTGGGTAGAGTGTAAGTCCGACCACCCAACGAGTCTGGTGGCGTTTCTCATACTCACCCACCCAGATGGTCTTGCTGCCGTCAGGATTTTCGACGAGCCTGTAATCAACGGGCATAAATGTGGATACCCGGTGATGGTGGGGGATGTTCCATTCAATGCCTCCTGATATCCAGGCACCGGCCATGCCTATCAGGGCCGGCTTTATCACGCGATTGTAATAAATAAAGTCGTAGTTGTCGGACTTGTCCCGTGCCATGTACAGCCGCCCTCCTAATTCCGGCAGCACACAGATCCTGACATATTTGTTCTCCAGGAATAATCCTTTATAGATTTTCCCTGCCTTTTCATCAGTCAGCTGATCCAGGTCAGGGTAAGGATACACCCTGCGTTGTGCTCCCTGGTAGTCAGCAGGGGTGTAAAATACAGGATCTTTTTCCGGGGCTCCTGTCAGGTAGGTCGGGATAGTGATCGGTTCTTCATACATCCGTACTTTTCCCGGCGTACCTGTTTCGCCCGGTCTGCAGCCACTGAAGGTCAACAGGGACAATAATCCTGCACAAAACAGGATATCTGTGATCCTTGAATCGGTCATTTTTATGGAATTTATGTTTGGTTTGAAATCATACATTTCAGACTTTCATTTTTTTGCGGACCATCACAAAATAATTACGCAGTACATTATTTTTATCTGCAGCTGCCCCGGGAAGCACTATCTGTCCTGCCGGGAAGTTCCTGCTGTACACATCGAAATAATGATACTGTGCAGTTATCTGTCCTGTTCCTTCCTTTTTGTACTCTTTCAGCCATGCCGGGATGGTAGAAGTGAACAGCCTGTCATGCCGTTCGTAGGCCACGTAGACTGTCACATCCTCATCCACGGTGAAAGACAGCAGGCTGTCGGCTTCAAGATTGGCAGCATCCTGGCTGGTTGAAATATAAGTCAGTCCTTCGTAATACCCTATATCACTGAATGACACTTCTGTCCCTGCCTGGGTGTTGGGCAGCTCACCCGGCATCATTTTGGAAACCCTTGCCTGGAGGCTGTCGTGGGGATACCTTACCCCGGTAATAAGAACCTCATCAGGTTTTTTAGGTTTGATAACCAGCCTGAATGTCCGGGAGGTGTTGTCTTCGTCTGCATCAGACAAGGTAACAGCAATATCAAATTCGCCACTTTTGATTGGGATGCCCAAGATCAGCCCGCGCTCATCCATTGTCAGTCCCACAGGCATCTGTGAGTCTTTGTTAAGGCTGAATGACAGGGGCTGGTTACCTGTTGCGGACAATTGCTGGTGATAGTATGAACCTGCAGATACCTCAGGGAGGGAGCTGCTGTTGAATGCCGGCTCAATATCTGCCTGCAGCAATATACGGTCTGTACTGGTCTTTCCCTTGTCATCCAGGGCTGTTGCCTCCACATCGTGGTCACCCGGACTTAACCGGATGGTCACTTCACAGGGTGACCGGTCAGATTCCCCGGCAATTTGTTTATCAACCAGGATCCTGATTTTTGCTATTGTCCCATCCGGATCATGTGCCGACACTTTCAGTGTCACTGTTTCTCCCGGCTGGCAGGATGTCCTGTCTGCCGGAGAGAGAATCATTACCACCGGATAGATGTTGCCATCATTGATCTTTGAAAGTGCCCACGCGACCAGGGGCAGTGTGCTCGCAGCATCCCACTGCACGCCATGGCCAACACCCTCAAAGTTGGTGAACATAGGATTGACACCCGTCACCCATTCCTGTGGACCGCGGGTGTCACCGTTGAGCTTGCGTAATGTATCTATCTGCTCATCCAGCACCTGTGAGAACCAGTCATCCTCCCCCCTGATAGCCCATATGGGAGTATTCTTCACTTGTTCCAGCTTTGCCCTTGCTCTCATACCCATGGGTATAGCTGCTGCCAGGTAGCCGGGATAAGTTTCCATGAACTGCCAGGTGCCTGCTCCTCCCATGGAAAAGCCGGTCATATAAATCCTCCTTTCATCAACCTTTCCTGCTGCAATAAGCTTATCTATAGCAGCTTTGATATCCGGGAATTTCTTTTCCCACCCTCTGGTTGTCTTGGGGGAGATTATATATATTGGTTCAGTCTGGGTATTTTCCCCGAAATTATGCCACATCCTGGCAGGTGGGTCCACGGCGTTCCTTAGTGTGGCATGATCATCTTCCCCGCAACAGCCATGGAGGAACACAGCCAAAGGATACCTCATGCCGGGGACAGTATCAGATGGTGTGTACAGCATGTATTCGGTGTTTCCTTCCTGCTGCCATGACCACTGAGTAAATCCCTTATAATCAATTTCCTGAGGACTTGACTTTATCAGTGTCACCGTACATAAAACCGTGAAAATAATCAGCTTTCGTGTTTGCATTGTCTTGAAATTTATCGTTATGGTTTTATCTCATCAATGGCAGATGAAGGTCTCAGGGCTACACTCTCTTTCTTTACCGTGATGGGCCTGCCAAGATTAAAAGTTGCACTTTGTCTTATATCCCCTGAGGATGCTCCGGTCATGACCGTATATTTCCCTGCCTCGGCTGTCCATGAGGAAGAGGCGGGATCGAATGAAGCAAGGCTCCGGCTGTCGAGATTGAACAGGACAGTCTGTACCTCACCCGGCTGCAGAAGTTTTGTCTTGACAAACCCTTTTAGCTCTCTGTCAGGTTTATCAAGCTTGCCGGCAGGTGCCTTCAGGTAAAGCTCAACGACCTCTTTCCCTGATATCTTGCCGTTGTTTTTGATATCCACTGACACCGTCATACTCTTACTGAAGCTTGTTGCACCGAGTTTAAGGTTCGAATACACGAAGTTTGTATAGGATAGCCCGTAACCGAATTCGTAGGAGACGGGGACATTAAAAGTGGTATAATAACGGTAACCGACATATATACCTTCCTGGTATGTCACTTCTGAAGGTTGCGGCTTCATAAAAGCGGTTGAGAAATCACCCGGTTTGTCTGTTTGTTGTACCTGTCCGATCGGTTTGCCCGGGAAATTATTTGCAGACGGAACATCAGAGTAATTCACCGGGAATGTTGAAGCGAGCTTTCCAGAAGGATTCACCTTCCCGCTGAGAATATCTGCAATAGAGTTGCCTGTCTCCTGGCCGGCCTGCCATGCCAGCAGGATTGCGTCAGGCATATCTTTCCAGCTTGCTGTTTCCACCACCATGCCGGTGTTGAGGATAACAATAACTTTTTTGTTCTTTTCATGGAATGCTGTGGAGACAAGCCTGATCATATCTTTTTCCAGCGGGGTGAGCTGAAAATCACCCTCTCCGGGGGGCCAGTCCCTTCCCTCACCGGATTGCCTCCCGATGGTTATGATCGCCAGGTCTGAAACATTGACCATACTATTTACGATATCACTGTTTAAAGCCAGCTCAGCCACCGGTTTTGACCACATCAGGAATCCCCTTTTTACCTTCCCCTCTTTTGTAGTTTTAAGATAGGCTTCATACATTGTCCTCAGGTTCTCATTGATTGCGTATCCTGCATTTTGCAGTCCCTCAACCAGTGCCACACTATAGGCTTCATTCACATCACCGCTGCCGGTACCACCGGTAATAATCTCGTACGATGTTTTTCCGAAGGCGGCAATATTCTTTATTTGTGCTGAGAGGGGGAGCACAGAACTGTCATTTTTCAGAAGCACCATACCTTCAGTTGCTGCCTGCCGGGTAATCTGCGCATGTGCCTTAAGATCAGGTTTGTTTGAGTATTTATATCCTTTGAACCTGGGGGTCTGAAGAATGATATTCAATATTCTTTCAACATTTTTATCAAGAACATTGATGTCAAGCTTTCCGCTTTTCACACCCTCTATTATTGCCTTTGTCTGATCAGGAAAACCTGGCATCAGCAGGTCATTCCCGGCTATCATCATTGCAACAGGATCTTTACCCCCGAACCAGTCGGTCATGACAAATCCTTTAAATCCCCAGTCATTCCGCAGGACCTTTGTCAGCAGGTCATGGCTTTCGGCGGCATAAACGCCGTTGATGAAGTTATAGGATGACATTACCGTCCATGGCTGGGCTTCCTT
>Ga0172366_10002669_pt1 | contig 14022 bp, 10 predicted proteins | sample LakKivSesite69cm_FD_114533 | JGI IMG/M metagenome (GOLD analysis project Ga0172366, IMG submission 114533) | Sediment microbial communities from Lake Kivu, Rwanda - Sediment site 69cm | ecosystem: Environmental > Aquatic > Freshwater > Lake > Sediment | place: Rwanda: Western Province, Lake... | reverse complement strand
GGGACACGGCACTGGCCAAAGCGGGCACGGCATCGAAGCTCGTGGAAAAGATAGTCTCGAAGGAGGAGCCGAAACCAAAAGGTTTCTCCATCGGCAGGGTCAAGGGCGTGGACATCAAGGACGCTGCCACGGTCGTGCTCCGCTCCCTCTGCGCGACCGACCAGATCAAGACGCGCCTCCCCGACCTCGACATCAAGGTCGAGAAGTCCGGCGACACGACAACGTGCTTCTTGCAAGGTGGCACGCGCAAGGAACAGTCCATGTTCATCAACGCGGTGCAAGAGGTGCTCGAGCCGCCGAAAAACCCGAAATACGTGGTCGCGGCAACCAAGGGCAAAAAGATCGACCTGGAACAGGTCTATGCCGTGCCGGAGCTGATCGGCGCGAGCAAGGACTGGGCTGGCTATTACTCGGGGCAATGGAAGAAGTTCGTCGGCGATAACGAGCTGATCTACACGCGGACGAAGGAAGGCCGCGTGCTCATCTTGCAAGCCCGGACGAACGCCGAGTACGCCGGCCGCGGCGGGCGATCCGAGATATTGAACCGGTGGCAGTGAAAAAAAACATTAACTCCAGACGTAATCTAAGCCCTCGTGTATTTGAACGTTAGGCTCCCTGGTTGTCATATACTGTACTTTTTTCCGATTTTATTGATAGCACCGAAAAGTTCAAAACCCGAGGCGTCAACATGTATTTATGACGAATGAACACACCATTAATGAAGCTAGCACGAGAACTGTTCGATATCCAGAAGAGCTCGAGTTTCTATGTCCCATTTGTGGGAATCCCGTGCATTTCTGCTTTTCAAGACCAAAACACGATTATCAAGACGTGGATGGCGATGTGCGGGAATACCTTTACTTGTACCAGTGCACGAACCCAGATTGCGACATGTCTCGCCGGTATTTCAACCCGGCACCGCTGAACGTCTTGCCGTACAAGAAATATTCGCTCGCACTCTGGAAGTTTATGGCGGTTGAAGCCAAGCTGCGTGGTCAGAAACCGGAGCAAATCGTCGAAAGGATACAAGCGCATTTCCACAAGACGATCTCGGTCAACACGGTACGGAATTACATCAACGAGATCAACGTCTACGTGTCCGGCAAGATCGACGAAAAGACGGTTGACCTCGTCAAGGCACAAGGTGTTGTGTTGATCTCGATGGACGGGCAGAAGCCCGATAAAGATGGCTCGTCATTGTGGTTATTCGTCGACGTGATCAGCAACCGCGTTTTACGCGTGGCGATATTGGAAACGGTGGATCACGAGACGCTGCACGGGATCGTCGATTCGATATTGAAGGATTTTGGCGTGCGGCTTGTTGGTCTGATATCGGACAAGCAGAACTCGATCGTGAAGATGCACGACATGTATTATCCGGATGTCCCGCACCAGTATTGTCACTTTCACTTTTTGCAGAACATGTGGGGTCATCTGGAATTGAAAGATGGCCACGTGCACAAGGAACTCGCGAAGGTGGTCAATCGATTGTATATCACGTCCACGACAAAAGATACCGAGATTCGCTTGGAAAACGGGGAGAAACAAAAGGTTCGCGAGTTGTTCGGCGTGATCGAGAAGGATCTACGCAAGTTAGTGAAAAATAGTTCCAAGAAGTTTGACCATTTACGTGGAATCGAAACGTTTGACAAATTAGCAGCGTATGTCGATGACATCATGATCAACTGTGTGAATGAAGACCCAACCAGGTGGATCGTGCAGAAATTGATAAACACGGCCACGATCGTCCGTGCTACATTAGACGAGCAGCGATCATCGCACGAGGAATGCCAGGAATTAAACAAGACGTTTCAAACCGTTCGTTCATTACTCGGGAACCCGAACCTATCTAGAGCCGAGAAAATCCAGAATCTTGATGGTGTATTTGACTTGATCTGGAAGGAGACTCAAAAGCCAGAAGGGATCACGTCCAAAGATGATTTATGGTCGTTTTTACCTAATATTTCGAGCACGAAGGACGAGATCCTGCTTGAATGGGTTCGTCTGTACGACTCATACAAGCCGGGCTTGTTCGTCTATTATGACTTCCCGGTTCCCGCGCGCTCGAACGTGGATATGGAGAAGAAGTTTGGCCAAGAAAAATCCAGGTTGGTCAGCCAATGTGCCAAGACCCAGGTGGGGATGCAAATTCGGACTCGAGGCGGCTTTCATTTGAGAGAATTATACGCGGGCAAGGAGGAAGTGAAAAAGATCATCGATGAAATAGATATCAACTATGATGATGAGCAAGTCAGAGTCGGTCTTGAAGAGCTTGATCGTCATATCAAGGAGGAAACAGAAGATTGGAAAATGAATGTCAGTGGCACTGATGCGATTAAGAACGTTCTAAATTTCGGCAGAAAGGATAAAAATGCAAGGGACTTAGATGAGGTTAGGACTTAATGAAAAAAAAGGGGTTGCTAAGCAGTTTGTGTTTACTGGAACAAAATTATACACTACGTGGATAATGTTGAATTTCTTGCATTTATTACCTCCGGGAATAATCTGAGAAATTGAGTACAAGAAATAGTCGTATTCTATATCGAAACGGTGGCATTATTGATGAACGGTAAAGGAATCAAGCATTTGATCGGGCTTTTTATGTTCATTCTAGCGTTCGCGTTTTTCCTTCGGGGAATGGAACCCCCGACGGGGACCGGGCAAGAACATCTATATGCAGGTGTCACAGCACCCGTCCCATCGGGCTGGGGCACACCAACGGTGGTGTCGACGGAGTCTACCTTGGATTCATATTTTCCCTCCTTGGCAGTTGACGGGGACGGGAACGTGCACGTCGCGTGGCAAGATCTAACGAATTACAGCAGCGCGGGAACCGACACCGACATCTTCTACAAGTACCGGAACGCCACGTCGGGCGCGTGGTCCAACACCGAGGTGGTCTCCACGGAGTCTACATGGAATTCACAATCCCCCACTTTGGCCCTTGACGGGGCCGGGAACGTGCACGTCGCGTGGTTTGACTACACGAATTACGGCGGTTCGGGTGATGATAGAGACATTTTCTACAAGTACCGGAACGCCACGTCGGGCGCGTGGTCCATCACCGAGGTGGTCTCCACGGAATCAACAGGCATTTCACAAACCCCCTCCTTGGCAGTCGACGGGGCCGGGAACGTGCACGTTACCTGGTGGGATCACACGAACTACGCCGGTTCGGGTGATGACATCGACATCTTCTACAAGTACCGGAACGCCACGTCGGGCGCGTGGTCCATCACCGAGGTGGTCTCCACGGAATCCACTTTGGATTCATATTATCACTCCTTGGCAGTTGACGGGGCCGGGAACGTGCACGTCGCGTGGGATGATCCAACGAATTACAACAGCTCGGGAACCGACACCGACATCTTCTACAAGTACCGGGATGCCACGTCGGGCACGTGGTCCATCACCGAGGTGGTCTCCACGGAGTCCACAGGAACTTCATCTTCCCCTTCTTTGGTAGTTGACGTGGCCGGGAACGTGCACGTCACGTGGGATGATCCAACGAATTATGGCAGCTCGGGAGCCGACCGCGATATCTTCTACAAGTACCGGAACGCCACGTCGGGCACGTGGTCCATTACTGAGGTCGTTTCCACGGAATCTACCTTGGGTTCATATTCCCCCTCCTTGGTAGTCGACGGGGCCTGGGACGTGCACATCGCGTGGTATGATTACACGAACTACGGTGGCTGTGGTACGGATACTGATCTGTTCTACAAGCGGTACACGAACGCCACGTGCACGTGGGGCACGACGATAGTGGTCTCCACGGAGTCCACAGGAAGTTCAACTTCCCCCTCCTTGGTAGTCGACGGGGCCGGGAACGTGCACGTCGCGTGGCCGGACACAACGAATTACACGAGTTCGGGTACGGATGCGGATATCTTCTACAAAAGAATAAAGCCGCCAACCGTGAGTACGCCAGCAGATATGTATTACGCGCTTGGCACCACGGGCCACTCCATCACGTGGGTGGCGAACGATACCGCGACAGGAACGAGATCCTTCTCCGTGTATCGAAACGGCTCGCTCCACGCGACGGGCTCGTGGAATTCGACGGAGGGCATCACGATTGGCATCGATGGATTGTCGCTGGGGTGGCACAACTTCACGATCGTGGTGGACGACGGCCTTGGCAGCACGGCGACCAATCAAGTCTGGGTGTTTGTCCAACTCGCGCCGTCCATCACGTCACCCCCTGACATCGCTTTCGTCGTCGGGACTACCGGCCATGTCATCACGTGGACGGTGACCGACGCGACCACGGCATCCACGACGTACACGATCACGAAAAGCGGCACGCAGGTAGACCAAGGGCCTTGGGCACCGGGCACGGGAATCACGTTCATTCTCGATGGCCTCGCGCAGGGCGACTATGAATTCACGATCACGGTTGATGACGGGTACGGGGGCACTGCATCGGACACGGTGCTGGTGCGGGTGTTGCCGGCATCGGGTCCAGACCTGCCGCCAGGCTTGATGGTTGCCATCTTGTTGTTGGCATTCGCGGGTGCCAGCGTGCTCCTGGGAATCATGCTACGCAAGAGATCGAAGAAAGCGCAACCGCCAAGAAACAAGGTTGAATAACCCGATTGTTTTCTCAATAACCACAAGAGCAGCATGATGCCGCCTATTATCATGCAAAACTACCGAATCCTTAGTTTTTTTCATTCCTGTAACAAACCAACCATGGGGAAAAAAAGGCATGAAATGGATGCTTTCATTGGCTTGTAATTGAGGCTTCCCTGACCTTGTCGTAAATGTAGCGCCGCTCGGCGAGAAACCAGTGGATCTCGCTCAGCCTCGGCCTTCGCGAGGAAATTGCTTTCGCGAGGCTCTCCGTCGCCTCTCGGGCCGGGGTGTCGATGACCTTGCTGACGTCTATTTTCACGTCCGGGCACGTCCCGTCGAGAACCGTGACATAGGCATCCGCCAGCCGGACTTCCGCCTCGGCGAATAGCCATACCGCCGTGTCGTACGTGTTCTTCCACGTGGCAATCTCTTCCGCCTTCCGCTTGATCGCTTCCTTGTCGATCGGGACGGTCACGATTTGCTCGTCTTTGCCTTGAGGTTTCGAGGCCATCACGCTTTGCACGAGATCATCGCCCTTCTTGATCCCGCCCTGCCACAACGGCAGCGAATCTGGATCGTCTGGTGCCATGCTGTTTTACCTCGACGAATGCTTGCACTTTCCCAGCGTGTAAGAAGGTCGTCTCTAGTATTTGTTATTATCGATGGCGTCGAAAACGCGTCGCATAGTAGGAAGGAATGACAATGCCGTTTTAGGTCGAGCGTTTTTTCCGGAAAATGGATTACTTATCCAACAGCCAGGCTGCCAAGGGCACGAAGCGGATTCGGACCGAATCGATGGCCTCCTCGGAGGCCACGTTGAACGTGATGATCGTTCCATGATCTTGCTTGAGGGCTTTTGCAGCCGCGAGCAGGCCTTCCACTTCCCGCTTTTTCGTGGCCGGGGAAGTGATATCCCAAGCCACCTGGATCAAGTCCTGAACGCTCGCGCCGTGCGTCACGCAGAAATCCACCTCGTGGTTGCCATCCTGCCAGTAATAAACCTCGAGATCCCGTCGCTTCAATTCGAGGAACACGGCGTTCTCGGCAGCCTTGCCCATGTCCTTCGTCGTTTGAAACGCGATGAAGAATCGCAACCCGGTATCGATCACGTAGATCTTTTTCTCCTCCCGGTATTGCTTTTGTAACTTGTATGCAAACCGGTTCAAGACGAATATCAAGAATGCTTCTTCCATGTAGCCGAGGTAATTTTCGATCGTATTCACGTGCATGTTCAAGGCCGAGGCGATCTTGTTGTACGAGAACGTGCGGGTCCAGTTGGTGAACACGTAGATGGCCAATGCTTGTACCTTGGTCGCATCGACATGGTGGCGGGCCACGATATCCCGGGACACGATGTCCTTGAACAGGTCAGTGAGAATCCGCCGTCGCGCAGGTTCATCATGCTGCAACACCTCGGGAAACCCGCCGCCGAGCAAGAAATCCTCGAGATGCCTGTTCAAGCGTGGAAGGTCACCATGTATTTGAACGATGGATTTTTCCGGCCACTTGCACAGCCGCAAATACTCCTGGAAGGAAAACGGCAGGAGCACGAAGCTCAAGTGGCGCCCACTTAACACGCGCCCGATGTCCGCCACGAGCAACGATGCACTCGAACCGGAGATGAAGATGGCTTCGAATCGCCGCGTGTCATAGATCGTCCTGACCCAGTGCTCCCAGCCATTCTTTTCTTGAATCTCGTCCAGGAACAAGCACCTTGCATCCGGACACGTGAAGAAGATGGCATCTTGAATATCGGTGAACGTCGTGTTCTTGAGCACTGGATCCTCGAAGTTCAGCAGGATCATCGAACTCGTCTTGCTTCCCGCTTGGACCAGCGATTCGATGACTTGCATCATGACCGTTGATTTCCCGGAGCGACGGATGCCGATGATATCCTTTATGTGGGTTGTCTTTTCCAGCGCAAGGATTCTACCCGTCATTTCCCGGCTGACGGTGGGCGGGAAATTCCACGCTTGAATCCACCACGGATTCCAGCCCTGTATTGCGGCGCGAAGTGCCTCCATGGATACTCCATCAAGATATGACTTATAAATCTATTCACTCGAGTGAGGACGAACAACCCGTTGTTATTCACTCGTGTGAACACATCTTAAAGGGATGGCCTTTCAATGCCGCGATGGTGTTGCACTCGACCAGCTCCGGCATGTCGATAGACAGCGGTTCTTGAAAAAACTTGGCGCGATCGATGAAGACACTACAGGCCAGGTGAAGGAAACGATCAAGATAATGCTGGTGGAATGATTAAAGAGGCATACCTTTTCATCAGAAAAGCATGTAGCAATAGTAGTCCAACTGGTCATTATTTGCTCGGGTTCCTTGAAGGTTGCATGTATTTGGTCGATTCCCTCGCTGGAAATGGACGCGATCCCGGAACTCGTGATGGTGCTGGAAGGGCATTCGGATCACGTGCTGGAAGCGGCCGTGTCTCCCGATGAACGGCGCGTGGCCACCGCGTCGGGCGACAAGACCGCCCGGTTGTGGAAGCTGGAAGGGACAATGGTCGACTATCGGGCACCGGTGCGGCTGGACGAGGACGATATCGCACTTTAAAGTGGAAGTTCCGAGCATTGACCTACTTTTGCAAGTACAGTTTTCACCTACCTTTTTATCAGAAATCGACGACATGACATCATCATGACGGTGAAAGAACGATTTAGGGCGATTCTTACCTGGTTGCCACGGATTTTGCACGATGAGGCCCATCGAGTAACATGGAAAGAGTTGCCGACCGTGACCGAGCAAGAAATCGCAGCGTTTGATAGAAACAAGCTAAACGCATTTGACAGGGTGGGGTATTCACGGCCTTTGGGTGGGTGGCTCTACCAGTTTTTCTACGCGATCCTGGGAGCCGGCGTCATGGCCGTGGTAATCCCGGTCTTGCTCGGCCAGCTGTACCCGGAGCCGGAATCCAAGGCATACGTGACCGTCGCGGGCGTGTTGTTCTCCATCTTCCAGACGGCGATGAACGTGCCGACCGCGTGGGCGATCGAGCGGTGGATAGGCGATTATCGCATCAAGAATCCGAGGAAAATGCTCGAGTTCATTTCGTTCTATATATGGTATCAAATGCTCACGGGCGTCGGCATCATCACGATCACCTCCATCTACACGCTGCTCGTCGTCCAGACAGGCAATCTGGCGCACCTCACGTGGATCATCTTGCTGCTCATGACCCGTGAATACCCGGCGATGCTCAACGTGTTCCTCCAGACGATCAAGGGGCTCCAGAAGTTCGATTACGAGTCAAAATGCAATTTTGCGAACGAGATAATCAACAAGCTCTGCGAGTTCGCGCTCGTGCTGTTCGGGCGGTACTACATCGGCAGCAATCCCGCCATCGGTGCCTTGCTCGGCACCGCCATCGGCTTCGTGATCGGCACCTACGTGAATCAGTTCGGCGAGGCCGCCATCGCCGGGTGGTACTTGAGCCGCGCCTTGAAGCCAATGGGGCTGCGGCTGCGCGACGCGGTGTGGCCGAACTTCTCCTGGGACACGGTCAAGCGCAGCACGATTCTCGGGATCCAGCTCTCCCTCCCCGGCCTCGTCGGGACGGTCATCGGCTTCTTCATCTTCTTCTCGTGGTACGACGCCGTGCCCGCGTACGCGACCATGCTCACGCTCAACGGGCTCGCCGACGAGATCGCCAACTTGTCCAAGCGCTCCGAGGGCATCAACACGAAAGGCGCGTTCGCCGAGGCCTTGAACAACGGGAAAGGCAAGCTCGTCCAGTATTACATCGCGAACACGTTCAAGTACTACGGCTTTTTCACGGTCGGCATCGCCTGCCTGGTCATCGGGTACATGCCGACCGTCATCAACGTGATGCTGGTCGTCGCCGAGGCGAAAAACTACTTGCTGGCCATACCCTTCATCTTGCCCAACATATTGCGAACCCTCATCGAACAGCCCGAGGGCGAGGGCGATAAAATACTTATCATGGCGCACAAGCCCGTGTTCAAGACGACGATGGATTTCGTGCACATGGGATTGGGTTACTTCATGACGTACTTCTGGCTCACGCTCACCCGCATCCCGCAGACCTACGGCCTTGCTGCCATGATCTGGATAATACCGTGTGGCAACCTCGCCGCCGACCTCGTGCGGTTCATCGCGGACTGGTGGTACATCAACAAGTACATCTGCAAGGTCAAGATCGCGTGGTGGCAGTCGTTCGTCGCGCCGCTGATCCCCGGCGCCCTCACGCTCGTCGAGGGCATGCTCTGGGCGGCTTACGTGTTCCCCGAGCTCAACAAGTCGATCGGGCCCATCCCGACGGTCATCGTCTCGGTCACGTTCGCGTTCGTGGTCGGCTTGATCTTCAACTTCGTCATCCTCTACGGCGCGTTCGGAGGATGGGATGAGCACACGTTATTAGTTTTTAAGGAAGCTGTTTATATGTCCGGCCCAAGTCGTGTCTTTTTTATCCCCGTCTATAAAATGTCAGCTATTCTCGTGAAGGTATCGAAACTTCATAATCGCTTCCCGATCGAGCACATCGACGCAGAACGTGAGATGATCGAATTGATGATCCAACGCCAAAAAAACGAAGATATTGCCAAAGCGAAACTAAAAACGCAATCGCCAGAAAAGGAGCAAGAAACCGAGAACATGAACCGCTCGCCGCGGTAGTGCTGGTACATCGTAGTTGGAGGGATCGTTGTCGTTTCTGCATCGATCGCCATCTCGCGCAAGCGTAAGAAAATGCAAGCCGGGATAATGTCTAGACCGATGCAACGGCTGGAAAGCGTGATCAAACCACCTTCCCCAGCCGTGACCACCATTGCATCCAAATATCCGCAGAATCAGGATGACGAGGAATTATGGGAAAAATTGCGCAACATCGCGGCGGTTACCGAGAGCTTGGAAGTCGCTCGCCTCGCAGATGCCCTCGGGGTCGAGGAACAGTTCGTGTGGAAGAATATATTCAGCTGGGCCAAAGAACTCGGATTTATTATTAAAGGTAACATTGTCACATTCAGAAAAACGGCCGCGACCGAGGGTAAAACCCGACTTAACTCAGTAGATTTCAATAATCAAGGAACGACCGAGCCATCGCGAATACAGAGATCAAATTGCTCACATTGCGGGGTCGCTTATTCAGCGGAGGATGACTTCTGTAGAAATTGTGGGAAGAAGATCGACCGGAATTAGGGCGCTAGCTAAATAATCAAATCGATTTGGTATTCCAACAATTTTCTCTTTTTTAGCTATCAATTGTCTGGTAACATGAGCTTCGGCCCCGAAGATATGCAAAGAAGACGAATCGAAGAATTTACCTGTTGCTTGTGGTTGTCCCACTAGCGTGAAGCTTTACAAACCCGCGCGCTTTGCCACACCTCGTGAAGCCCAGCCGCGACATGCTCGCCGCCCGTGCGTCCATGTTCCTCGCCGCCACGTTCATGGGATCTGTCGGCCTCTTCGTGACCTATCTCACGAAGGGCCTCGGCATGCAAGTCTTCGCCGCGGTCGAGTTCCGCGGGATATTTGGCTGGGCATGGATCACGTGCATCTTGCTCGCCACGCGACGCCTCGGTGTCATCAAGGCATTGCTCGGGCACAAGCGGCTCGTCCTTGCAGTGACCGCCACCAGCGTCCTCACGATCTTCTTCTATTTCTTGACCATCGACACGGCCGGGCTCGCCATCGCGGCGTTCTTGCTCTACGTCGGGAACCTGGTCGCCATCATCTTCATGCGGGTGTTCCTCAAGGAGCCCATGCCTCGCGTCACGTACGTCGCCTACGGGCTCGCGATCGCCGGCGTGCTCGTCATGGAGCCATGGGGCGACGCGAGCTTGTCGTGGGGCATCTTCACGGGCATTTGCTCCGCCGTCGCCCTCGGCTGCATCAACTTGAGCAAGAAGCTGATCTTCAACAAGGAGAAGGACGCCGCCAGGGGTGGCGGCACGCGTGCCTCCATCCCGGTCGCCGACCTGTCGCTCGGGATCACGTGGTACACGGTCCTCGGGCTCGCGGCCTCGTTCTCGTTCGCCTGGTTCATCGACGGGCCGGCAATGTGCACGGCGGGCGCGATCGTCATGGCTATATTCCTCGGGCTGATACCGACCGCCCTGGCGTTCACTTTCTTCAATTATGGCCTGAAATCAGACAAGGGCGGCAACGTGCTCATCATCTCGTACGCGGAGCCGGTGATGGCATCGATCTTTCAAGTCATTTTTTTCGAGGGAATCCCGATCGTCGTTTTGATAGGCGGCGCCCTGATCATCGCGGGAAATGCCATCGCGCTGGCGGGCAACAAGGCAAGGCACGGCGTCAATGCCGGCCAGCCTACACGGACATCATGAGGAGCACCGACTGGTTCCGCGTCACGTTCTCGCTGAATTCCCTCGTGATGGCGCCGGCATCCTTGACGCCCAGCTGCTCCAGGCGAACCGCCAGCTTGTGGTCTATGGCGTGCATCACGTCGGAGAAGCTGAAGGGCTTTATTCCCTTCTCGTCTTGCTCGCCTTGGAACGTGATGAGCAAGAGCCCCTTGGTGGCAGCGGGGCTCCTGTTGATCAAGGGCGCGAGCATGTTGCCGAGGTAGTCGGCGATGGCTACCGTCTCGCGCGTGGTGAGCACCTTGTTTTCCAACGCGGGAACCTCGCCCCGCACGCCCGCGCCGGGCAGGCCCGCACCCGTTCCGGCCGTCGCCGTGCCCAGCCGCCTCTTGAACCACGGGGGCATCACCCAGCAGAGATAGTTCAAGATGGAGTAAACGAGCAGCTGGACCACGATCAATAGCAAGCAAAAGAAACCGAGGATCGTGTAGTAGGTGGACGTGGACCCCATGAAGAGCGAGGGCGTGATCAAGAGGGATATGAACGCGGACGATGTCCCCAGCAGCAAGTACCGCTTCTTGATCCAGGGCTCGATCCCGACCTCTTTCGAGAGCCGGCGGCTTGCATTGAAGCAAGCCTTGGCGAGCCACGCGTATCCAGGAAAATAAACGCAGAACAGCATGAGCTGGTTGCTCAGGAATAGCAATTCCGAGTCGCCGGCGAACAATCGAATCATTTTTACGACATATGTCATGGCCGTGAACAGGATGGCGGCGGACAGCACGAGCGCGTGGTTGGAACGGGCCCGCTTGTAGAAAGTGCTCCTCGTGAACTCGATCGCGAGCAACGGGGCAAGAGGCTGGATGAGGATTTGTAATTGGGCGTTCAATGGGCCGAAAAGTGCAATCACGATGTAGGCAGCAAATGAAGCGATGAGAAACCAGAGATCCCGCAGCTTGAGCACGATCGCTCGCTTGGCGAGGAACAAGACCACGAAGGCCTGGATTGTCACGAACACGAGCGAGAGCACGATGACCGGCAAGAGCATCGTTTCCACGGCCGCGTCACCCCGGAATCCTTTTTTTCACGTGCCTCCATTGCACATGTATCGATGGCAAGAGGGAATGCGTTTTTGCCTTCTATAAGATTTCCATTATGTTTGATAATTAAAAATGGATATTTTTCTATATTCGTCCCCCGTGGGCAAATCGGGGTAATTCATCATCCTGGCTATTCAAGACAAAGAAAGGGCAAAGAATAGCATCCCGATCTGTGATTCAATCGACTCGAAACTCGAACATACATTTTTTGCATACATATTTCTTGGCGTATAAAGGAACGCCGCCCATGTAGGATAAAACGCGGCTACGATCGTTTTCTGGCTTGATGTTGGTGTTGCCGCATTTCGGGCAAACGATGCGAGTCTCGGTCGGTGCCTGGATGACGACATCGGCCTTCGCGCCGACGCCGGGGAAGGCATAGTCCTTGCCCGCGGGCACAGGGGTCTTGGATATGGTCACGCCCTCCAAGCCGAGCTTGGTGATGAGGCTCTCCTTTGTCCGAGGGGCCGGGGCAGTGGTCGCAGCCATCACCGCGGAGGGCGTGACGGCGGGGTGCTCCTTCAAGTCCGCGATCTGGGCTTCCAGTTCCTTGATCTTCGCGTCCTTCTGCTCCATCTCCATGCGCAAGCCGACCTCGAACGATTCCATCTCGGCGAAGAGCTTTTTCTTTTCATCCTCGAATTCGGCCTTCTCCTTCTCGAATTCCTCCTTGCCCGGCACCGCGCCGCTCGCGGCTTTTATCTTCTCGAAGTCAGCCTTGATTGCATCGACCGCCTCGACCTTGGCCGCCATTTCCTGGAGCTCCTTTTCCTTGGCTGAGAGCTTCGCTTCGAGTTCCTTTACGCGGGCATCGGCGTCCGCCGAACCCGCCGCCTTTTGCAACTCGGCGAGCTTGTTCTTGGCTTCCATGGCCTCCTTTTCGAGCTGGGCGATGAACTGCGCCTTCCCCTTGGTGCCGGCCTCGAGCGTGGCCACCTTGTTCTTCAATTCCCCCAGCTCTGCCGAAGGTGGGGGGGCCTTCTGTGCCTTCCTCAAGTCATCGGCCAGCTTCTCGAGCTGGACGCTCTGGAGGTTGAAGTCCTCCCTCATCTTGTTGATCTCGTTCCTCGCGAGGTCGCGATCCTTCTCGGCGGTTCTCAGCTCCTGGAGCAAGTCCACGACGTGCTGCGCTTGTACCTTTGCTTCCTTGCCAGCTGCAGCTTTTTGATTTAGGTCGTTCCAGTCGATGTCCTCGGACATGACAGTTCACCATTTTCGTATCCTTGACGCGTAGGATCATCGCTTCCGGGTATTTTATAGTAACTCCGATGGTGGCGGGAACCGACGACGAAGCCGATTTTATACGCGGAGGTCGAATGAGAGATCATGGAGAATGCCGGCATACCAGCGGTCGCGGCCGAGCGACGCACCGCGGGGGACAAGTGGGAGAAGATTGGTTACCACCGGGTCATTGGCGGCTTCTACTTTTACATCATCTTCGCCGTCGTGGCGATTGGTTACGTGATGCTGCTCCCGGTCTTTATTCCCTATCCGGAGAGCATGGGTTTCTACAATATTCTCACTGGCATATTCAGCTCGTTTTTCACGCTTGCGGACCTTGGCACCGCGAGTTCGCTCGCCCGGTTCATCGCTGAATACCGCGTGAAGGACCCGCAGCGCATGATCGAATACATCCGGTTCTTTATATGGTTTCAGATGTTCACCGGGCTCGCGCAGACGACGGTCGTTTCATTTATCGGCCTATTTGCCCTCGGCGCGACGAACATCTCCTACATGCCATGGCTCTTCGTCTGGCTCAGCATCGTTCAATTTCCAGGGATGCTAGGCACGTTCATGGAGGCCTTGAAAGGCTTCCAACAATATGCCAAGACCTCGATCGTGAGCTTGCTCAACACGGTCTTGTTCCAGTCGGTCACGCTCGCCTTGGGTGCCCAGCTCGGCGCCTTTCTCGGCAACGCCAGCCCGCAGATCGGCGGGGTCATGGGCGCCGCCATCGGCATGACCATCGGCTATTATGTCGACGACTTCTCGACCGTGCTCATCTCCGGATGGATGTTCTCGAAGATGATCAAGCCGTGGGGTTT
>Ga0172366_10002668_pt1 | contig 14023 bp, 10 predicted proteins | sample LakKivSesite69cm_FD_114533 | JGI IMG/M metagenome (GOLD analysis project Ga0172366, IMG submission 114533) | Sediment microbial communities from Lake Kivu, Rwanda - Sediment site 69cm | ecosystem: Environmental > Aquatic > Freshwater > Lake > Sediment | place: Rwanda: Western Province, Lake... | reverse complement strand
TACGACCCCGCCTTCATCCATAAATATGCCAGGCTGATTGTTGATACGAGGAATTTGATGGCCAGGGCGGGAATTCAGTCGGAGAAGATAATTAAGGCATGAACAAAACCGGGGACATGAACTCTATTACTGAGCAGTCATATGTTTTCTATTCTCTCTTAACAAAGTTCGTGTCCCCTGTTATTTCTGGGAACATGAAACATTTTGCTGAGCAACCATTAAGAATCTATTCTCTCCCAAAATGGTTCGTGTCCCCCGTTTTTCGGTTCGCTTTTCGGTTCATATCTCCTATTTCTGAACCAAAATGAAAATCCCGGCTTTCTTAAAAAAACAAACCATTACTCAAGCCGCTCTGATAATTGCCGTTATTTCTTTCATCAGCAAATTCTTCGGTTTCTTCCGGGAAGTATTAGTAGCTAAATACTTCGGCGCCACCGGTCAGACCGACGCCTTTTTGGTGGCTTTAATAATTCCTTCAATGATTCTCGGCCTCTTTTCCGGTGGTTTTAATACGCTTATCATCCCATATTACCTCGAAAAAAAAGCTCAGAGCCAGGAAGCTGCCCGCCGCTTTGTCAATTCCGCTTTTATGGTCTGGGGGGCCCTGTTTATCTTTCTCTCGATTCTTATTTTTATCTTCGCGCCAGCCTGTGTCCACATCATCGCCTATGGCTTTAAGGGCGAAACCTTCAATTTAGCAGTCACACTCACTCGCTATTTGATAATTTCTGGCCTGTTTACAGTATTGGTTGGAATGTTTACTGGCATTTTCCAGGCAGAAAAACAATTCTTTTTCCCGATATTCGTCACCTTACTGGGTAATGTTGGCCTTGTTTTAACTCTCTTCTTTCTTCACAGCTACCTTGGCATCCATAGCTGGACTGCTGGCCAGATTTTTAGTGCTAGCTTTGCTTTCTTCGCCATGCTTTTGGTCCTGTATTGGCGTTATAAATTATTCCATTCATTAAGCTTTAAGCAGATTGATTGGTCCGAGACAAATCAATTTGCCATACTTCTTATGCCCCTCGTTATCGCTAGCGGACTCTCCACAATAAACCAAATAGTAGATAAAACCATTGCCTCATCTCTTGACCCCGGTTCAATAGCTGCCCTTAGCTTTGCAACCAGAGTATGGACTGTCCCTTTTTACCTTATTGCTTGGCCTATTGCTAACGCCGTTTTCCCAGCTTTTTCTGAGCTGGCGCTTAATGGCGCTTCTAAAAAAGAATATGAACAAAAGCTCAACAGAACCTTAGGCTATATGTTTTTTCTGACAGTTCCGGCAACTATTTTCCTTTACTTCCTTTCTGAACCCATTGTTCGCCTCTTTTTTGAAAGAGGAGCTTTTAATTCAAAGGCAACCTCCTTAACTTCATTTGTTCTTAAAATGTATGTTCTCGGGCTCTTTGCCCAGGCCATTTCTCCCGTTCTTGCCCGTGTGTTCTATTCTTTTAAAAACACTACTACTCCCCTACTAATAAGTGCAATCTGCATTGCCTTAAATATCCTTTTAAACATTTTACTTTCAAAAATAATGGGGGCCGGAGGAATTGCGTTGTCTACATCTATTGTAATGGTTATTAATATAATCTTGTTTAGCTACTATTTGAGACGATATCTGATAACTTTCTCTAGATCTCTGAATATCGATATCCTTAAAATATTTGTCTCCTCAATTCCAATCGTTCTTATTTGCTATCTATCAGCTCCCTTTGTTATGAACATCCCCGCATCATCGATTTCCGATTTCATTAAACTTGTATTAAGAATCGGAATAATTGGCTTTATTTGCATGATCCCATATTTTGTTTTAATCTGCTTTCTCCGCCTCGAAACCTATGAACTTATAAAAAGCTATTCATTGAATTTAATTAAAAGACTCGTAAGATAAAGATGTATAATGAGTATACCCATATCAAGCCGGAGAGATTTAGTCAGGCGTTAGAAAGTTCGCTGGCTCTTGATACTAGATGAGGCTTAAAATGGAGAGCCTACGATGGCTAAATTGCAAACAAAACTTGACACGACCCTTCAAATCCACCATATTTATTTGGTATACCATTTGTTCCAATTATACTTATCTTCTCTTTCATAATGGATGCACCATATCCTTCACAAGTCACTTCAACCTTTTTAGCGATTTAGCCATTGTAGTCTCTACATTTTAACCTTCGCCTCTGAGCCGTAATCAGCGAACCTTCTAATTCTTGACTGAATCTCTCAGGTTTAATATAGATATATTCATTCGGCCAGGCTTATGTGTACACCATAACATCCGAGGCAACGAGCCTTAAATAATAGTTAATTAATGCCCCCTTACACTAGATCCTCAGCCAATATCCTAAGTGATCCTCATCTGCACATAGGCCGAAGATAACTGGCTCCACCGCTATTATCTCCTACTGCTTCCCCAGTTCGCTCAATATACTATTATTATTGCCAAGAAATGCACCCGTCCCGAAAATTGAACTTTTTCGCGCATCGCATCTATCCTGAGAACCAGATATTCCGCCTAGAGCTCCATACTCATAAACTCATCCAACCAATGACCTATCGTTATCTTCAATACCTTGGAGGCTGAGATGGTCTCTGTTCCAAGACTTCTCATCTGCCGTTCTATCTTCCACATCTATACCCTCAATAAAATTCTTTCTATAATATTACTTGCAATGCTTTATATGCTCTTTGAGCCTTCCTAAATAAAATCTTCAGTTCTTTTATTTTAGCTTATTAAAATGATACTTTGTAAAGGTTCACTGCTCTTTATAACAAATTATTTTGTATAAGCACAAATATTCTTCATTACAAATAATAAGCTTTATTTTAATACCTCCAAATATTTTTTATATTGTTCATATCTTGAATATTTGATAATAACTTCGTATTTAGAACTAAAATTATTCATATTATTACTCCTTTTTCCCTTAATAAATTCCAACAGAACATTTTTTATCTCAGAAATATTCTCTATTCTTGCAATTTTACCGCAATTTGTTTCTTCAACAATTTTAAAGGCTTCCTTCAAGGCATTTGGCCCAACACAAAATATTGGCCTTCCTGCAAATATATAATCATATATCTTTCCAGGTATAACTTCTTCTGCTCCATCTTTCATTGAGTGCAATACTAATAATATATGACACTTTCGCATTTCAATTAAAGCTTCTTTATATGGCAATGGAGGAAATATTTTTATATTTAAATTATATCTATTTTTTATCTCGCAATTTCCATAAAATCTAATTTCAATCATATTCTTATATTTATCTGGAAGATCTAAGATTGCCTTAAAGAAATTTATAGGAGATCTATAACTTTTCTTATTATCAGAAATAGTACCGAAATAACCAATAACAAATTTTTTACCTTCTCTAATATCGATATTTCTTATCTTACAAAACAACTTCTCATCGCCACCGAAACCATTCCTAATTAAATATATTTTTTCTTTTTTTAAAAAGCTATACTTATTAATTAAATTATTCTTAATTGATTCAGTTACGCAAACAACATTATCGGCATAATATAAAGCCTCTTTCTCATACATTACCATTTTATTTGGAAACAACATATGCTTCGCGAACATTCCAGATGTATTCCAGCCATCTCTATACTCAACTATAACTTTTAATTTTGGAAACATTATTTTTGTTCTGGGAACCAATAAAAAGGTCCCAAAAGGTGGCCCCGAAAAAATCAGCGTATTTATATCTAATTTTTTTATAAGGGAAATAAGCCTTATTATTAAAAAAGGTAGCCAAAAAAGGGAAATATCAATTTTCTGAAAGTTATATATTTTTCGATCATTAGGATCTTTGCTCTTATAATTAAATAATTTTAGTTTATATTTTAAGAAATGATATAAAAATAAAACTGGATTAATAATATAAATATTTTTAATATTTATATTTTGATCCAATGGCTTGTTTTTAAATTTAGTTCCTTTCCCAGATAAGATAAATACCTTATATCCCTTTTCAACTAAATAATTTGCTAAAGTAAGAACTCGCATATATGATCCTGTATCAGGATGGTAGGGATAATAGTCATGAGCTATTATTAAAATATTATTCATATTTTTTCTATTTTTATCTAAGCTTATTGCTAAAATATCCTGAACTTAATTTATTTTTCTTAAAATCTCGTATCCCCTTTAATATTCCTAAAATAAAATAAACAAAATAAGGATTAAAAACTATTTCTCCTGTATATATAGAGGATATTAGAATGTATAATAAAAAATATGATGATGATTTAATAAATATATCATTATTTGAAATGTTTCTTATAATTTCTCTGAATATAATAATTGTTGGAATTATTAGAACAAATATAGTCCCAATTATTCCATAAACAAACATTACGCCCTTTATTCCTACATCAGTAGGCCTTAAATATCCATAGAATATATCATAACCTCTTTTTTCTCCTTCAATTAGATAGTTGCTTAAGAAACCGACTCCGAGCAGTAAGCTTTCACTATTTTTTTGCCATGTTTCTTCAATTCTTTTTGACTGATACAATCGCGCATTAGCTGATACATCGCTTGATTCCAATTCCTGCAATACCATTATTATATCGCTCATTCTATGAACAACTACTTGTACTATATCTTTTTTTATATATAAATATCCAAATAAACCTATAATTATAACTGTGATCAATAAATATAATTTAACTGCTTTATTTATTTTTTTTATTTCTTTAAATATTACAACCAATATTGTTATCATCATAACTATATTTAAGCCTCTTCCTTTACACACAAACATAAAAAAGAAAATTGATATTATAAATTTTACTAAACTTAAAATATTTGATTTTTCAAGATATTCAAATAAATGAAAAAAGGAAATAAATATTATCAAATAAATTTGAAATTTAAACCTATATCCGAGAAGGGGATCATAAGATAAATATTTCGTTTCAATGAATATATATTTAAAGAAAAAATAAATAATGCTATATATAACCAGGCTCAACCAAGCTATCGATTTGAATATTTTTATTAAATTATTTATTGTTACTTTATTTTCATTTATAAAATAATAGGCAATTAACGAAGTATTTAATAAAATATAAGCTCTTTGGGCTAATATTCCCAAATAAATTGGCTGATCAAAAAATGTTTTTGCCCTAAATGCTGAATAAAGAATATAAAATATTGATATAAAGTATACATAATAAAAAAAACTTTTTTCTTTTAGATGGACTTTTGTAAATATTATTATTGTTGAGTATATTCCGATAATTACTATTAATATTGAATCTATTATATAATAGTACCTTTCAATTGGCGTAGCCATAAAATATCTTATTAAGAAAAAAATGGATATTGTTATAAAAATAGTTTGGATATTTAAACTGTCTTTATTTATTTTTGTATAAAATTCCATAAATTTACTTCTATTGCTTAAAGTTGATTCAAAATAAATAATTTTTATAATATTTCAACTTTTTATTTAATTATAATTAATCGACTTAATCACTTATTTTATTTCTTTTTTTAGCTGATTTAATCATCCAAATTAATTCTTTACTTTTTTCATCGTAATAATTTAAGTAAGTTTTCTGTAACTTATTTATAGATTGATAAATATTACTTCTTTTCAGTCTTTCCATTTCTATTATTAACTTATCCATAAAATCCTTAGATTCCTCTAATTTATCTAAAATTATTCCTGAATTCATCCTACTAATTTCCTCAGACTGGGGCATCACTCTTGATGTGATTATAGGTTTTTTAAAATATAAATGCTCATAATATTTATTTGGGGCAGCATATTTATGTAATTTTATCTCAGGAGAATAATATGCCCAAATAAAGTCTATATATTTATATAAAATAGGTAATTCTATTTGGGAAAATTCACCCCAATAAAAAATATTATTAAATATTTTAGTATAGAAATTAATTCCCACATCATTAATATTTTTACCGGCAATAACTAATCCTATAAAATCTGGGTATTTAATGGCTAGATTGAGCAAATATTTTAACCCTTTTCTACTATCAATTCTTCCAAAGTACCCTATAAGAATTAATCTATTTTTATTACTGTTTATAAACTTATTTAATTTTTCTATTTTTGATTTATTATTTATTTTATTGATATCCTCAAAAGAAAATATTCTCGGATCAAAAACATTTTCTATTACAATTAAATTGTCAGTATCTATTTTTTTATTTATTTCATCATAATAATAATCTATTCTGCACTTATGAGGAACTATAACAATATCCGCAATTTTCATAAATAGAAACTCGATATATTGAATAATTTTTTTTATTAAATAACAATTTATATTTTTTGCTTCACAAAAAGGATCAACTATATCCCATATTATCACCGCCTTTTTTAACTTTGCCGTTACAAATCCTAATACTATTGTTTCCAGATCCATAAAAATTATTACATCATTGCATTTTACGTTTAATAATATTTTATATGGGACCCAAACAATAAATAAAACATATTTAATAAAATTATTTACTTTATTTTTAATAAAAGGGAAATAGATATGAATATAATTGTCATTAATATTTCTTTTTTCCCCCCTTTCCCAAGTATATACATACACCTTTTTCGCATTTAATAAAGCGCAAATTTCTTTCGGTCCTAGAATCCTCTATAAATGATAAGCTACGAAACACATGTAGATATTTTAATGTACGCATAGATATATCAGCAAAAAATATAATTAATAAGATGATAAAACTTTTTTATAAAGATAGCTTCTAGATAAATATGGGCTTTTATTTTAGACGCCTTTAAATTTTTCCTTAATATATTTTCTAGAAAATTAAAATAATTATCAAAATATATTTTATATTAATCCGATCTTTAATTTCCTTTTTCTTAACTTTCAAACATATCAATTTTAGTTTTTACAATAAAATTATTTTTTGAATCTGTATATTAATGTATCCTTCTATATTGTAGATTTATATTGGATATTTATTTATTTTTTGATGACATTTTTAGGACTATGAGCTTTTCTCTTTTCTTTTCATGAAAAGAAACCTTTGAGCATTTCAATATTTGGTTTTTCGCCTAACTCTTTAACTAAAATGTTTTATAAATCTTTTTTTATATTAATTAAATATCTTTTTTTTTATTTTTATAAGGCAGTTAGCTTTATCTAAATCTTCTTTTTTGTTTTTAATTAAATAAAGTAAGAATTTGATAATAATTCTAAAATATAATCCAAATTTTATATTATTTCTAATTAATTGATATTCTAATGATTTATTTGATATCATTTCTGCAACTTTAAGCTTGGCTCTATATAATTTTTCCTCATAACTTAATGGATTTAGTTTTCTTGATGACCCCCCATCAATGTGAAACAATTTTACTTGGGGCACAATTATTACAGAAAAGCCCTTTTTCCGTACCTCCCAGGAAAATAAAGCATCCTCACCGTAAAATTCAAGTTCTTCACAAAATTTCTTTGCTTTATAAAACACAACTTTTTTAGTGACAAGGAATGCGCCTTTGGCATATTGAATCTTCCTCGGTTTCTCACTAATAAAATGGGCCCTCAATACGCTTTCTTTTAGCTTTATCAAAAATACATTAATCATAAATATTTCAAGTAATGTTCTTGAGAAAGTAGGAAACCAACCATAACTAGTCTGAAGACTCCCATCAATATTTAAAAACTGAGGCACCACTACTCCCACATCAGGTTTATTTATATATTCTAATAATAACTTTAAATTAAAATTATGCGGAAATATAATATCATTATTTGAGATGATGACTATATTATTCTTTGCATTATCTACGCCAATATTAACGGCACTTGAATATTTATTATTATTATTTGGTATAAGTTTAAAAAAGAATTTATCTTTAACAATATGTTTTATTGTATTTTCGGATAGGTTTTCATTAGAATTATCAACTATAATGATCTCATCCATATATTTAGAAATGTCATTAACATAATATAAAGAATTTAAAGCTGAAATTATATAATCAACTTTCCCATAATTTACAATAATTAAAGATGATTTATTAAATATTTGTTTCATCTAAATAATTTGATGTACTCCCAATTTTTTGGATAGACCTAAAACTAAGTTAACGTGCATTTATTACTTTCATGCTTTGTGCCTCTACTTATCATTTTAAGCATTATACATACTTAGCTCAACTTATTTTTACGCTGCTGGGTAACTAAAATAAACCTCATGCGGAACCCTCTATTCTATCGATTTATTCAATCGCCCCGAGTTATAAAAATCAAAGCAGGTCTTAAGATCTTCCCTTGCTTCAGCTACCTTTTGATGGTTGCGAAAATACATATCCTCTTGCTGGATCGTCAGCAAAAGCCGCTCCACAAACACGTGATCATATACCCGGATTCTCCTATATATGCTTATCTTCCACTGATCGAGAAGCCTTGTGAAGCCATCTGACGTAAACTGCACTCCCTGGTCCCTAAAAGCTCCCCGGCTTTGAAACAATAAGCGCCCGCCTCATAATCTCCACAATAAATCCCGAATCCAGAGTGATGGATAGACCAAAGAAAGAAAATGGCTATTGGCCCAGTCCATCAAAATCATTAAGTAAGCAAAGTAATGGAAAAGATGGATGTAGGTGATATCAGCTCCCTAAACCTAGTCTATTCTTTCTTCCTTACTACCTCTAAAAGATATGAACCCATCTTATACCTAGGGGTGAAAAAAATTCTCTTCGTGCTGGGATGAGCAACCTCCACTCTCATTACCCACATCAAGCGCACTGTCAGCCTTTTCACTCCATCAAAGGGCGCTTTCGTGCATGCCTCATCCAGAAGCCGCATCAAAATAAGGTTGTATTATCCTCAAGAAGATCGATAACAGTAGAACTATCTTGCCATCCCAAATATCTAATTCTGCTGGGCCACCGATATCTCCTCTTTACCTTCTTTCACCAGCTGCCTCTTCTCTTATGGGTGCTGCTGAAATTTTTTGCCATTCGTTCTCTCCCCGCAATTACCATATCTGCCGGAATAACTCAACTTACAGATCTTCCCGCTCTACCGCATCTTTCTTCGTCTTGGCAAAAAATAAATTTGGAATCTTCCTCAATAGCTGCTCCTCCCACTTGCGAAATCGATTCGGATGCTATTTATCACACCTCCTGCGAAATTATGAGGGGCCAATCTACACATTGTTCTCGTGTTCAGTTTTGGCGGGGTAGCTCAAGGCACAATGTTATTTGCAAACTGGCCGATGTAAAAATAAGCCGTATTTTTGCTACAGAACTTTTTAATGCTTCTTATATCCAAAATTATTCTATATGACCAAAGCATCTTTAAAAGGCCAAGCGCTGTAGTTTCAGAAATATTTCTATTTTCCACCATAAACTCTATCATAGTACTCCAAGTACTCCCCGGTAATTACACTTTCAACCAGTTCTTGGTGCGCTAAATACCACCTACTTGTTAATCTCAACCCCTCCTCAAATCCTACTATTGGGCTCCAGCCCAGCCCCTCTTTGATCTTTCTGTAATCAAGTGCGTAACGATAGTCATGGGCAGCACCACGCGGGTCGGAGATGTAGGTGATCAGCTTCTCGAAATCCTCTTGAGGTTTTTGAAGCTCTTGAGCCAGAAGCTGACAGATCAATCTAACCACCTCAATATTGCGTTTTTCTTGGTTACCGCCGATATTATATACTTCACCTATGCTCCCTCTTTGCAAAACGATATCAATGGCTCGACAGTTATCCTCCACATATAGCCAGTCTCTCACCTGTTTCCCTTTTCCGTAAACAGGAAGCTCCTTTCCCAAAAGGGCATTTCTTATCATAAGCGGAATTAACTTTTCAGGAAATTGATAGGGGCCATAATTATTGGAACTCCTTGTTATAATTATGGGTATCCCATATGCTTTATAATATGAACGGCACAAAAGATCTGCAGCAGCTTTGCTAGCTGCGTAAGGACTATTAGGCAATAACCGTGAGTCCTCTTTAAATTTAATATCACCATCAGCTGATCCATAAACTTCATCAGTCGAAATCTGTATGAACTTCCATATAGGATATCTCCTAGTAGCTTCGAGGAGAACCTGAACTCCCTTAACATTTGTTTCTATAAAAGGAAATGAGTCTAAAATGCTTCTATCTACGTGAGATTCTGCTGCAAAATTTATGACTGCATCGAACTTTTCTTCAGAAAATAATTTATTTATTAGGTCACTATTACAGATATCCCCACGTACAAATTTATACCGTGGGTTGTCTCTTACATCATCCATATTCCTGAGATTCCCGGCATATGTCAATTTGTCAATATTAAAAATTCTGCATTCAGAATCATTATTTATTTTATGACGAATAAAATTACTACCGATAAAGCCACATCCTCCAGTTACCAGAATTTTCATTTTTTATCACCTCCATATACAAAATAATTAACAGCATTATTTAAATTCGGCCATCTCTTATCTTTATCTGAAATTATTAAATTCTTTATCGGCCATTGTATCGAGATTTCTGGGTCATTCCAGATTATACCTGTCTCTAATGATGGATCATATTCTTGTGTACATTTGTAAATTACCTCCGCCTCTACACTGAGAACACAAAAGCCATGAGCAAACCCACTGGGAATATAAAGCATCTTCTTGTTTCCTTCTGATAATTTTACGCTAATCCACTTTCCATATGTCGGAGACCCTTTTCTAATATCAACAGCAACATCATATATCTCCCCATTTATTACGCGCACTAACTTCCCCTGATCACTTGGAGGATTCTGATAATGAAGCCCTCGTAACACTCCATATGAAGACCTTGAATGATTATCTTGAACGAAAATTTCTTTTATACCATGCTGGCTAAATTCCGAATACTTATAGAATTCAAGAAAAAAACCTCTCTCATCACCAAATATTACTGGCTCAATTAATACTAATCCAGGTATTTCAAGCTCTATAAATTTGAAAGGCATAATTTAAATCCCTTTTAAAGGCTTACTTCAGAGTCATCACCAATCAAAACTCGCAAAGCTTTATGATTCTTGCTATCGCTAAATACACGGGCATTTCTTCCAATTACACTATCTTCTATTCTTTCAATGTTTATTAATTGTGAACAATCTAAAACCACAGAATTTTCAATGACAACATTTTCCAATAAACAATTATTCCCAATACTGGTATAAGGGCCAACGAATGAATTTTCTATTACTGAACCTTGGCCTATCTTTACGGGTCCTCTTATGGTACTCTCTTTCACCTTGCAATCTCTTTCTATATGGACTCTGCCATGAACTTTAGATATAGAATCCAATACTCCCTCAATATTTCTAACAGTCAACTCATCCAGAACCACACTGTTTGCTTCAAGCAAATCATCTTTCTTCCCAGTATCAAGCCACCAGCTTTTAAGAATATGACTATGTACGACATAATTCATTTCAATTAATTTTTGAATGGCATCCGTAATCTCAAGCTCTCCTCTGAATGAAGGCTTTATCAATGAAATCATATCATGGATCAATGGTGAGAAAAGGTATATACCTACTAAAGCAAGATTGGATGGTGGCTCTTTTGGCTTTTCTATTAATTTCCTGATTTTCCCATTTCTATCAACATCAGCTACTCCAAACATCCTCGGCTCTTGAACCTCCTTTAATAAAACAAGCGCATCGGAGTTTAGTCTATGAAAATCATCACAAAATGTTTTTATGCTCTGACCAATTAGGTTGTCCCCTAAATACATAAGAAAACAATCCTGACCGAGATACTCTTTTGCTGTCCAGACAGCATGAGCAAGGCCTTTTGGCTCCGATTGCAAAATGAAATTAAATGATAAATTCCATGGATTGGGCAATAATGCCTCTTTTATCTGTCCCCCAGTTTCTGGTGATATTATTACGCCTACATCTTTTATTCCGACCGATGCTATCTGGTCCATTACATAATAAATTATTGGGCGATTAGCCACAGAAACAAGTTGCTTTGCTATAGTGTAGGTAAGTGGTCGAAGTCGGGTTCCTTTACCTCCGGCTAATACCAAGGCTTTCATAAATATCTCCTCCTTTTTCTAACTGACTAAAAAATTCTCCCAGAGCATCCTGCCATGGGGGCATTACGTCAACCCCCTGCAGTCTCAAATAATAATTATCTAAGATACAATGCCTGGGGCGCCTTGCAGGCCTAGCAAATTCAGACATTGAAACAGGTTTAATCAAAACTCTCTTTTTGGGGGATTTTTTTGACTCTAGTTCTATCACTTTGTCGGAATTTCGCAATATCTCAAAACCTAAAATATTTAATATTTCTAACGAATACTCCAGCCATGTACATCCACCCTGGCAAGTGCAATTATAAGTGCCATATAAGTCACTCTTAATAATTGCATCTATCTGCCTGACGATATGGAGGGTTGAAGTTGGGGTTCCCCATTGATCATTGACAATTTTTATTTCGCTTTTATCATTCAATAAATTTAACAGAATTTTTATGAAATTTTTCCCTTCTTTACCATAAAGCCAGGCAATTCTTAAAATCATGAATTTCTCTGTATGGTTCCTTATAAGATCTTCCCCCTGAAGTTTTGATAATCCGTATATGTTTATTGGATTAGGTGCATCATATTCCCTATATAATTCTTTCTTTTCTCCATCAAAAACATAATCGGTACTTATATGGATTAGCTTGGAATTAATTTTATTCGAGGCAATTGCAATGTTTCTTGCGCCAATTGCATTAACAAGAAATGCTTTATCTGGGTTTAACTCACATCCATCTACGTCAGTATAAGCAGCCGCATTAATTATTACATCGGGTTTAATTTTATCTGATACAGAAATAACATCAGATATGCGTGTAATATCTACCTCTGGAAGATCAACCTGTATCACTTCATTTCTTAGTTTGAAATGGTTTACTAGCTCAGTCCCTAATTGCCCAGCTGAACCAAACACTAAAAGTTTCATTTTGTTTTTTTTAGTAATAAATATCAAGATAAATCAATTCAACAGCTATTTATTCTATTATAATCAATGTTGATTCTTATAAATCTTTTTTAAATATGCAAAATCGTTTCTTTTTTCCCACTTTCATCTTTCATGCTTGCTGAAAAACAACATATTAAACTTGAAACTAACTATGCTTCTATAAAGAAACAGATATATAAGAATAAATATTCCTGAGCTAATTAATAATAGCATCGTGATATTCCAGAAAAGGACAGCAGGAATGACAGAAAAAGAACAAAGAATCCAGATAAAAGGGGATGTGGCCGGGTTAGCTGACGCCTGAATATTGTATTCCCTAAATATAAAGGGAATTACTCTTCTGTAGAAGAGGCTATGTAAATGCAAATTATCTGCATAAAGTGGGCTTCGATGCTTTTTAATTTTTCTTCTGTATATAGAAAAAAGCGTCTCAAAAATCGGGTAAATTAAAACAAGGATTGGAAACCAGGGGGAAACTTCAGGGCTTTTCTTTACGAGCATAATAGAAATCACCGCCAGGACAAATCCAATTAAATAAGCTCCGCCGTCACCGAGAAAAATTTTCCCATACGGATAATTCCAGATGAAAAAGCCAAGAATCGCTGCGCCCAGAAGAGTTGCCACTGATAGCACATAGAAATCCTGCACTTTAAATGCTATGTAACCGATGGCCAGGAGAAGAATCATAGCTGTACCAGAAGATAGACCATTCAGGCCATCTATAATATTGATCGAATTGGTTACGCCAGCTATGGCTATGGCAGCAAATAATGCAGCAATTAGTTCATATTTTACCAGATAATCAAGGAAAAATATGCCTGTTCTGACTATGGTTGCCTTGAGCAGGAAGACTGCGCTAAAAGCTGAAATAAAAGATATGACAAGTCTGACTTTAGGAGAAAGCTTATGCTCTATGTCTTCAAAAAGACCAGCTAGGGAGATCGGGAGAGCTGCTAAAAATAGATATATGAAATTTATATTTTTGAATCTAAGGGCAAAGATTGCCAGAGCTATAGCACATGAGAATAAAATAGCTAATCCGCCGACACGAGGTACCGGC
>Ga0172366_10002667_pt1 | contig 14025 bp, 14 predicted proteins | sample LakKivSesite69cm_FD_114533 | JGI IMG/M metagenome (GOLD analysis project Ga0172366, IMG submission 114533) | Sediment microbial communities from Lake Kivu, Rwanda - Sediment site 69cm | ecosystem: Environmental > Aquatic > Freshwater > Lake > Sediment | place: Rwanda: Western Province, Lake... | reverse complement strand
ACTACACGGGGGACCTCTTCGAAGCCCTCGAGCACCAGGACAACCTCCAGACCCTATATACAGGAGGCACGGTGTTCCACATCTTCCTCGGGGAAAGAATCCACTCGTGGCAAGCCGCCGCCGAACTGGTCAAAAAGGTCGCCCACACAGCCCACCTCCCGTACTACTCGCTGACGCCGACCTTCAGCATATGCACGACCCACGGGTACCTCGCGGGGGAGCAGAGGACGTGCCCGACGTGCGGAGGCAAGTGCGAGGTTTACTCCAGAATCGTGGGCTACCTGCGCCCCGTCGACCAGTGGAACGACAGCAAGCAGGCCGAGTTCAGCATACGGAAGACGTTCGACCAGTCAGTCCTCGTCGAGGTGCCGGCGTAAGCTCCAGAAGGAAGAGGGGCGCCATGAAGTTCGGGGGTCTCCAAAAGACAAGCCTAATCGACTTCCCCGGCAAAGTCTCCAGCGTACTCTTTTCTGTTGGGTGCAACCTTCGCTGCCCCTTCTGCCACAACGGACGGCTCATCGTAGACCCTAAGCCGCCGTTCCTCTCGGATGAGGACGCCCTCAAGGTCCTCAGGTCGCGCAAAAAGTACGTGGACGCCGTCGTCGTAACGGGTGGCGAACCCGCGATGAACAGTGACCTGCCTGATTTCGTTCGGAAGCTCAAGGGCGAAGGGTTCTCGGTGAAGCTGGACACGAATGGCTTCTACCCCAAAGTCCTGAAAGAGTGTCTCCCAAGTCTCGACTATGTTGCTATAGACATTAAGACTTCTTTAAAAAAGTACAGCCTCATGGGCGCACACGACACAAGCAGTCTACTGACCAGCATAAAAATGCTAATTGAGGGCAGCGTTGACTACGAGTTCCGATGCACCGTCGTCCCTACAATCGTTACGGTGGAGGACATCCTGAAGATGGGCGAAACGATGAAGGGGGCGAAGCGGTTCGCCTTCCAACAATTCGTCCCTGGAGGAACCTTGGACAAGAATTTCAACAATCTGAAGCCCTATCCCGCCGAGGTTATACGGTCCTTCGTTGAGATCATGAAAAAGTACGTCGGCGAAGTAGTCCTAAGAATTTGAGCCACTTTTTGTTAATTGTGGCTGTTTTTAGTTTTTCGTGAGGTACTTGTGGATGGCTTGGGCAGCCTTCTTTCCGCCCGCCATCGCCGAAATCACGGTGGCGTTGTCCGTCACGATGTCTCCAGCCGCGAACACGCCGGGCATGTCGGTTTCGCCCGTCTCCGGGTTGGCGACGATTGTGCCATGCGACGAAACCTTGACCATGCTTTCTCCACGGACCGCCAGGGGGTTCGGCTTCTGACCGATGGCAACGACGACAGTGTCCGCGTCCAACAGGAACTCTGATCTCGCCACGACGACGGGTCTCATTCTGCCGGACTCGTCGGGTTTTCCGAGCTCCATCCTGACGCATTCAACCTTTTTAACCCAACCCTTCTCGTCGCCAATGAACCGCGTCGGGTTAGCCAGAAAGATGAAGTTGATGCCCTCCTCCTTCGCGTTGACGACCTCATCGTGCCTCGCTGGCATCAGCTCCTCGGTCCTGCGGTAGACAACCGTGACCTCGCCTCCGAGCCTGAGGGCGCAGCGGGCCGAGTCCATGGCGACGTTCCCCCCACCGACCACAACGACCTTCTTTCCGACCTTGACGGGCGTGGCGTGCTCGGGGAAGCTGTACGCCTTCATCAGGTTGACGCGGATGAGGAACTCGTTCGCCGAGTAAATCCCGCTCAGGTTCTCGCCGGGGACGCCGAGGAACATGGGGAGCCCCGCGCCCGAGCCCACGAAGACGGCGTCGAAGCCTTCCTTGAAGAGCTCGTCCATCTTTACGACCTTGCCGACGATGACGTTGGTCTCGACTTTGGCGCCGAGGCTTTCGACGTACTTGACTTCGTCCTCGACGATGGTCTTCGGCAGCCTGAACTCGGGGATGCCGTACATCAGCACTCCGCCCGCGGCGTGAAGAGCCTCGAAAACCGTGACCTCGTGCCCCATCTTCGCCAGCTCAGCAGCCGCCGTTAAGCCCGCTGGTCCTGAGCCGACGACGGCGACTCGCTTCCCCGTTGAAGCCTTTCTACCGGACCTTCTTTTCGCCTTGTCCTCCTCGTCAGCCACGAACCGTTCGAGGGCTCCAATGTTGACAGGCTCGCCATTCAATCCCAGGATGCACTTGCCCATGCACTGGTCCTCCTGAGGGCAGACCCGTCCGCAGATGGCGGGCAGGCTGTTTTTCTCTCGGATTTTGTCTAGCGATTCGCTGTATTTTTTTTCTCGGATGAGCTTGATGAAGGCGGGGATTTCTATGCCGACGGGGCACCCTTCCACGCACTTCGGGACCTTGCACTGGAGGCAGCGGAACGCCTCAGTGGTCGCATCGGCTTCGTTGTAGCCTAGGGCGACCTCCTTGAACGACTTGACTCTTTCTGCGATTTCGCGCTTGGGCATCTTCGTCTGAGGCTTCTTGGCTGCCACCTTCGCTTACTCCGTAATGTGGGTTAAGATACAGAATTTGGCGACTCGAAACTTATTAATATTTTCAGGAATGGCTGGAGCTTGTTTTCGAATAGTCAGGTAATTAATCTTTACAGCGAAGCAAATGGCGGTTGCTTTAGCTGACTTTTTTGCCAGCTAGCTTCTCCATGGCGACGATGACTGCCTGCGTCCCTTGCTCTCCGAGTCCTTCTGCCTCAACCGCCCTGAACAGCTGGTGCACTAATGCTGTTGCGGGTAACGGGAGCCCCATCTCAGCGGCGAAGGACAGGACTGTCTTCAGGTCCTTCTGCTGGTGCTTGATCTTGAAGCCCGGGCGCATGTCGCGTTCGACCATCTTGGGTCCCAAGTTCGAAAGCATCCACGAGCCCGCTGCGCCCGCGGTCACAACCTCGAGCAGCTTCTTCAGGTCGAGTCCAGCCTTGGCTCCGAGCATCAGCCCCTCGCAGACCGCCTGAATGTTAAGTGCGCAGATTATCTGGTTGCACAGCTTCGTCGTCTGCCCCGCGCCGTTCGCGCCCATGTGCGTTATCCTCTTTCCGAGCGCCTGAAAGACGGGCAAGCACTCGTCGAAGGTTTCTTTGTCTCCGCCCACTATGACTGAAAGCGTTGCCTGTTTGGCGCCGACTTCGCCCCCGCTGACCGGCGCGTCGAGGATCTTGACTCCCTTGGCGCCCAGCTCCTTGGCGATTTTCTGGGCGACGGTTGGCGAGATGGAGCTCATGTCGACGACGGTTAGACCCTCATGGACTCCATGGACTATGCCTTCGGACCCCAGCGTCACTTCCTCCACGTCGGAGGAGTCGGTGACCATCGTGATGACGACATCCGACTTTTCAGCAACTTCTTTTGGCGTCTTGGCTCCCTGAGCGCCCGCGGCTAGCAGCTCGTCCATCTTCGATTTTGTCCTGTTCCACACGGTCAGCCCGTAACCCGCGTTCAACAAGTTCAAAGCCATGGGTTTGCCCATGACGCCTAAGCCGATGAAGCCTATCTTCGGTTTACTCAACGTCCGTAGCCTCTGAACCAAAAGGCGGCTCAGGGTATTTTAAGTTTTTCAGCAGGCAAAACCCTTAAAAACACGGCGAAAACAGTTCTATGAAGAAACGGCGGCGGGCGAGTAGATCAGTTTGGCATGATCGCAGCGTTGGCATCGCTGAGGTCGAGGGTTCAAATCCCTCCTCGTCCACCATTTAAAATGGTTTTTCAACGGGGTCTGATCAGATCTTTTTTGCATTATCTTTATGTCTTTAGCTTTTTGATTAGAGTTATTATCTAGGAAAAGGTTTTGAGTCTAAAGAGCATTAAGTGTTTGATGAGTGGTATGCTGAACATCGATGATGTGAGACAGAAAATCGGGAACCTGAAGCCAATTATTAGGGAGAGGTACAAAGTCAGGACCATAGGCGTCTTCGGCTCGTACGTGAGAGGCGAAGCCAAAGAAAAAAGCGACCTTGACGTTCTAGTCGATTTTTCCAAGCCGATAAGCCTCTTGAAGTTCGTTGAACTAGAAAACTTTCTCAGCGACTCCATCGGCGTCAGAGTGGACTTGGTAATGAAGAATGCGTTGAAGCCGAGGATAGGAAAACACATCCTAGAAGAAGTTGTTGCCGTATGAAAAGCGAATTCCTCGACTACGTGGAAGACATAATCGAAGCCATGGACAACGCAATGAGTTTTACAGGAACCATGAAATATGAGGAATTCGTGGAAGACAGGAAAACCGTCTATGCTGTCATACGGGCAATAGAAATCATTGGAGAAGCCGTAAAGAGGATACCTGAATCGATCAAAAGCCGTTATCAGCAGATACCTTGGAGAGACATGGCTGGAATGAGAGACAAACTCATACACGAGTATTTCGGAGTAGACCCAAGAGCTGTCTGGGACACTGTAAAAAAGGACACCCCTAAATTAAGACCCTTATTCGAAAGAATTCTCAATGAACTTGAAAAATAACACTAGATACTAGCTAGAACTTATAGTAAGATGCGGCTGGACATACATCTCTAGAATATAATATTGTTGGCATCGCTGAGGTCGAGGGTTCAAATCCCTCCTCGTCCACTTATAAACACGATTTTTTATGTTGTTGCCTTGGGTTCATAGCCCGTTTTCTCTAGGGGTCATGTTTGTTTTGTTTATGCTTGCCACCTAAGGTTTAGCTATTTCTTGACGCGTCTTACGACCTCGTAGACGATTAATACGATGGTGATCCAGACGACGAGGTCGATTGCCAGTTCTGCGGCCTGCAGCTCGTACGTGGGGGACGCACCGGGCACGACCACGACCCTCTGAACTAGCCAAGGCAAGGGAAAGCCGTACCCCGTTATCCTGGCGCCCAGCCCCACTGTCAGGTCCTGCGTGTAGACTGCTGAAGCCAAGGCGACGACGACACCGCACACGACGGTAATCACAAAATTCCTTATTTCCTTGTTCATTCCCAATCAATAATACTTATGTATTCTGAAATTTAAAATTTCGCAATAAACTATTCTGTTACCTGAAAAAGAAATCCAAATGGGAAGGATGGCGCGGAACCGCTGAGTAATCAATACTTCTTTAAGCCCTTTTCTTGGACGATTACTCCTCCCATTCCCTTCGCGACCTTTATCGCAGAGACCATATAGATTACGACTAAGCCGCCGTACTGGGTCCACACATAGCTGCAGATTAGGGGTCCCAAGACCTGCGTGCTGCTTCTGATGGGTCCGTATATAATGCCCAACATGGTCCCGCGCACCTCCGGGGGGATGACATCGTACATGAGTGCCACCACGCTGTTCCCGGAAGTCATTCCGCTTATCGCACGAGCTGCGTAGATCGGTATCAGCCAGTAGAAGTTGGGGACGAAGACAAAGGACAATACGCACATGCCGTGAACGGCTTCGAGGAAGATGAAGGGCTTGCGGCTATGCCTGTCCGCGAATTTTTCTATGGGAATCTGGGTCACCATGTAGGACAGCGTATAGACCGAGGTGATGAGCCCCAGAAACCAGTAGGGGATGCCCTGCTGCTCCACGAAGTAGATTGAGATGTAGTCCCACGCCGGGGCTTCGATGTCCCAGAGGCACCCGATGGCGATGACCGCCACAAGGTTTCTTCCGCCCTGCCTCGTAATCATGCTAAGACCGTCCCTGAGGTACTTCAGGTGGTCGCGGACCTTTTCGATCAGCTTCTTTTTAGACTCCGCCTTTTCGACGACTCGAGGGGGAACGACGTCCTCAATGTAGCGTAGCAGTATGAATGCGCCCGTTGCTTCTAGAATCAGTTCAATGACGAAGAGGGACCTAATCCCCCAAAAGGTGGCCAAAATTCCCCCTAAAGTTGGGCTGATGAGGCTGGGAACCGAGGTCAAGGTGTCCATTGTTGCCAGCGCAGTCTGGCGGTTCTTGGCGTCAGTCGCGTCTCCTATGAACGCTTGGTATGCTGGTCCGCAGAGGATGCCCAGCAGAGAGCCGAATATCCATCCGGGAACCAGCCAAGTCCAATGCTGCGCAACAATTGCTAGTATGGTCGAGATTAGGCTTCCGAACGAGTTGATGAGAATCAGCTTTTTCTACCGTACAGGTCAGCGATTCTTCCAGCGATTGGCCTGAGGATCCAGTTCAGCCCGGCAATTATTGAGCCAACTACGCCGAGCTCGATCATTTCGATTCCGAGGCTTCTCAGGAAGAGGACGAAGAGCCCGCCGCTTAGGAGACTGCCGCCGAAGCCGCTGACAATGCTGGCTAGGCAAAGGACCTGAAGGTTCCTGCTCATTCCTGTGAACGAGCTGAGAGAACGCTCTACCCTTGACAACATTTCTATTGTCGAATAAGCTAATAATATGAAATATATAAATTACTTGCGGTGAGGGCTCAACGCCGACCCTTCATCGTCTACCAAAATTTGCATGAACCGAACCGCTTCAAGTCATAAAATAAGCATAGTTTTTAAGTCATTTTTCTAAAACAGACTGCATTCTTTTTATCTATCAATTCTAAGAATATAGTGACAGTAAATGAGGCTGATGTCATGGTAAAAACGGGTTACGCTCCGACGGCTGCGAACCTGAAGATGCGGGAGTGGTTTCAGGACGCGAAGTTCGGGATGTTCATCCACTGGGGGGTCTACAGCGTTTTGGGCGACGGAGAATGGGTGATGCACCTTAAAAAAATGATGGCGGAAGAGTACGAGAAGCTTCCTTCGCTGTTTAATCCGACCGAGTACGACCCGGCGGAGTGGGTGCGCACCGCGAAGAACGCGGGAATGAAGTACATCACGGTCACGAGCAAGCACCACGACGGCTTCGCCATGTACGACTCCAAAGTCAGCGACTACGACATCGTGGACCGCACGCCGTACAAGAAGGACGCGCTGAAGATGCTGGCGAACGAGTGCAAGAGACAGAGCGTGAAGCTGTTCTTCTACCACTCGCACCTCGACTGGCACCACCCTGATTATTACCCGCGCGGCAGAACTGGCGAATACAGCAACCGACCGGACCACGGGGACTTCAACAAGTACCTTAACTACATGAATGCGCAGATCGCAGAATTGTGCAGCGGTAAATATGGTGAAATCGGGGGCATGTGGTTCGACGGGTGGTGGGACCAGCAGCTGAAGAAGCCGGGCGAACCGGTGAAGGCGACGCAGGTGGACTGGAAGCTGAAAGAAACATATGATTTAATCCACAAGCTGCAGCCTCAGGCGCTGATCGGGAACAACCACCACGTGGCGCCGTTCCCCGGAGAGGACTTCCAAATGTTCGAGAAAGACCTGCCCGGAGGCAACACGACGGGGTTCAGCGGCGACTCCGAAATTGGGAATCTTCCGCTGGAAACGTGCGAGACCATCAACAACTCCTGGGGCTACAACAAAGACGATGCGAATATAAAGAGTCTGAAAGCGCTCATACACTACTTGGTACGGGCTGCAGGGTCGAACGCGAACTTCCTCCTCAACGTGGGACCGATGCCCAACGGCAAAATTCAGCCAGAGTTCGTGAAGCGCCTCGTCGAAATCGGAAAGTGGACGGCTGAGAACGGAGAATCAATATACGGAACCAGAGGAGGACCAATCGAACCCTCTGAGAACTTTGTGACCACCTGCAAAGAGGACAGGATTTTCTTGCACGTGCTTGACTGGAAAGGCGAAAACAGCCTATTCGTCCCTTATGATGCGAAAAAGGTTACAGGCGCCTGGAAGCTGGATGATGGAACAGCCATTCAGGTCCGAAAGCAGAAACAAGGACTCACCGTTAGCCTTCCGAAAGACAAGCAAAACGATATTGACACAGTCATCGTTCTTGAAGTTAAGTAAATATAGAAATTCAATTGCCTTTCCCACGCAAAGGGAACGGCCATATCATTGTATTAGAATTAAGGCGTGGCAACCGCGAACTTGACTTCTTTTACGCCCTTCTGGGTGCTGAGCTCCTGCCCGAGGCTCCACACGTCCTTGGCTTTCCCCTTCACTGCAAATATTTCGAGGCACCCGTTTCTGGCGAGGTGGACATGCATGGTGGAGGAGACGACGCCTTCCGCAGCTTTATCAGCGAGTATAAGTGGGCTTTCAGCGACACAGAAGAAATCGCCGGCGCCATCATGTTAATTTACTATTTGGATAAGCCAGGTTTACTGAACCAGATTGTCGAGATTCAGCACAGCTTCGAAGGCGTCGTATAGGGACGCGCAGTTGGAGGTGATTAAAATAAAAAATAAGAAAAACTTCGACGAAAGAAAGTTTGAAAAGTTAAAAAACGAGATTGTGTCACTCAGGGATTATAGTCAGACTAGAGGACATGTGCAAACTCGAAGAGGAAAATATTGTAAATGATTTAAAAACGAGACTATCCTTTAAAATTTGAATGCTCAGTCGATTTCCTAATTTGATAAGATGGACAGACCTTTGGCGAAAGAGCCCAGAATATAAGTTTAAAGGGGAAAATTTGAAAAACGTCTTTGAACTCTGGATGGAAAATGATAAAAATCTTCCTTTCAAGGTTAGGCGTTTTTCGTGGCATCCTGAAACCTTCTTTCTCGTTAAGAAAATTGATGCGAAATGGGATTATTATGAGAAGACAGGAAAACTGTATGGCAAAGCCTATGGAGATATGTACCTTAAAGGTAAACTTGCTTCACAAGATATATCACTTAATTGTACTGGATGTTATCAGTGGGAATTATTACTAGCTAGCTTGCACTGACTCAGAAGGAGCTAGGTGGATTTTCTATGATGCAACTTACGGAGATATAGAGCGAAAACGTTTTGAACTTGACATGATTAACGATTCGAGAAACACACCCACACCAATAATTAAAGTCATTATAGAAAAAAGGATAGTAGAAATGGTTTTTGTGTTTAGTATATGTCAAAGATAAGTATAATGAATAACATGATAGATTCCTTTTACTAGGTCTTCTTGTTGGCGCCAAAGCTTTTAAATTGAGAAAATTAATTATAAAAAACAGTGAACTGTAGTGGAGTCAAGAGAAATATCAATTTTACCTTACACAAATCCCAGAATCCGAATCCTAAGTTACCAAGAGTATTCGCACAAAATCATAACTGAAATAGAATATAATTTTCTTAAGAAAATAGATATTCTTAGTAATCGCTATACACGAAGATTCTTGGAATGAAACTATTGGGACGGAACAAAATGCCTCCAACAAAAGGCGAAACAGCAGAACTACAAAGCGAAGAAAAAAGATTCGTATTGGAGCTGAATTATTACGAGAAAAACAGCCCGTACAATTATCCATACGTTGTCGGTGAAGGATTGGATCATCCAGCATGTAGAGTTGAAAACTTGGACAAGGCTCTTGAAGAAGCGTGTAAAGCTGACTATCCGACCATACTCATGATGAAGAACAAAGGTGATAAATGGACATACGTAGAAGATCCAGATTGAGCTTTTCTGATCCCAGCGCGTAAAAACGCAGTTAATGAAAAAAAGAGTAACATTGAATACAATAAAAAGCTAAAATTCAGAATATGAAATATAATATGAAAATTTAATAAATAAATAATAAGCGCACTAAGGTTATTAGGTTGTTAACCAAAAAAAAATTTTCTATTTTCGCAATTTTATTACTATTTTTCACTCCTATTTTCTTCCCTAATTTTTCATCTGTAGTCTGTGATAATGAAGAAAAATATACTTATTATGGCATCATCCCGAATAAAATATACCAGTATATCTTAAATGATACAAACAGACCTGAATTAGGGTATATTTTACAGCAGGCTGTAGACACAGTGAGAACAAAAATTTTAGTATCAATTACAGCGACTGAAGATGATACGAACGTGCGCGTCTACCGTTTTTTTGACAAAAATAATGTTAATCTGGTTAACCAAACCATTATAAATGCTATGGAGAAATTCTTTGTGCTTTTTCCTAACGGATCAATGTTCAAAGTTGTAACAGACAAGTACGCGTCTGTCATGATTCTTAATTTTCCAAACATACCGCCTAATTCAAGTCCAAACGTGAGAGATGCAATGCCGAACACCTATCAAGCCAGCATAAATGGCACATACGTTGGTAAAGAATTTATTTTTATGGCTTCATGGGATCCGGGATCATATCAATGGGAATCCTACAGAATTTTTGCAGTAGAAAAAGCAGACATAAAAGTAACAGATGAAAACGGTAACGAACAAAACTATTCGCTTGATGCCAATTCATACAAAGACATTTCGGTAGACACCTATGTATCCTACCGGGTTGAGTCAACGGGTAACATTATGATTCAAGCTAAAGAGAGTCAAGGGAGAGGAAACTCTCGTATTTACTATTTTGTGCCTTCTGCTGAAGGAGGATTTGTAGGAAAAATATTCTTTACAACTTCTACAACTGATTGGGACTCAATAGAAGATTATGGGTTCCATATCTCTGTAACACAAGATTCTAAAATTACAATTTGGGACTTGGATGCAAAGGGAAAAATTATAGATTCCTCGGTTAAAGGTGGAGAAGGAATAGTCGTTCAGCCAAAAGGAAATGCGATTTTGGTGCAAAGTACTGAACCAATCACTTTAGAGTGGCTGGCTAATGGAACCACAACTAGACTAGGGGGAGACGCATACGGAGGAGGGATTGCTTACATTGGTGTTAAACCAAACGAGGAAACTCCATTTTTCCTTTCAACAAACTCTACTATTGAAGCTTACATCTTCGCCTATAAACAGACAACGGTCTCTATAGATGATAGTTCGGTATCGATAGATGCGGGATCATATTTTGTTTTAACTACCCCAGGAGCCCACATAATCAGTTCCGACCAGAATATTGTTATTGAAATTCTAAGCTGGCCACTTTACCCGAATTTTCAGGGTCTTAATTTTGGAGGAGTCGAGATACCTTGTATTCAATTAGTGAATGTGATTCCAAATGTGACCTTAACCCCCTTGGAAGAGACCTCCCAAACAATATACATAATAATAGGGGTAGTAATTGCTGCTTGTGCTGTGGGTTTGGGATACTTTATAAAACGTCGAAAGTAACTTAAAAAAACATTTTCAAAAGTCTTCAACCATTATTTTAGTATGACATTAAAGGAGGTCGAGGGTTCAAATCCCTCCTCGTCCACTATATTGTAGCCATTATGTTCTATGATTGCTGATTAAGCTGTTAATGGTGATTTTTGTATTGAACAATTGTTCTTTGCATCGAATGACAGTTACTTTGAAATTTTATTTTCTTATAAATTATCCATTGTCAATTGTGTTAATGACTTGGATTCAAGAGGATTTTTTAGTGATTTTCAATGTGAAAGCGTAGTTACATGGTTTCTGTTTAGGCATTTTTACCTTTAATCCTGTTTTGTCGCGAGTCCACTCTATTGGCTTTTCGGAGCCCAGCAACTGCACGTTGGCTATTTCTTCCGTACATAATCTAAGGTTCGTGCTAAGCGACTGGATGATCATCTCTTCTCCTGGCCAAGCTAGGGCTATAGCGTATAGAACATCGCCTTTAGTTGTGAACCGTATATCCTGCCCAGTGTACGACTCGCTGACTGAATCTTTAAAGCCACCAACCAGTGCCTGCGTTGGTCCTTCGCCATAAACGACCCAAGGTCGGGTTCCATAAATAGCTTCGCCGTTAATTAACAGCCACTGCCCGATTTCCAAAAGAATCCGCTGTTGCTCCTCGGGGATTGTGCCGTCGGGTCTAGGGGCAATGTTCAAAAGCATGCACCCGTTCTTGCTGACGATGTCGATAAGGTCGGCTATTATTGAGCCTGCTGACTTGTAATCGTGATCTCGAATGTACCCCCAAGACTTTTTACAAATAGAGGTGTCAGTTTGCCAGAACAATGGTCGTAGTATGCCCAGTTTTCCGCGTTCGATGTCCAATACGGCAGCTCGTTCTGGGAAGAGATTGTTCTTGTAGTTGATGGCGACGCCGAGGTTCCACTGTTTGCCGCGGTTGTAGTAGTAAGCAGCGAACTTTTGTAGGTATGGTTGGAATACTGGTTGCTCAATCCACCAGTCGAAATAGAATATTTGTGGCTTATACTTGTCCACTATCTCGCAGGCGCGTCTCAACCAATTATTAAGAAACTCATCGTTAGGCTGCGTGTTCTGTGGTTCCGCTGGACCGTAAAAGCTGGCGTACTTCGGGTTTTTCACGTCGGAGTCGAACTGCATGCCTCCTTCAAAGAACCACCAGTGCTCAGCTCTATGGTAGGAGACCCCGAACACCAATCCCTTCTTGCGGACTGCTAACGACAACTCACCGATAATATCGCGTTTAGGTCCCATCTTGACGGTGTTCCACTTGCTGTAGGAACAATCATATAACGCGAAGCCATCGTGGTGTTCAGCAACCTCTACAACATACCTTGCGCCTGACATTCTGAAGAGTTCAGCCCATTTTTCGGGGTTCCATTTTTCCGCTGTAAATTCGGGTATGAAGCCCTTGTAGCCAAAGTGCTTTTGTGGACCATAAGTTTCCAAGTGATGTTTGTATTCAGGCTGATCCTGAAGGTACATGTTTCTCGGGTACCACTCGTTTCTGAACGCTGGAACCGAGTAAAGACCCCAATGGATGAAGATACCAAACTTTGCGTCCAAATACCAATCTGGAACATTGTAATGCTCCAGCGACGTCCAACTTGGCTGAAAAGGACCCTTAGGAACCTTAACTCTTTTCCCTTTCATTAGAACATCCCTCTTCATTTGCTATAAAATAATGTTCATGAAAATAAGGTTAATAAAAATAAATTAGGGCGTTGCGACTGCTAGTTTTAGTTCTTTCACGCCTTTTTGTATGCTGAGCTTTTGTCCCAGTTCTCGTATGTCTTTGGCTTCTCCTTTAACCGCTATTATTTCTAAGCATTTGTTCTTTGCCAGATGAATGTGCATGGTGGAAGAGACTATGCCTTCGAAATTGTGTTGAATCTCTACAATCTGGTTCAGCAAACCTGGCTTATCCAAATAATAAATCAACATGATGGCTCCAGCGATTTCTTCCGTGTCGCTGAAAGCCCATTTATATTCACTTACGAAGCTACGGAAGGCGTCGTGGGCGGCTCTGGACCGGTTGTCGTAGCCCTTGGCCTTCCAGACCTCGTCGAAGTCTTTGACCAGCTGAGGTGGGAGGGAGACGCTGAACCTGACTACGCCCTTTGATTGCGTTTCCATTTCGTTCACAGTTAATTATTTATACGCAAAAGATTTATAAACAAGGTATTACGTTTTAATGAATTCGTAACACTATTTCAAGTGGTTGAGCATGCCATACTTCAAAACGAAAGACGTAGCCGCGATAACGATCTTCGCCGCCCTCTGGGGGGTCCTGAACTCACTGATCTCGCCGGTTTTTTTCCAGCTGTTTCACCTTCCGTTCTTGTGCGACCTGATCGGGTTCGCCGCGATAATCGTCGCCACTTGGTATGTCAGGAGGCTTGGGACAGCCACCGTGGTCGGGTTCATCGCTACGATTATAAATTTCATCTTCGTGCCCACCGCGATTCATTTCCTCGGCTTCACAGCCGCCTCAATCGCGTTCGACGTCCTCACCTTCTTAGTGGGTTACAAGCGTATGTTCGCTAAGCGGCTCTTGGGCTCAATCAGCCTGTTCGCAATCTCCGTGCTGTCCGCGGCAGTCGCGGGCTTACTGATAGCAACCTTCTTCATGACGCCGGCTGCCCTGCAGAACTGGGGCGGCGTAGCGGGCTGGGCGGGGCTGCACGCGGTAGGCGGAGTCTTGGGCGGAGCAATAGGCGTTGCGCTGATGAACGCCTTGGCTTTGAGGGGAATCCCGCACGCCGAAAACTAAGCTTCTTCAATAAAAAGTCTTTAAGTTGGCGCAACGAAGAACCAAAAATTTTTAGCCGAAGCCAGCGTTGTCTATGGTGGAGAACACAGTGAATTTTGATGAACCTAGAAGCGAGGACTGGGGAAAAGAAGCTGCTTCTGATGGGGAGCAGCGCTTTCAAAGCCAAGGAACTGCCCGCTGAAGTGAAAACGAGGATTGACGCAGCCATCACCCGAGGCATGGCAGTCATCGTCGGCGAGGCTTT
>Ga0172366_10002666_pt1 | contig 14026 bp, 12 predicted proteins | sample LakKivSesite69cm_FD_114533 | JGI IMG/M metagenome (GOLD analysis project Ga0172366, IMG submission 114533) | Sediment microbial communities from Lake Kivu, Rwanda - Sediment site 69cm | ecosystem: Environmental > Aquatic > Freshwater > Lake > Sediment | place: Rwanda: Western Province, Lake... | reverse complement strand
GACTTTCTGGCATGTTCCTACCGGCACAGTGCTTTTAGTTGCGATGATTCTGTAGTCTTTGAGGTACTCACATATTTCAGTTGTAACCGAAAGGATAGCCGATATGTCGCACGAACCATCCTGCGCTGACGGAGTGCCGACTGCAAGGAAGATAATAAGTGAGTTGTCTACGCCATATTTCAAGTCAGTCGTGAAATGTAGCCGCCCAAGCCTTTCATTATGCTGGATCATTTCACTTAGGCCCGGCTCATAAATGGGGATCACGCCTCCCTTTAATTTGGCGATTTTTCCTTCATCATTGTCAACGCACACAACGCTGTTGCCCGCCTCAGATAAGCAACCAGCCGTGACTAGTCCCACGTAGCCAACTCCAACCACACAAATCTTCATTCTCGACTACCTACTGTTTGACGCGTGAACTGCGTCCTATCTCAACTTAACTCTGGCACAAGGACAGCTTACGACTCGCCTTGTCTAAAATTTATCGTAGTATAATACATCACCTCACTCCGTCGCTTCAACACTCTTTTCGCCAGATTTTCCCCAAATGGATAGGAGGGGAAGCAGGAGTAGGTGAAGGTTCGCAGGGATAAGGAAGGCCAAAGTATATTGTGGGCTTTCAGAAAATGGATTATATGGGCCGGTAATTTACACCAAAGTTGCAACAGCGATGTGAGTTTAGCCTACGGTTGGCTGGTAATAAGTAGGCTGGGCGGAATTTGGTGGGTACATGCGAGCCTGAAGTTCACATTCGATATGATACTGTATTTGAAAACGGTGTCACTAAAAGTGTCAGTCGCCAGTAGTAAACCACTTTCAAAGCTTGTATGTTTTTCACTTACTCACTTGTTAACCACTTGTAACCCTCATTTTTGGCTTAAAAATCGCATGTAATCCCTTGTAGCAAAGCCACTTACAACACCGGAGCCAGATCGACAGTCCGATGCTCTAACCAATTGAGCTACGGCCCCGACTTTGCACTATCTAAATTCTAACGTCCAGGCTGCGGCGCTGTCAACTGTTCGCGGCCAAACAAGTTTCTTTAGTAGAGGCGAATTATCTTTTTCCCGGCTGTGGCCTCCTGATAATCGGCTGCGACTTGCTGTTTTTCTTGTGCTCCGGCAGCAAAACTCTCATAGCTTTTGCCACGTCGGCGACCTTTAGCACGGCAGTTGTGCGCCCACCCTTTGCACCGGCGGTGCAGTAGGCGTATGAGATGTTTATGTGGTTTTTGGCCAGCTTTTCGGCTACCGCCGCCAGCGCACCGGATTTATTAGCCAGGTTAATGCACATAACCTCTGTCTCGTGATGCGGTGCGTTCAATTTAGACAACACGCCTCTGGCTTCCTCAGGTGCGGCAAAAACTATCCGCATAACTCCATGCTCAACGGAATCCATCAGTGTCATCGCAATAATGTTGATCTTGGCTCGCGCAAATTCGCCGAGCACCTGAGCCATTACTCCCGGCTTATTGACCATGAAAATCGAGAATTGTGTCGTCACATACATAAGACCAGCCCTCTAATCAAAGATTTCTTTATTCACGCTCATTGCTTTAACGGCACTTTCTTTGTCCGGGAAAAAATCGAAGGTCTTATCGAGGTTAGTTATCTTGAAAACCCTGTGCAATTGCGGATTTATGGCACTAATAACGACTTTGCCATTGTGCGGCTGCAGCTTAGCCCGGATGTCCAGCAGCAGCCCCAACACCTGCGAAGAAAAGAACCTCACTCCTTCAAAGTCAAATATCAGCTCGCCTGGATGGTTTTGGTCTATAAAATCCTTTATCTGGCTGGAAGCGGCAGCCACTACTTCCACATTACTGATTGAAGCGGCCTTGAAACGCACTACCGCAACATTGTCTTGGCTGGTTATTTCCACGGCAGCTTTCTGTTCCATACTTACCGAAAATTTCCCTACTAAAGATTTCAATCTATTATCTCAAACTTTGCTGCTCCAGTCGAGATTTTTATTAACATTTGGCTTCCCGTCCCCGCCTACGCAGGGACGGAGACCCTCCAACAGGCGACAAAATGCCCTTTTCTGTCGCTGCTTTCTACCAGCGGCGGCATCTGACTGAGGCAATCAGGCCCGGCTCCCGAGCAGGGATGGCCAAGCCATAAAGAGCACCTGGGGCCAAAGGTACAGCCGACCGATGGATTCAAGCCGCTCGGTATCCCGCATCCACTTGCTGCTCTGCGATGCCGTGGGCAGCCGCCAATTTGCGGAATCGCTGACATAAGGGCACGCGTGTAAGGATGAAGCGGATTTCGGCACAGTTCCTCGGCTGAGGCCTGCTCAACTATCCTGCCCATATACATAACTGCCACGACATCGCAGAAGAAATCTACCAGCGTCAAATCGTGTGCTATGAACAAGTACGTCAGCCCAGATTCCTGCTGCAAATCTTTCAGCAGATTCAAAATCTGCGCCGCAATTGAAATATCCAGCGTGCTAACCGGTTCATCGCAAATGATCAATTTGGGAGCAAGTGCCAAAGCTCTGGCTATGCCGATTCTCTGCCGTTGACCACCGGAGAACTCGTGCGGATAACGGTTTATATGGTCGCCGGATAGCCCCACTTTTGACAGCAATGCTACAACTTGCTCAGTTATCCCCGCTTTCGCGGGGACAAGTTTACCCCTGCGAAGGCAGGGGCCGTTAGTTGCCGCTCTATGGACTTTTAACGGCTCGCCGATAATGCTGCCGACCGTCATTCGCGGATTCAGCGAGCCATACGTGTCTTGAAAAATGAGAGAAATATCCTTGCGGAGCTGGCACAGCTTGTTTTTATCGGCGGACAAAACGTCCACCTCGTTAAAAACTACCCGTCCGGCAGTTGCCGGTATCAAGCGAACAATAGTTCTGGCAACGGTTGTTTTGCCGCAGCCGCTTTCGCCAACCAGACCAAGCGTTTGCCCGCGCCTTATGGCAAAACTCACTCCATCTACTGCCCGGATATGCCCGACAGTCCGGCGTAGCAGACCTTTCCTTACAGGGAAATAGGTCTTTAAGTCAGTTACTTCTAGCAGTTTGCTGCTCATGGATAAATCAAATATCAAAATTACATATCAAAAATCAAAAAGTACATTTTGAATTTTGCATTGTCATTTTGCATTTTACTTTTTAATTTTTGATTTTCTTTTCATATCCTTTTGCGTACCAGCATGCGACAGAGCGACCCGGCTGGATCTCCCGCAGTGCTGGTTCAATCTTCCGGCAGCGCATATCTGTGCAGCCTATACGGCAGCGAGGATGAAACTTACATCCGCTTGGAAAATGCAGCGGCTCCGGAACTGTCCCTGGAATTGTTGGCAAACGTTCGACCGACGAACCTAAGTGCGGCAAAGACTGCAATAATCCCTGCGTATATGGATGTAACGGCCATGCGAAAAGCTGCCGGGCATCAGCAATTTCCACTATACGCGATGCGTACATCACAGCGATAATATCTGCGCGCTGGGCCGCCACGCCCAGGTTGTGCGTAATCAGCAAAATGCCCATCCCATTTTGCTCCTGGATGTTGTCGAGAAGGTCCAGTATCTGTGCCTGAACCGTCGTATCCAGGGCAGTCGTCGGCTCATCAGCAATTAGAAGCGCCGGGTTACAGCTTATCGCCATTGCTATCATCACCCGCTGCTGCATACCGCCGGAGAACTGGTGCGGATACTCCAAAGCCCTACGTTCTGGATCGGCAATACCTACCTTTCGCAGTATCGCTACCGCATCTTCCCGCACCTTTAGCCCCCGCCCCTGGGGCGGGGGTACCTCGGCCACAGGGGCCGAGGCTAATGCGTCCTTATTCTGGTGCAGTTCGATGACCTCGGCAATTTGGTCGCCCACAGTGTAGACCGGGTTCAGACTTGTTGCCGGCTCTTGAAAAACCATAGAAATCTTGTTCCCGCGAATAAGCCGCATCTGTTTTTCGCTGAGCTCCAAAAGGTTCCGTCCTTCAAAGAGGATTCTACCCTGCACAACTTTGCCTTGCCTGGCAGGAACAAGCCGCATGATCGCCAAGGCCACGGTTGTCTTGCCGCACCCACTTTCACCAAGAATCGCGAATGTTTGGCCCTTTCTTATCGAAAAGCTGACATCCTGCACCGCCAGCACTACACCGGCCCCTCGACTTCGCTCGGGACAAGCTTGCGTAAAGAAGCTGACGCACAGGTTTTCAAGCGACAATAAAGCCTCTGCACTCATCGTTCAAATTCAAAATGCAAAGTGCAAAATTCAAAGTTAAGGAATTCGTTGCCGCGCAGCGGCAACTCCACAATCCTTCGACTTCGCTCAGGACAAGTTTTGATATTTGATATTTGATTTTTGCATTCTTCTTGGGTCAACTGCGTCTCGTAGACCTTCACCTGCCAAGTTGTAAGCCATAACGGTCAGAAATATTGCCAGTCCTGGAAACAAAGCCAGCCACCACACGAACCTGCCGGAAGGACTGACTCCTAAGCTGAGCATTTGTCCCCAGCTCGGAGTGGGCGGGGCAACACCAAAACCGAGAAAGCTAAGAGCTGCTTCGGTAAAAATAGCGCTGGAGATGCCGAACGTGGCATTGACCAAGACCGGAGCGATAGCGTTGGGAAGCATGTGCCTAAAAAGGATGCTCCGCAGCGGCAGGACCAGCGATATTGCCGCCTGAACAAAATCCTGCTGCCTCAGCTTCAGAAACTCCGCCCGGATGAATCGAGCACTGCCGGTCCAACTGGTGATGCCGATGATTATCATAGTATTAAAGATGCTTCGCGGGAAAAAGGCCACGATGGTGATAATAAGAAAGAATACGGGAATTGCCATAATGGCTTCGACAATTCGCATACCGATGAAATCGACCTTGCCGCCGAAGTATCCTAGAATCGCCCCAACAATAATCCCGATAACTGTGGATATTCCCACCGCCACAAACCCTACGGAAAGAGATATTCTGCTGCCGTGAATCAATCTACACAGGACATCGGCGCCTACGTCGTCTGTTCCCAGCCAGTGCCGGCGGCTGGGCGGCTGTCGGCACAATTTCAAATCTGTGCGATCGTAACCGTAAGGCACGGGCGGAAAGATCGCATTGGCAGCTTTGCCCGAAGCAACCAGAGCTTTATAATCTGTGGCATCCAGCTTATGACGGCCAGAAGTGGCTAATATCAGCACGGAGCCCAGTCCAATATACAGCAAACAGCACACAGGAGATAGAATTCTGAATTCGGTATTCTGTCTTCTGTAACCTGCGAACAACCACAAGAACCCGACGAAAGCCGCAAGGAATATACAGTAGTCTGTGGGCTGAAGATTCTCCAAAAGTGGAAAATGCCACCGGCCATCTACTTGCCCGCCAGATTTACCCGCCATAATTCCGGCGGGCGAGTGGCGGGTAAAAATAATAAAGGGCCTGTCGCTGGCAAGAAACGGGGCAAAAACAGCAAGCAGAAGGAGAAATGCCACGAATATCAGGCAAGCTACATTCAGCCAGCTTTTTGTGAACTGACGCCAAACCAACTCACCGTGTGATAGGCCCCAGTTGGGTCTTTTTTGCGACTGTTTGCTCATAGGTTTCTACACGGCACGGTCAAAACTTATCCTCGGGTCCGCGATGGCGTAGGCGATGTCGCCAAGCAAAAGGCCGATCAAATTCAGAACCCCGGCAATTGTTGCCACCGCCATTACGACGTTATAATCGCGGTTGGTGACCGCCTCAAAGGCCAGCAGTCCCATACCGGGAATGCTGAAAATCTTCTCGACAATAACCGAGCCTGCGAACATAGCCGGCAGCAGCGTCGCCATAATCGTGATCAGCGGAATGATGCTGTTACGAAAGGCGTGCCGAAGTATCACAGTCGGCTCCGATAGGCCTTTTGCCCGCGCTGTTCTAACATAGTCCATACCGAGATTATCCAACATCGCCGCCCGCACCTGTTTGGCAAGATATGCAAAGCCGGTATAAGTCAGGCAAAGCACAGGCAAGACCAGGTGCCAGAGTCTATCCGCTAGCCAGGGCAGAAAAGGCAGTTGCTCTGCGTAATTGCTCGATAGTCCTGCCGGTGGAAACCAGGTTAGCCCCCGGACCTGTGCCGGGGGCAAGCCTTGTCCAAAGGTGGCAGGGCTAAACGGCCCGGTAAAATAACCAATGAGCATTTGGCCGACCCACATAACCGGCAAAGACCATAGCATAAGCAAAATCACCGAACTTGCCCGGTCGAAAAAACGCCCGTGCTTTACCGCCGCCAGAATCCCTACCGGCAGCGATATCGCGTAGACAATCACCAGAGCAATCAGATTCAAGGTCAGTGTGACCGGCAGTCTTTCTTTAATTAGCTCTGAGACCTTCCGACGGTGCTTGATTGAATCGCCGAAATCGAGACGGACCACGTGCCCCAGCCAACTGGCATACTGAACACAAACAGGCTTATCCAGGCCATAGAGTTTCATCCGCGCTGCGCGAATGCCGCCTGCTTGCTGGGCGTCCATCTGGCCGGACGTTCCCATAGAAAAACTTACCGGATCGCCCGGTGCAATCCTGCTGATTGCGAAAACTACTATGGTTATGCCCAGCAGCGTGGGAATCATCAACAACACACGTCTAAGAATGTACGTTGTCATTTGTAGATTTCAGTAGGACCCCGTGTAAAACACGGGGCTAAATATTTAGCCAGCGGTTTCACCGCCGGTTTACTGCATTATTCATATCGCTGCTGGCTTGTGGGCACGTACCACTCCAGATAATTAAGGCCCAGCTTGTGAACCACCACATTTTTGAATCGCCGATCGACAAGGCGAAAAGTTGGGCGGGTGAATAAAAAAGTGTAAGGCTGCTCTTCATGCAGAATCTCGTGCAGACGTTGATAAAGTTTATGCCTTTCGGCATCATTGATGGTACGCCTGGCCTGCTCGATTATCATATCTGCCTCCGGATTGCGGAAGCCTACGAAATTGGAACCTCCGCCGCCAATCTGCGAGGAATGAAACAGTTGGTAAGGGTCTTCGAGGGCATCACCTGCCCAGCCGGCGACATACGCCTGGAATTCTCTGCGATTCAGTCGATCCCATAGAATCGACCATTCACAGGGCTCGGCAATAACCTCTACGCCCACTTTCGCTGCCTCATCCTTTAATAACTTGGCCAATCTCTCAAACAGGGCGTACGAGTTGGAGTACATAAACTTGAAGCGCAGCGGCACTCCGTCCTTATCGCGCAGGCCATCGCCGTCTGTGTCACGCCAACCGGCTCTATCAAGCAACTGCTCGCTGGTCTGTGGATCGTAGGCAATAGGCTCAATGTTGGGATCGTTATCCGGGCCGAGAAAATAAAATGGGCCGGTAATCTGTTGGCCGTGCCCTTGCAGAAGATGAGCTACAATTTCTTGGCGATTGATAATTCCGGTCATAGCCTGCCGAACCAGCCTGTCTGAGAAAAAAGGCGTCCCCTGATTCCAGCCGATGTAGTAGAAAGGAGTCGCCGGCGTCCAATATGAAAGGCAATAAAACTCTTTGCTGAACCTGCTGTCGTTAGCCAGCTCGGCAAATTGTTCAGGCTCAGGTATAACAATATCCACCTGGTGGCTGCGAAGAGCCTGTACGCTGGCAACGGGATTAGCAATAAACTGATACGCAATCTTTTTTAACTTTGGCTTTCTGCCCCAATAGTTCTCATTCCGCCGCAAGACCAAGGTCCTGCCCACGTCCCATTTCTCGAACACGTACGGCCCACTGCCTACAGGATCAGATACACGTTTATTGAACTGCTCCGCATCGGCGAATGGCTTGGCCATCCCTGATCGGGACTGGTAAATGTGCCTGGGAAGTATGCCCGTGCGGGTGAAGGACAGGTTTTCCAGGGACAGGAAGTGACGGCTTTTGAGGGAAAACTTCACGACAAGGTTATCGATCTTCGTGACTTTCAGGACATCAGCGTATCGATTCGCTACATTGGCGGCATCGACTTTCGGATTAGTCATCGTTTCATAAGTGAAAACGACATCGTCGGCGGTCACGGGCGTGCCGTCTGAAAAGTTTATGTCGTTTCTGAGGCGGAAGGTTATCTCCAGTCCATCACTGGAAACCTCATAGCTTTCCGCCAGGTGTGGTTTCAGTTGCCTGCCGTTGGCGGCGTCAAAGTCATAAACCAAAAGCGGCTCAAAAATATATGGTATGGTGATCCATACAGTGTAGATGTCCGTCTCAGCGGAAATCGGATTTAGAGTCTTAGGCTCAACACGGAACGCCCATATCAGCCAGTCACCCTCGTCGCCGGGATATTCGTCATCAGCCACAGCAGATGTTTGTTGTGTATCTTGTACACTTCGTACACGAGAACCTCCTTCCAGCGTCTGATTCAGATGATTTAGACGCTCGTAAAGTCGGTCGGATTGAACTATCGAGAGAACTTGCAGCAGGATGATAATCGACAGGAACAAAAAGAGAAAAAATGTGGCAAGACCTCCGCGGCCACTCATAAAACAAACCTCCAATGTTTGCATCAAGAGCCGAAGTCAGTAGCGTAAAACGCAAAGCTAAAAACTTAAAACTGCGGAATTCAACAGTTTTTCGCTTTCCGCTTCACCTTTTAAGTTTCTGGCGTTTTGGCCTTCGGCGGCTCCGGCAAAGTAAGCGGTGCGACGCGTTTCCTACCATCCGGATTTGTGCCATAGTCGAATTTTAACTGCTCGGCTAACTGTCCTTGCTTTGTCCCATCACCGAACAATTTGTCATATTCCTGCTGGACTGCCGTGTAGTCAGCCTGCTCAACTGCCTTTTTTATTGTTGATTGCGGTCGGCGCAAAATCCTGCCGATGCACTTATCCTCAACGTCCACCAGTACCGACATAAGGTAATGCTCATTAGCCTCGGGCAAAACATCCCGTCCCTTGAGGTATCTTTGCATTACGTAGGAATACAACTGCCCAAAGCGGCGAGCAAGTGCCGGATCGCCCGAACCTGTGTCGGCGATTTTGCCGTAGAGCGATTTCAAGATCGTGCCATCCACAAGTTCGTACTCAACCGTCCAGTCAACGTATCTTTTCATCCGGGCATCTGCTATTCGGCTCAATAACTCCTCTGCTTGCGGGACCTTCACAATACCGGCAAATTCAGCCATCAAGCTCAACACCTCCGGACGTGCAGTATCCACCAGCTCTTTAAGCTGTTCTGCAATCCGCTGTACGAGTTCTTGACTTGTCGAGGCCCCCGGATTTAGCTTTTCTACCAGGCCGGGATTTGTAACACAGCGGACCGCCCAGTAGCGGACCGCCTGGTTGTTGTATTTCAGCAGGGCGATGGCTGAATCCGTCAGGCGAGGATCTTGCAGGCCATCAATCAAAATCAGAAGATTCAAAATGACTTTGAATTGGCGGTCTTGCGGCAGTTGTTTGGCCTGCTCGAGGCCCGCAGAGATGTGTTTGAATGCCGACTCGCTGAACTGCTGGGCGTATTGCCCTTGGGTGCTTTGTTTGCTGAGGATAACGGTACGCAACTTCGCTATTTCGGCGAAATCTCTGGTGTTGACCAGCTCCCTCACCGCTTCGTCAAGGAACTGATCAATAATCTTCAGGTCTTCACCATCGAGCACTTGCTTGTTGAATACTTTTTCGATCTGCCGGGTATCGACGGCTCTGGAACTCGCGATCATCGCCAGAACTATAAAGGCCGCCAGAAAAGCAGGAATTACGTCTCTTAACTTCATCCGGTAGACTTCCCCAAAGGTTTTTGCCCGTACTCAACGTTATCCAGCTTAACTTTCAGGCAGCCCTTTGTCAAGCTAATTCGGATTAACAAACCCTTGCATTTGCTGTCTAAAACCTTATGTTAGATAGCATTGAAAAGCCTTTGTTTGTAAGAACTACTTGTTTATCGGAACATGAAAAAAATGCCTAGACATGTCATCGTCTTCTTAGCCTTGTTCAGTATATCTATTTTTGTCGCCGGCTGCTCAGAGGCCAGGCCCAGGCCTGTTGAACCTAATGGAGGGGAAATAGCCGAAATCAGAACTCAAGAGCCTGAGCCTGCCGTCACTGCGCCGCCCATAACTGAGCGAATTGATACACAGCCTCCACTGCCCGAACCCAAAGAAGCAAAAGTGCCGCCAGCAGAACCTTCAAAGCCGGAGCCTAACGATATTAAAACAGACAAGGTCGAGCCGGTCGAAGTTGAAACGCCCGTAATTGAGCGCGGCGAATCCGAGTCAGGCGTAACTGAGCCTAATAATGTTGAATCTAAAACCACTGAGCCTAATACAGTCGGGCCAAAGATTGCCGAGCCTAACGAGGTGAAGTCTTATCCGGGCAAGACACGCACTGCCGAACCCAATCAAGTTCAGCCCACTGCCGTAGAACCGAACGCGGGCAAAACCGTAATGAAGGTATCTTTCCATGACAAATGCGGTGAAATTCTGAGCGAGTATGTCGATGCGGATGGGATGGTGGACTATGCCAAGCTTCGGCGACAAAGATTACAGTTGAGAAAGGTGCTGGACGAATTTGACCAGCTTGATCCGAACGAATACAAGTCCTGGCCGCGAGAAGACAAAATCGCCTTCTGGATTAACGCATACAACATCCAGATGCTCAACATAATTGTTGAGAACTATCCTATCAAAGCTCCGCGGTGGACCAGCATTATCTGGGGTCCATATAGCATCCTCCACATCAAGGGTATATGGACTGAATACAAATTCATGGTGATGGACGAGGAGTTTACGCTCTTGGCAATTGAACAGCAGTTTTTCCGAAAAGAGTTCAAGGAGCCGCGAGCGTTCCTGGCCTTAAGCCGTGCCAGCCTTTCGAGTCCTGTTTTGCGCAATGAGCCTTACTATGGTTATAAGCTCGACAAACAGTTAGACGATCAGTGTAAGAGATTTTTGACCAGCCCATACGGTTTCAAAATCGACCGAGCCGGGCAGACGGTGTATATTTCATCAGTATTTGAGTCAAAGCCGACTTGGTACGGCGGTGAGTTTCTCGATAAGTACGGCACGGACAAAAAGTTCAAAGACCAGGAGCCGACAACCCGCGCCGTCTTGAATTTCATTGCAGGCTATATTCCGCAGGGCGATGTTTCCTTTCTCGAAGTGGGGAACTATTCGGTCAAATATATGAAGTACGACTGGATGCTTAACGACAGCTCGATAAACCGGTGACGGCCTCTGTCGAAAAAGCTCCAAGCATACTTTTACCTTGACGGTGCGCAAGCGTGTCTATATTATGCTTTCGAGATGACCTGAGCGTTTAACAAGACTTGAATCAATAGAAGGATTAACTACAAATGGCAAGAAAGTCGATCTATAGCAATCCTTGCTGTGATACGCAGAATTACCTATTCACCAGCGAGTCCGTGACGATGGGACATCCCGACAAGGTCGCTGATCATATATCGGATGCGGTGCTTGATGCGATGCTTGAGCAGGACCCGGCAAGCAGAGTGGCCTGCGAAACAATGGTCAAGGACAATTTGGTTATAATTGCGGGCGAAATTACCTCAACGGCTGTCGTGGACATCCCAACCGTGGTCCGTGAAACGATACGAAAAATCGGCTATGACGACCCTGCACTGGGATTTGACTGCGAAAGCTGCGCTGTTATGGTCTCGCTTGGAAGGCAAAGCCTGGATATCTCGCAGGGCGTCACCGAAGGCCGAGGCCTACACAAGGAGCAGGGCGCCGGCGACCAGGGACTTATGTTCGGCTACGCCCGCAGAGAAACGCCGGCTTTTATGCCTATGCCGATTCAACTGGCTCACGCGATAACAACCCAGCTTGAAAGGGCACGTAAAAGTAAAAAACTTCCCTGGCTGCGACCCGACGGCAAAAGTCAGGTGACGATCCAATATGAAAACAGTAAGCCAAAGCGCATTCACACGGTGGTAGTAGCTGCTCAGCACGCGCCATCCATTTCTTATAGAGACGTTCGTAAGCAGGTCATCGAGCACATCGTCTTGGAGGTTATACCGGAGCGCCTTATCGACAAGGATACTGTATTTCACGTCAATCCGACGGGCCGATTCGTCATAGGCGGTCCAAAGGGCGACTGCGGCGTCACCGGGCGGAAAATTATGGTCGATACTTATGGCGGCTGGGGCCGGCATGGCGGCGGCTGCTTCAGCGGAAAAGACCCCACCAAAGTCGACCGCAGCGCTAGCTATATGGCAAGATACGTAGCTAAAAACGTGGTCGCCGCCGGACTGGCTGATGCCTGTGAAATCCAGTTGTCTTATGCCATAGGAGTAGCCGAGCCTGTCTCTGTGCTTGTAAACACCGAAGGAACCTCTAAAATCAGCGAGCAGAAGTTAAGCCAGATCGTGAGGGGGCTTTTCCCGCTGACGCCCAAGGGAATGATTAAGCATTTGAAACTTGCCCGTCCGATTTACGCCGACACTTCGCACGGCGGCCATTTTGGCCGAAACAATCCCAACTTCACCTGGGAAAAAACTGACATGGTCGCCAAGCTCCGCAGAGCCGCGGGCCTGAAACCACGGTGAGCGCATTTCGTCGTGCGTATTGGGAAGGTGTACCGTGCTTATCATCTCAGTCTGGGCTAATCCGCGAACATCTCGCCAAGAACTGCTATGACTGTTTGTTGCACTTTTGAGCCTATTCGTCCAACCTTTTTAACCAATCTGACTTTGTCGACCGTCCGCAATTGGTCAAGCACTATCTGACCATGCTTTCCTTGGAAGTGACACGACACCCGCGTTGGATACTGCCTGCCTTTGGTCGTCATCGGGGCGACAATTATCGTGGCAATGTGCCTGTTCATTTCGTCAGGCGATATTACCAGGCAGGGACGGGTCTTCTTTATTTCTTTGCCTACAGTTGGATCCAGGTTGACCAGGTAGACATCAAAACGTTTTACTTCCATTGCCACTCATCCTGGTCCCATTGGATTAGGCTTACCGCATCTTCATCTAACAGCCGGTCGTCTCGTCTCTCAGCCATCTGTCTAAACTGCTCATCCCAGCCCTGGCGTGGACGTTGGCCTGGTTTGATCATCAATTGGTTGTGTTTAACCGTCAGTTCCACTTCATTTGTTAGCTGGAGCTGGCGAAGTAAAAACTTTGGGATGCGAATTCCCTGCGAATTGCCTATTTTTACGATGCTGGTTTTCATTACAGCACTCACGAAAAGACGCCCATCTCTATACGATAACGTAATTACAATGTACACACAACAATCAGTTCAGTCAAGAACAAAAATACATTTTCTGAGATGAAATAATGTGGTCGATCACTTGCTCGAATCCGCGGGTCTGAAACCCAGAAAGTAGCTCGTGACTCGTCCCTCGTGACTGGTCGTTCGTATGCCCTCGTGCGTACTGCATCGTGTGAGAGTTCTATGAAGTGCCTGACTCCCTGTATGTCATTCCCGCGAAAGCGGGAATCCAGGCTCATCCTTGTTTGAACTGCTCTATTCCGACCTTCCGGCAACCGATGTTCAGTATGGTCCGGACATCTGCAGGTCCGCAGACAATGTGTATTCGTAAGCGTTCACGGAAAAACCGCATTTTCGTCATTGCGAGCGAAGCGAAGCAATCTAAAATCGCTCGTTTTTGAGATTGCTTCGGCCTAAAGGCCTCGCAATGACACAAAAAACGACTTATTTTCTGCGCGAACGGTTACGTGTATTCTTGAGGCTAAAGAATTTTTCTGTAAGTTTTTCTGGTGGAGCCGGTCTAATATTGTGGTCATGGCCGAGATTAACGATGACGAGTCTCTCGTCAAGAAATTCAAGCAGGGCGACGAATCGGTCTTTGAAAGAATCGTCCGGCAGTACTCCGCTGAGGTCGCGGTGCTGGCCAACAGACTGCTCGGCTGGCCGGGTGAGGTCGACGATGTGACTCAGGACGTCTTTTTGGCTGCGTATCTCGGCCTGAAAAAGTTCCGCTGTGAATGCAGCCTGAGAACTTGGCTCTTTACCATAACCATAAATAAATGCCGCAGCTACCGATATAAGCGTCTGCTCCGGCTGCGCAAAAAAGTGCCGGGGCCAGGTCCCACGACGACGGCGCCGGCGGCGGATGGAAGATTGGCCGATAGAGAAACTGTC
>Ga0172366_10002665_pt1 | contig 14027 bp, 10 predicted proteins | sample LakKivSesite69cm_FD_114533 | JGI IMG/M metagenome (GOLD analysis project Ga0172366, IMG submission 114533) | Sediment microbial communities from Lake Kivu, Rwanda - Sediment site 69cm | ecosystem: Environmental > Aquatic > Freshwater > Lake > Sediment | place: Rwanda: Western Province, Lake... | reverse complement strand
ATTATTTTCTGTCCAGTTTTAATATTAGCTTCATTGCCTCCAGAAAAAATCCAGCAAAAACCGCCATAAACAATAAAAATAATGACAATTAAAAAGGCAATTTTTATAGCAAAATTCAAAACATTTTGGAATAAAACTAATAAATCACAAACAGTACAAGGTAAAGATTCGTCTTTTATGGTAGATGGATCATCACTCCCGCCACAAGGTACTAAACCAGCAGCTTTAGTGGATAATGGAATAAACAAAACAAGCAAAAAAAAGATTAAAATTGATTTTTTCATTGATTTTTTAATTTTTGTTGCCATAAAAGTTCAATTCTTGAAGCAGCTGTAGAGATTGCCTGGCTAGGAGAAATATTTTGGAGAACCACGCTTTCAATCATCTCATTAAAAATGGTGCTGATTTCTTGATGATCAATCTGGTACCAATCGCGGCTAGTTAAAATTTGGCTGGCGAAAACTCCTGTTCGAGAATCATTAATAGCCAGAGAAATAAGATCCAGTCTGGCTGGGGGATTTTTAGTTTGAAGAAAATAATATTGGCTATTATCAGATTGACTAAGATATTTTAAAAATTGCCAAGCTTCTTTTAAATAAGGGGATCTATTAAAAACAACTAAATTCATTGTCCTAGCATAATTAATTTTATTATCAAGAAGAGGAAAAGGAGCAATACCATATCTTAAACTAGGTGTTTCTTTTTGAATAGCATTTTGAGCTTGATTATAGCCGATGATCATAGCAGTTTTACCTTGGGAAAAGGCAGAAACAGAATTAGGAAAACTATTATTCCAAGTATAAAGAGAAGATTTTGGATTAGCAAATTGAGTAAAATATTTTAGGGCTTCTTCGCCGGGAATAATTTTAAAATCATTTTGAGTAACAGGTTCATCAAAAGTCACTTTTTGATCAGTTTTATTCACTAGAGAATTGCCTGATTGCATCATTAATTCTGAAAGAATATCACTAGCCCAATCAATATTATTACTGGTGCCTAAAGCAATGGCGGCTCTGGTAACTTGACCCTGGGAATTGATTTTTCTTAATTTTGGAATAAGGCTTGCAACTTCATCCCAGGTTTTGGGAGGAAGGGCAATATTATAATAATCAAAGATATCTTTGTTGTAATAAAGAGCCAAAGTATCGATGGAGAGGGGTATGCCTAAGAGAAAATCATTATTAACTAAGTCATCTTGGACAACTTGAGGGAAAGTTTGGCTGATAATCAAAGAATTCAAATCTTTATCCTTTTTCAAATTCAAGGGCTCGAGCTTGTCTTGATAGCTTGGCAGCCAATTGCCAAAGAGCATAAAAATATCCGGAGCTTTATTAGCAGCAAAGGCTTTTAATAAGTCGTTTTGATAAGTAGCAGGATCTTTTTGAACGTAATGGATGCTAATATTAGGGTTGTTTTTTTGAAAACTATTAATGAGAGGAGTAAAAACTTCAGAATCATCAATTACACCCCACATTTCTAAAGAAACGGGCTTAGAAATTGGTTTCCTCAAAAAAATACTCAAAATGATAAAAACAATAACAATACCAATGACGACGGAAAGAATTGTTTTTTGGCGTGGAGTCATTTATTTATTCATCAATTTAGTTAGAAAACCATAGTGAGTGATGCTTAAGGAAAGTTCTCTTTCTATTTGAAAACCAAATCTTTCTAATAATTCTAAAGTTTCTTGTTTGGCAATGGGGAAAAGAAAATTTTTATTAGGCAGTTTATCTGGCTCCCACTCAATTAAAACTAAAAATCCTTCTGGTTTTAAAATTCTTTTTGCTTCTTCAATGATAATTTCTTTTTTCTCTACCTCAAAAAGGATATTAGCAATAAAAACTAAATTGCACGAATTATCATCTAAACCGCTTCCTTTTGGCATTTCTAAATTAGCCCAGCGGGTTTCGATGAGAGAATTCAAACCTTCTAATTTAGAACGAAAAGCTAAAGCCTCAAGCGAAGGCTTCCAGATATCTAAAGCAATTATTCGGCCGCTAGGTCTTAATCTTTTAGCCATTTCTAAAGTAAAATAGCCATTGCCGCAGCCAAAATCAGCCACTATCATTCCTTCTTTTAAAGGCAAAAGATTTATCACTTCAGCAGGATTAAGAAAAGATGTCATAATGATATTATAATTATACCAAATTAGAGCAAAGAAACACCAGCTATTTTATCTCCTTTTTCTAATTTCATAATTCTTACTCCTTGAGTAGCCCGTTTTAAAATTGGAATACTATTTAAATTAGCTTTAATGATTTGGGCTTTTTGAGAAATAGCAATTAAAGTTTCTTGATTTTGGACTAAAGAAGCTTTGACTAAAACGCCGGTCTTCGGGGTGGTTTTAGCAGTTTTAATGCCTGAACCTCCTCTTTTTTGTTTTCGATATTCATTCAACTTGGTTCTTTTGCCAAAACCGTTTTCGCTGATGACCAAAGTTTGAGGATTAGCTTTGATAACTTCTGGAGCAATGGTAATCAGGCTTATTAATTTATCATTTTCAGATAATTTTAATCCCCTGACTCCGCTAGTAGTTCTGCCCATAGCTCGCATTTCTTTTTCCGAAAAACGGATAGCTTGACCATTTTTGGAAATTAAAATAATATCATCATTGCCTGTAGTAAAAGCTGCGTCAATAAGATTATCGCGGAGTCCTAACTTAATAGTAATAATTCCTCCTTTTCTAATATTTTCGTATTCTTTCAGAATTGTTTTTTTTACGATTCCTTTTTCTGTAGCGAGAACAAGATAACGATAGTTGGTCTCTTTTAAATTTATAGCTAGATTTAAAAGAACTATTACTTGTTCTTCTTGCCGCAAATTAAGGTAATTTTGAATCAATTTTCCTCGACCAGTTCTAGAACCTTCAGCGATTTCAAAAGCCGGAAGTTGAAAAAGATAACCTTTGTTGGTGAAAAGAAGAATTTTATCACGATTATTGGCTGCTAAAAGATGAGAAATGGCATCTTCCTCATTTTTTGTTTCATAACCAATAACTCCTTTACCTCCTCTTTTTTGGGTTTTTAAAGTCAGAGGCTCCATTTTCTTGATATAACCAGTCTGAGATAAAGTAATCAGAATTTCTCTTGGAGGAATTAATTCTTCTTCTTTGATTTCTCCAGGGAGAAAAAGTTCGATTTGGGTTTTTCTTCCGTCATCATATCTTTCTTTTAAGACGTTTAATTCATCTTTAATGATTTTAAGAATTCTTTTTGGTTCTTTAAGAATAATAACGTAATCTTCCTCCAATTTGAGTTTTTCTTTCAATTCATCTTCAATCTTTTGTTTTTCTAATCTGGCTAAGTTTGAGAGTTTCATTTCCAGGATTGCATTAGCCTGAATTTCACTAAAACGATATTTGGTCATTAATTTCTTTTGAGCATCATCTCGATTGAGAGAAGTTTTGATTAATTTAATAATTTCATCAATGTGATTTAAGGCTTTTGATAGACCTTCTAAAATATGAATTCTTTCTTTTGTTTTTTTGAGGAGAAACTCAGTCCGTCTTTTGATAACATTTTTTCGATGGTTGATGTATTCTTCCAGGATATTTTTCAAAGAAAGAACTTTTGGTTGCAAGCCATTTTCTACTAAAGCCAACATATTCACATGAAATGATTTTTCCATTTCTGTATATTTAAAGAGCTGGTTTAAAATTCTCTTAGGCAGGGCATTATTATGAAGATCAATGGCTATTTGTAGCCCTTCTTTATCTGATTCATCTCTTAAATCTTTAATGCCTTCTATTTTCTTCTCTTCTACTAATTGAGCGATCTTGGCTATTAAATCTGCTTTATTTACTTGATAGGGAATTTCTGTTACCAAGATCTTTTTATGTTTGTTGTCATCAATAATTTCTATTTTTGCTCGACAAACGATTGTTCCTTTACCAGTGGCATAAGTTTCGAGGATATTTTCTTTGCCATAGATAATGCCGCCAGTAGGGAAATCCGGACCTTTAACATAAGCCATCAATTCTTCAATAGAAGCTTCTGGTTTATCAATTAAATAGATTATAGCTTCAGCTATTTCTTTGAGATTATGGGGAGGAATATTGGTGGCCATGCCGACAGCAATGCCCATAGCCCCGTTTAAAATTAATTGCGGTGATTTAGCCGGTAAATATTTTGGTTCTTTTCTGGTGGCGTCATAATTGGGCATAAAATCAACAGTCTCTTTGTCTAAATCCTCGAGCATTTCACCAGCTAAACTGGTAAGTTTACATTCAGTGTATCTCATAGCGCCTGGTGGATCACCATCAATAGAGCCAAAATTACCCTGTCCTTGAACTAGGGGATACCTTAAAGAAAAATTTTGAGCCATTCTTACTAAGGCATCATAGACAGCAATATCGCCATGAGGATGAAATTTACCCAATGTTTCTCCAACAACCGTGGCTGATTTTCTGGTTTTAGCTGAAGTAGTTAAACCTAATTCATTCATGGCAAAAAGAATTCGTCTTTGGACAGGTTTAAGGCCATCTCGAGCGTCAGGAAGGGCCCGAGAGATGATCACTGACATAGCATAATCCAAATAAGACTCTCGTAATTCCTCAGTAATTTCTCGAGATTGGATATTTTTAGTTTTTTCTTGGTCGTTTTTTAGAGGTTTAGAAATCATCAAATTAAGAAATGATTACAGATTTGGTTTCCTGTCTGCCGACAGGCAAGATAAAACGATTAATTTTGTTTCTTGAGATAATTGAGTTTTTCGAATGACTAGTTTATCTAATTCTTCTGGTTTTTTTCCAAAAGCTTTAAGAAATTTTTCTAAAGCATCAAGTTTAATTTTTGAATTTTTCAATTGATAGTGCATAGGAATGACGATTTTGGGTTCAATTTGATTGATAATAGCTACTGCTTCTTCGGCATCAATAGTATAATTTCCTCCCACGGGAATAAAAAGAACATCAATTTCTGAGAGTTTTTCCAAAGTTTCTTCTTTAAGAATTTTTTCTCCCAAATCACCTAAATGGCATAAGGTTAAATCCTCAACTTCAATCTTATAAACCGTATTATATCCTTGATTCCGGCCTAGGCGATTATCATGATAACTTAAGATTCCTTCTATAAATATTCCTTCTTTTTCAATTTCGCCAGGTCCTTCTAAAACAAAAGGTTCGCCTAAAATAGCAGTTTTATTATTATGGTCTTCATGAGAATGGGAGATTAATAAAATATCTGCTTTAAAGCGAGCAGGTTTAATACCAAGAGCACTTTCTGAAAACGGGTCAATAGCGATGATTTTATTCTTCGTTTCGATTTTAAAATAAGATTGTCCAAACCACTGGATGATCATTTTAATAGATAGAAATATTTTAACATAATTAAGTTAATCTTTTAAATAATTGAAGACTCAAAATAGTAATAATAATACTAAACAAAATAAAGATTAAAAGAGAAGAAATAAAACTATTGGTCGTTAATTGATTAATAGTTGATGTTGGTAAAGTATGAGAAAGAATGACCCAACGTAAACTGTTAATTCCATAAGTTAGGGGATTATATTTAGAAAGGCTTACCATCCAATGAGGAGAATTATTAATAGGAAAAAAGGCTCCTGAAAGGAAAACCATGGGTGTAATAATCAACTGAAGAAGAATACTAAAACTTTCTGTTCTTTTGATTCTAGCAGTCAAGAAAATTCCCAAAGCGGCCATACCGTAAGCAATTAGAAAAATAACAGCTAATCCTCCGAAGAAGATTTTTAAAGAAAAATTAATGCCCAAATAAGGAGTAGCAAGTAAAAGAAGAGCTCCTTCAATGAGGGCCGTTGAAGCAGCTCCTAAGATTTTACCTAAAGCGATGTAGGATCGAGGGACAGGAGAAACCAAGATTTCTTTCAGAAAACCAAACTCTCTATCCCAAACAATAGACATGGTAGAAGAAAGAGCCATAGTGGCAACACTTAAAGCAAGAATACCGGGAAAGAAAAATTCTGCAAAATCATAAGGCAAAGAAACAAGAGGAAAAATAGTTTTGAGTCCTGTACCAAAAAAAACTAAAAACAATAAAGGTAAAAAAATCGAAGTAAAGAATTTGAGAGAATTTCTTAAATAGATAAGAATTTCTCTATACCAAAGAATATAAATACCCGAAAATTTGTTCATTTTTTACTATTTTTGTTATTCTCTTCTTTTTTAGGTGCGGCGAAAAACGAGAACAAGGTTGATAAATCGAAAGAAGGAATTTCTTCCTCTAATTTTCCATTATTATTTTCTCTGATTTGTCTTCCAGTTAACTCCAGAAAAACATCTTCTAAAGTCGGCCTTCTTAATTCTAGGGAAATTATTTTTGAGGGCAAAGATTTAACTAAAATAGGTAAAAATTCATCACCTTTGTCAACTTCGATTTTTATTTCTTTACCCAATCTCTTTATTGAATATTCAGGAAACCTTTGTTTGAATTCTGTTTCCGCTTTTTCATTGTCTTCAGTTTTCATAGTAATGATGTCATTGCCGATCATTTTTTTGAGATTTTCCGGAGTATCTAAAGCGATAATCTTACCATGATCAATAATGGCTACTCTGTCACAACTTTCAGCTTCATTTAAATACTGGGTGGTCAAAAAAATGGTAATGTCTTTCTTTTTTCTCACATTAAAAATATAATCCCAGATCTTTTTTCTTGTTTGAGGATCTAAACCAATGGTAGGTTCATCTAAGAAAAGGATCTTCGGTTGATTAATTAGAGCCCGGGCAATTTCTAATCTTCGTTTCATGCCGCCTGAAAAATGTTCTATTCTCATTTTTCTTTTTTCCCATAATTCGCACAGTTTTAAAACTTCAATTTTTCTTTGGATAAATTCTTTTCTGGAAACTCCATAAAGCATGGCATGAAGAAAAAGATTTTCCTCCGCTGTTAAATGATTATCTAAAGTAATTTCTTGGAAAACTAAACCAATGGAATTTCTTACTTGATTTGGGCAGGAATTCACGTTATAACCATTAATATAAGATACTCCAGTAGTAGGTCGAGTAAGGGTACAAAGAATATTAATAGTAGTGGTTTTTCCAGCGCCATTAGGACCCAAAAAGCCAAAAATTTCCCCTTTTTTAACAGAAAAAGAAATACCATCCACTGCTTTAATGGCACCGTATTTTTTACGTAAATTTTCTACTTGAATAACTTCTAAAATTTCTTCTTGAATATTTTTGACATCCCGGGACATAAAAATTAGATGAAATTAACTGAGGCCCATCTTCTTTTTTACCTCTTTAATTGTTTCTTTGGCAATTCGGGATGCATAAGCGTTTCCTTCTTTTAATATTTTTTTGATTAAATCTGATTTATTCTTATAATATTGGCGTTTTTCTTGGATAGGTTTTAAATAGCTATGAATTTTTTGGGCTAAGTCTTCTTTTAACGGTTGATATTTGATGCCAGTGCTAAGATATTCTTTTTCATATCTTTTTCTTTGGTCGTCAGTCATAAATAATTCAATCAAAGTTAATAAAGTATCAACCCCACCATCTTCTGGAATTTTGTTTCCTTTGCCGGAATCTGTTGGCACTTTTGATAATTTTCTCCTAATGGTTTCCAAATCATCAGTCAAGCTGATATAACTATCTTCTTGAGTTTTTGACATCTTTCCTTTTCCAGTTAAAGAAGGAACGTAAGCTCCTTTAGTCAAGTAAGCTTGAGGCTCAGGAAACGTCTTTCCAAAATAAGGATTACCTTTTTTCTCTCTTCGGTCGAAATAAGGATTACCTTTTTTCTCCCTTCGGTCGAAATAAGGATTACCTTTTTTCTCTCTTCGGTCGAAATAAGGATTACCTTTTTTCTCCCCTTGGTCGAAATAAGGATTACCTTTTTTCTCCCCTCGGTCGAAATAATGATTAAAACTTCTGGCTACTTCTCGAGTGAGTTCCAAATGAGGCAGTTGGTCTTTTCCGACAGGCACTAATTCTGATTTATAAATTAGAATATCTGCTGCCATCAAAATTGGATAATATAAAAGTCCTAAATTAATGTATTTAGGTTGCTCTATTTTCTTTTCTTTATAAGTAGGTAATTGTTCTAAGCGAGAAACAGGGAAAATAGTAGAGAAATAATAAGCTAATTCTAAATGCTCTGGAATCTGTGATTGGATAATAAGATGAGATTTTTTAGGATCAAGACCGCAAGCTAAATAATCTAAAACTAATCCTTCTACTTGTTGAGGATATTTTTGAGGGTCGTAAGGAGAAGTTATACCATGAAGATCAACTATGGCATAAAGACAATCTAAATCCTTTCTTTCTTGAAGATCTAAACAACCTCTAATCCCTCCAAAATAATTACCCAAGTGAAGGGGTCCAGTTGGTCGCGTGCCAGAAAAAACTCTAATTTTTTTATTCATATTTATTTCGAACAAAGTGAGAAAAAAGGTTCTGCCGAACGAAGTGAGGCAGGTTCTTAGTTTAAAGAGCGGGATACGGGACTCGAACCCGTGTCTTCACCTTGGAAGGGTGATGTTGGGCCGCTCAACTAATCCCGCTTTTTATCAAAGCTAATAAAAAGAGATCATTCAATGATCTCTAATTCATTTTAACTCTTTATTAGTAAAAAATCAACGAGAGATTGAGAATATATTAAATTTCTTCAGGGGTTTCTATTCCCAATATTTCTAACCCTTTTTTTAAGGTTAAGATAACTGCTTTAATTAACATTAATTGGGCATTTCGGCGTTTCAATTCTGTTTCTTTTAGAACAGGCACTTTTTCATAATAATTATTAGCAAAATCAACTAAAACTAAAAGGTAATTAGCTAAAAGGTGGGGAGAATATTCTGAAGCGCTTCTTTGGATATTGAAAGAAAAATCTAAAAGTTGTTTTATTAAATTAATTTCTATTTCTTGATTTAAAAGTTTTGTTTCCCCTAAACCAATTTTTTTAGCTTTTAAAAGAATTCTATTGAGACGAGCATAGGTATACTGCAGGTAAACACTAGTAGCTCCCTTAAAATCAAGCATTTGTTCCCAATTAAAAACTATATCTGCTGTGCGGAAACTTTTTAAGCTATTAAATTTTAAAGCGCCAAGAGCAATAATTTTTGCTAATCGCTTTTGTTTTTGAATTGACCAAGATGGATGTTTGTCTTTAATAATTTTTAATGCTTTTTCAAGGGCTTTTTCAATCACTTCTTGGAGGGCGATTAATTCTCCTTTTCGAGTGGAGAATTTCTTTTTATTTTCATCTAAAATCAAGCCAAATTTAATATGCTCGACTTCGGTTTTTGAAGTTAATCCTAAAATTTTAGCTAAAGCGAATAATTGTTTGAAATAGAGGTCCTGTTCATTGCCGACAATATAAAGGATTTTAACTGGATGATATTTTTTAATTCTGAAAATTAAATTGGCTAAATCCCGAGTTAAATATAAAGTAGCCTTGTCGGATTTTTGAATTAAAGCCGGCGGTAAATTAAAACGATTCAAAGAAACGATTAAAGCTCCCTTGCTTTTTTGAGCTAATTTTTTCTTTTTTAGACTTTCAATTAGAGGAAGTAAATCTTTTTCAAAATCAGACTCGCCTATATTGACATCAAATTTGATTCCCAGTAATTTATAAATGTTTTGAAAATCTTTGAGTGATTCTTTTTTAAACCAAGACCAAAGTTTTCTATTTTCTCCATCGCCTTGCTCTAATTTTTTAAATTCTTTCTGGGCCAATTGTTCTAAATCAGGATTGGTCTTGGCTTCTTGGTGAAATTTTTGATATAAAGCTAAAAGAGCTTGGATGGGATTTTTTTCTATTTCTGTTTTAGCGCCCCATAATTTATAAGCAGTAATCAATTTGCCAAACTGAGTTCCCCAATCACCTAAGTAATTCCAGCGAATAACTTCATACCCGCAGATGTCATAGAGATTAGCCAAAGTCTCGCCAATAATAGTGGAACGCAAATGGCCCACATGCATCGGTTTGGCGATATTAGGCGAAGAATACTCAACAATAATAGATTTTTTAGGACCTCCTTGTTTCCTGATAAAACCAGAAGATTTGATTAAATTTTTAAGCTCTTTTTGGAAAGCTGATTTTTCAAGAAAAAAATTCAGATGACCAGGTGGAAGGATTTCTATTTTTGAGATGATTTTGTTTTGTTGTTTTTGAATTTCTCGGGCAATTAATTCGGCCAATTTTAGAGGTGATCCTTTTATAGTTTTACTAAGAATTAAAGCTATAGGTGTGTCGTAATCTCCATGAGCGGGATTAAAAGAAGTGATTAAAGGAATATCTAAATCTTCTGGCAAATGCCATTTGTATTTTTGAACAAGTAATTTTGTCGTCTTTTTAATTGATTTTTGAATCTTTTCTTTAATCATATATAGATTGGTCGGGGCACCCGGACTTGAACCGGGAATCTCACGCACCCGAAGCGTGCATGTTGCCATTACACTATGCCCCGGATATTAAACATGATATTTGCTTTTTATTTTTGTTTCCCCTTCTTCTAAAATGTTTTTGTATTTTGTTTTAGCTGTTTCATTCATTTTTTTCAGTTTTCTTTCTGGAAATTGCCCTAATTCTCTAACTTTTTTTTCTAAATGCTCCTTTTTATTTTTTTTAGGGTCATCCAGCGCTTCTTCTAATAGAATATTTAAAATCATTCCTATTTTTGGTTCTGGCTTAATCTTTAATATTTCCATTATATCATTACCATTAATTTTTAACATTTTAAGAGATGGTTCTTTTCCTTCCAATTGTTGATTAATTTTTTCTATCCGGAAAAGAAAATGTCGCAAACGAAAAGGTACTGCCTTGGGGCAACCAGAGCCAATTCTATCTGCTTCTCTGACTTGGGCTAATTCTAAAATATTATTTTTGCCCACCTTTATTAATAATCGTCTGATAGCCGCATCAGTGGTAATTTCCGGATCATAAACGAACCCGTGATAACGAACTAATCTTAATATTGTTTCTGTTTTATCTTTGGGAAATTTTAATCTTTCTAATATTCTTGTCACCATTCTGGTGCCAATGATCTCATGGTTATAAAAAGTAGCCTTGATTCCTTCGCCTTCTTTGGTTTTTGGTTTTCCAATATCATGAAAAAAACTAGCCAGTCTTACTTCTAAACTGTAATTTTTTTTAGCCGCATAATCTAAAGAGCGCCAAAGATGCTCCCAGACAGAATAAATATGGTGTTTATTCTGAGTAATACCAATGCCTTGCTCTAATTCTGGAATAATTTCCTTCAAAAGACCAGTCGTTTGAAGCAAAAGAATGCCATTACCAGCGTTTTCTGTTTCAATAATTTTAATGAATTCGTCTCGAACTCTTTCTTTGGCAATAAAACGAAGGAGACGGGAATTCTGTTTGATCGCCTCAAGAGTATTGTGTTCTATTTCAAAATTTAATTCACAGGCAAAACGTATAGTCCTCATTAATCGCAGAGCATCCTCCTGGAATCTTTCATCGGGATTTCCTACTGCTCGAATGAGTTTGTCTTTTAAATCTTTTTTCCCCTCATAAGGATCAATAATTTTGAATTCTCCGATGCTTATAGTCGGAGTGCCGACCCCCTTTCGGGGCGTCGGAGTTGATTTTTGAATTTTTAATGCCATCGCATTGATGCTAAAATCACGGCGGCTTAAATCTTCTTCTATTGTTTTGGCAAATTTTATTTCGTCAGGATGCCTTTTATCAGTATATTTTCCTTCTTTACGAAAAGTTGTCAATTCAACAATTTTTAAAGTTGGATCATTCGATTCTGTTTTTATTCCCACGGTTCCGAATTCATTTTCATAGATACTTTCTTTAAATAATTTTTGTATTTTTTCTGGTATGGCATTAGTAGTAATGTCCCAGTCTTTCGGTCTTTTATCAAGAAGGAGGTCACGAACGCAGCCACCAACAAGATAAGCCTCGAAATTTTTTTCTTGGAGCTTCTTAAAAATTTCTAATATTTCTTGAGGAATTTTCATTTTTGTTTTAGTGCCTCCGGCGCGACTCGAACGCGCAACCAACGGCTTAAGAGGCCGCTGCTCTACCAATTGAGCTACGGAGGCAAGTGCCCCTGGGAGGATTCGAACCTCCAACTACTGTTCCCCCCGCCTGCCTTGCCGCGCCCTCGGCAGGATTCGAACCTGCAACCTTGTGGTTCGAAGCCACATACTCTATCCAGTTGAGCTACGAGGGCAAGTGCGGTGGCTAGGGAAGACAGTAATGATATCCGTTTCATCACAGGGGCGTTGATTTATTTTTCTTTATTCTAACTCATATTTTTTATCTTGACAACTGAAAAAGTGAAGATTTGTAATTATAAAAACCAATTCAACAATCCCCTAACTATTTTGTAAAGGGGTTGTGGAAAAGTTTAATTTGATATATAATTTAATTCTATTTAACTATATATCAAATCAGGAGGGGTGGCAGAACGGTAATGCGCTGGTCTTGAAAACCAGTGCCCGAAAGGGCTTGCAGGTTCGAATCCTGTCCCCTCCGCCATCTTTCGCTAAAGCTTCAGAAAGGCATTCCGAAGCCGTAAGGCGAAGGATATTCCTCCGCATGAAAAAAGAAAATCCAAAAACTAAAAATTTGATTTCCCGACCACCAATTGTGGTGGTTTTAGGTCATGTTGATCATGGGAAAACCACTCTTCTGGATTATATTAGAAAAACAAAAGTGGCAGAAAAAGAGGCTGGCGGAATTACTCAACACATCGGCGCTTATGAAATAGCAGTGAAAGGTAAAAAGATTACTTTTCTTGACACTCCTGGTCACGAGGCTTTTTCTAATATTCGTTTCAGAGGAGCCAAAGCAGCTGATGTCGCTCTTTTGGTGGTAGCTGCTGATGAAGGAATCAAGCCTCAAACTAAAGAATCTTTAGATTGTATTAAACAAGCGCAGATTCCTTTCATTTTGGTGATGACTAAAATAGATAAAGAAAATGCTAATCCGGAAAAAATTAAAAAAGAATTAACTAATTCAGGGATATTTTTGGAGGGCTGGGGCGGTGATGTGCCTTTTGCTGAAGTTTCTTCCAAAACTGGAAAGGGCATAGATGAATTATTAGAACTTATTCTTTTAGTAGCGGAGATGGAAGAATTAAAAGCTAATCCTCAAAAACAACCATCTTCAGGCATTGTCATTGAGTCTCATTTAGATTCAAGAAGAGGAATTACTTCTACTTTGATTATTACCAACGGTACTCTTTATCTTAAAGATAGAATAACTGCTGGTTCCGCTCAAGGCAAAGTAAAAATGTTAGAAGATTTTCAAGGAAAAATTATTCAAGAAGCCACTTTTTCTTCTCCAATCAGAGTCATTGGATTTGAAGCCTTACCTTTAGCAGGCGAAGAATTTTTTGCTTGTAAAGAAGAGCTAAAAAAGACTGAAAATCTTCAAATAAAAAAAATAAGTTCAAGAATTTTAGCCAAACAATTGGGTGATAAAAATTCCGCATTAAAAATCCCCGTTATTATTAAAAGTGATACTTTTAGTTCTTCTGAAGCTTTGGAATGCGTCATAGATCAATTGGGTCAAGAAAAAGGTTGGCTTTTTCTCATTTTAAAAAATGAAACAGGAGATCTTTCTGAAGGAGATTTAAAAATTATTCCTCAGGGGAGAACATTGATAATTAGTTTCCGCATAAATCAAAAACCAGAAATTTCAGGTATTTTTTTAGCCAATAAGAATTTGATTCCTCTTGAAGGAGAAATCATTTATGAAATTAAGGATAAAATTCAAAAAATAATTGAGGACCAATTTATTAACAAACCAACCGAAGAAATTCTTGGCAAATTGGAGGTTCTAGCTATTTTCCATCCAGAAAAAGGTAATCAATTAATTGGCGGTAAAGTGATAGAAGGATTGGTGAGAAATAAAACCAAAACTCGTATTTTTAGAAATCAGAAATTATTAGGAGAAGGGAAGATAATTAATTTGCAAAGGAATCGAGCTGATATTAATGAGGTGCCTTGTAATGGAGAGTGCGGCATTTTAATTGATAGTAATATTACTATTGAAAAAGGGGATATTCTTGAGTTTTTTCAAAAAATTTAATAAAGACTACTCTTTTACAATTTGCATAGTATAATTGCAGTATCT
>Ga0172366_10002663_pt1 | contig 14037 bp, 12 predicted proteins | sample LakKivSesite69cm_FD_114533 | JGI IMG/M metagenome (GOLD analysis project Ga0172366, IMG submission 114533) | Sediment microbial communities from Lake Kivu, Rwanda - Sediment site 69cm | ecosystem: Environmental > Aquatic > Freshwater > Lake > Sediment | place: Rwanda: Western Province, Lake... | reverse complement strand
CTCTGGTATCCCTGGGAGCGCAGCAGTTCCATGACGTAGGACCTATCCTCGTCGCTGACATCCCCCTGTATCTGAAGTCCTCCTTCCTCGGTTTTTCGGATCTCTATCGAGGGCCTCTTCTTGTTTAGCCCGATCCTGGCGGCCTGCAGCTCCCTGCAGATCATGTCCATCTGCCCCGCCGGGTCGTCGGCCAGGTCCAGCAGGATCATGAGAGCGTCGGCATTCCTAAGCATGGAGAACATCCTTGCCCCGAGCCACCTGCCCTCGGATACATCCTCGATGAGAGCCGGCATCTCCACGAGCTGTATCTGGACGTCTTCGTGGTTGAGCATGCCGGGGTTGGGGATGATGCTCGTGAACGGATAGGGCGCGACCCTCGCATGGGATGAGGTCAGCTTGTTGAGGAGCAGCGACTTGCCCGAGTTGGGAGGCCCGAGCATGACCACCTGGGCGATGCCCTCCTTGGGGATGTCGAACCCGTAGTGCTGCTGGGATGCCTTCTTCTGCTCCCGGGCCTGGAGCTCGCGCCTCTTGTTTGCCAGGTTCTTCTTGAGTTCGTAGCGGAGCCGCTCTGTCCCCTTGTGCTTTGGGACCGTGGAGAGCATCAGCTTGAGGGCTTCTATCTTGTCCTCCAGGGTCCGGGCCTCGGTATACTTCTGCTGGGCCTCAAGGTACTCTCGGGTGACGTTGGTCGGCATGCCCGGGTAGCGGCCTGGCCCTTTTGAATTGTAAATGTTTAGCTCCGCTGACTGAGGAGCCCTTCTGCTTCAGAGAGCCCTGCTTGCCATGCCGACCAGACCCGCGACCGGTGCAAGGCCGGCATCCTAGCTAGCGCATACGATGAAGGGCAAAGAAAAGAAGACGGAGAAAAAAGAAGAAAGAAAAGAAAAAAGGAGGCTCACTTCCTCCTCAGTAGAGCCACGCCGATCATCGCTGCAATGGCTGGCAGCAGGACCTCCGGCATCGGGAACCACAAGGAGTTGGATGCCGGCGTCTTCAAGGTCAGCCAGCTCTGGGCGTTCTGGTACGAAGCTGGATATGCGCTGTGGTAGTACTCTGGCCACGGCGAGTCAGCCGGGAACTTGCCATTCAAAGTCAGGCAGTAGGTCATGGTCTGGGGATGGCTCTTGCCGTTCAGTTCAACGATCCACTCGCTCTTGCCGTCCTTGTCGACATCGCCAAACCATCCACCACTCTCCTGCCTAGCGCCAACCGCGACGTTGTCGTTGAGGTAGTACGCCTCAATAGCGCCAGTCTTCCCATCCATAACGATCGGATAGGGAGCAAGCCAAAGGATCTCTTGGTTGTTGTCACCATCGATGTCTGCAATCAACTGATACGACGAAAACCCTTGCGTCACAGCTCCAGCGGGAATGGTACCCTTCAGGCTCATGTCGGTGAAGTTGCACGAATACGGCTTCGTCTTGGGGGAGGCTCCGCCAATGTCGATCACGTACGCGCCAACGTCGGACATGATCGCCATGTCCATGCTGCCATCGGCATCAACATCGCCCATGGCTTGGCATATGCAGATCCTGCCCTGCAATCCCTTGGGATTGTCCCACCTCCAGACCTCCGTGCCAAAGAAGCTTATGCAGAAGACCTGGCACAAGTCGTTCCAAACGATCGCCTCGTACTCGCCATCCTTGTTGACATCCGCGACGATCACCTGGTTGGTCTGCAGGTTTGCGCCCGTGTTGAACCTCCACTTCTCGGAGCCAGTCTGTGCAGATATGCAGTAGACGTTGAAGTCCTGGCTCGCCCATAAGACATCATACTCGCCATCCCTGTCGATATCGCATATCGTTGTCTGCCCCTGGTTGCCCTTGCCGCACTGGAACGAAGTCCAGACGAGCTGCCCGTCATTGGTCAAACGGTAGATGAAGCCCACGCTGTCCTGGATGAAGAAGTCGACCTTGCCGTCAGCATCGACATCCAACGCCTGGGCACCGCCGTGCATCTCTGAGTTCTGCGGATTGTTAAACTTCCAGCGCACCGAGCCATCGGCGTTGATGCAGTGCAAAACGCCACCTCGACCTCCGAGTATGATCTCATACTTGCCGTCGTTGTTCACGTCGACAAGGGAGACCTTGCTGGTGGGGTCGCCTGGTAACCCGTTCTCTGCGATAGGCGGGTAGATCCATTTCAGCGTCTTGCCGTCGGCCTTGATGCACCATAGCCTCTTGCTGTCTCCTCTGCGGGTGCCCCAGATGATCTCATTGACGCCATCACCATCAATGTCCCACACCGTGACCGGACTCTGGTGTCCTGCACCGAACGACTTCCCTGGAATCGCGGCGCTCGTGTTGTAGGCCCACTTCACGGTGAGCTGGGTGACCGCTCCAACCTGGCTCAGCACAGCCACTGCGGCAAACAAGCCAATCAAAAGAATCACTTTCCTCAAGTTTTCACCTCCGTTCAGCTAACATCGTAATCTTGGGTTTCCTCCTCGTGCGAGTCGTGACAGCGTCCGGAGACGGCGACTCATCAACAAGCACCACTCCGTCTTCCGAACCACGGCCGTCGACCGCAAGGCAAACGCTACTGTATCCCAAGATGGGAGGGCTGTTAATCGGGTGCATATAAATCTTCGGGGCAGGGCGCCGGCGTTGGGACTGGCCGGACACACCTCAGTGGCATCGCCATGTCACATACTTCGTCCCCATAGTGCTAGGACAACCGCCAGGAAAACTTTGTGAATCCGGCGCCCTGGGTAGCGGGTAGGACGAAAGAATGGAGGAAAGAGGCAGAAAGGAAAGAGAAAGGATAGAAAAAGGAAAGAGAAAGGATAGAAAAAGGAAAGAAAAAAGTGAAGGTTTACTTCTTCCTCGATAGCAGAGCGACACCTAGCATCGCTGCAATGGCTGGCAGCAAGACCTCCGGCATCGGGAACCAGTCAGCAGCCGAGTAGCCACCCTTTAGGAGCAGCCAGCTCTGCGCATTCTGGTAATCAGCCGGGTAGGCTGAGTGTTCGTACTCTGTCCACCAGGCCTTGGCTGGGAACTTGCCGCCCATGGTCAGACAGTAGACCTGCGTCTGCGGGTGGCTCTTGCCGTTAAGTTCGGCGATCCACTCGGACTTGCCGTCCTTGTCGACGTCGCCCCACCACGCACCGTTCTCCTGTCTGGCGCCATCCTGCACATTCGGGTTGTAGTAGTACGCTAGGAGGTTGCCGTTCGCATCCGTCACTATCGGGAACGGGGCCAGCCAGAGGATCTCCTGCTTGTCGTCGCCGTTGATGTCCGCTATGAGATGGTACGCCGACCAACCGCTGGCGATCGCCTTGGCTCCACCGAACTTGCCTTCCGCGCTCCACTTCGTGAGGTTGATCTCCCACTTCTTGACGGGAGCAGCACCGCCGATGTCATACAGGTACAACGCATCCTCGGACATAATCGGCATGTCGTAGCTGCCATCACCGTTGACATCGCCTATGGGCTGCCTCAACCTTACGAAGGCTGGGCGTGGCAGGTCAAGTCTCCAGACCTCAGTTCCAAAGAAGCTTACAGCGTAGACCTGTCCATTGTCGTTCCAGATGAGTACCTCGTACTCACCGTCCTTGTTGACGTCCACCACGCTGTTTGCGTTGGTCTGCATGTTGGCGCCGGAGTTGAACCTCCACTTCTCAGCGCCAGTCGCCGCGGATATGCAGTATAGGTTGAAGTCCTGGCTCGCCCAAGTCACTTCGTACTCGCCGTCCCTGTCCACATCGGAAATGGTTACGTGCCCTTCGTTGGCCTTGCCGGTCTGGAACGATGTCCACACCAGTTTGCCCGTGTGATCGACGCGGTGAACAAAGCCTCCGTTGTCCGCCATGAAGAACTCAACGAACCCATCGCCGTCAACGTCGTATGCCTGCGGAGCGCCGAGCATCGTCTGGCCCGCTACCGGGTTGGCCCAGGTCCAGAGAGCCGTTCCATCGCCTTTGATGACATAGAGGCTTCCGGTCCTGCCCGCGAAACAGACCTCGTACTTGCCGTCATTGTTCACATCGACCAGAGAGGGCTGGCCAATGGGGTCGCCCGGGAGCGGGTCCGACGCAATCGGCGGATAGACCCACTTCAGCGTCTTCCCGTCGGCCTTGATGCACCACTCTCTCTTGCTGTCACCTCTGCGGGTACCCCAGATGATCTCGTTGACGCCGTCACCGTCTATGTCCCAAACCGTGAAGGGACCCTGGTGACCTGCGCCGAAGCTCTTCCCTGGGAACACAGCACTCGTGTTGAACGCCCACTTGAGCGTCAGATCGGCGGCCTCAACCGCACCTATCATCGCAACTACCGCAAAAACCAGCAGCATGACTTTCTTCATTTTGTCACCTCCGTTTCATGGTTCAACATAGATCAACTGAACGCTTGCCCTGCATCACCTAGACAGAGCCGTCCAAGCGTTGCCTATCATCTCGCTTGAAATAGGGCAACGGGGCAAGGGAACCATCATTGTCCTTAAAAGTTTTTCCCGCCCGTCCTTGTCTCTATCTTTCCCTTTATTGCCCAAAGCGGCCACTGATTGACCGTTATGCCCAGCTGCGACTCTTGATGGCTGCTTCGAGGTCGCATGAATTCCCGCCCCGGGAAATAGACTCCTCGAGAGACATCATCCCCGAATCTAAGGCACCATCGGCTCTCATCTGTGCGCGCTCGTGCCCCCGCTTCAGTCTAGGTCACACTACCATCCTGAGGCCTCCGGACCCGCCTTGCCTCCCAGCCCCAAGAGCCAATTGGGCTGACCACCCGGACCCCATGACATTTAATAGGAAATTGCCTGGGGAAGCACCGAGGCGGTTCCATGCCGGAAAGGACACCCCATTATCACAAGGCCATCGTCTTGGCGCTGCTTTTGGTTTCTGTGGCGGCCCCAGTTTCTGCGTTCCTCAAATTTGAAAGGTTCTTTGCTCCAAACGAGGGCCTGACCGGCAACCTGTCAAGCGGCATGGACGCTGACGAGAAGGAGCTGTGGGTCGCCCTGTACGATCCCCTGAGTCCAGACAACCAGGGCATCCATGTCTTCGACGCGGCAACACAGACTTGGGGCCGCGCGCCCGAGGGGGTCCCAATACCAACTTACAGGTTCCTGGATATCGTCGGGTCAAAGGTCTTACTGGGCGGGCCGGCAGGGGCGGCGATCCTTGATCGGGACGCCAAGACCTGGAAGGCCTACAAGGACGGCCTTCCCTCGAGGGACGTCTACTCAGTGGCCTTGAAGGGCGACGAGATCTGGTTCGGAACGAACAAGGGGATGGCAAGGCTGGACGCATCCGGCAACTGGACCTATTACTCGACCGAGAGCGGCCTGCCCAACGATGTGGTGACCTACATGCTCTTCGACGGACAGATCCTGTGGATCTCCACCGAAAGCGGCATAGCCCGGCTTGACACGGAATCGGGTACTTGGAAGACGTACTCCGACGCGGACGGGCTGCCCGGCAATGCCGCAAGGAAGGCCTTGGTCGTCGGCGACAACGTCTGGTTCGCGCTCAAGGGAGGCATCGCCCGGATCGACAGGAACACGGGCAAGGTGACCGGCTACACCCAGTCCGACGGACTTCTCTCCGACGAGTTCAAGGATATAGCGGTATTCGGGGACAAGATATACTTCGCCTCGAACATGGGAGTGAACTACAGGAGCGTGTCCAAGGAGGGCAAGTGGAAGGGAATAACCAAGAAGCAGGGGCTGCCTGAGAGGTCCGACGCGACGCACCTGGCCGTGCAGGGCGACTACCTCTGGATCGCGCTGTGGTACGAGGGCGTCATGAGGATGAGCATCCCGACCGGGCTTGCGGTCATTCCAACCTGGGTCTGGATCGTGGCCGTCGGCGCACTCGGCATAGCGGCCCTGATCATCATCAGACCTGGGGCCGGGAAGGGCAAGGTGGAGGAGAAGGAGAAGAGGATCGGGGAAAGGAGAGAGAAGGCAAAGACCGAGAAGCCTCCCCACGAACTGTGCGGGGGAGTTCCCCAGAGGCAGCTGTGCAACAGATGCGGCTTCAACACCCTGAAAGCCGGGAAGCTCTTCTGCTCCAAGTACAGCAAGGTAATCGAGTATCAGAAACCATCGGCCCCCGGTCCAGGCGAAAGCTGAGGCGCGGATTCCGGTCACCGAGGCTGTCGGCGCAAGCAGTGCCTCAACGCGTCGATATGCATGACCATAGCATCCTGAGGCACCACCTCTAGGTTTGGGACCAAGTCGGCCTTGAGGAAAGGGCTAGAAGGGGCTGCCGAGGAAGATGAACTGGGTATCCTCCTCGGAGAGTTCCCCGTTGATCCAGAACCTGATGACCTGGATGGCTGGGACCGCAATGTCCCTGGTGGTGAAGGATAGGTAGGCCCGCTGGCCTTTCTTCAGGGCACCGAATCTTGCCGTTCCGAACCGGGGACCATCGTTCACGTGGACGAAATCCTCTGTGATCTCCCGCATCTTGGGGTTGACGTACAGGCTTGACTTCCCGTCCTTGCCGATCTCGATGTCCGAGGTGGAGTCGTCCCTGTTGAGGTAGAAGTCCGAGGCCCCTTGGAAGTATGAGATGTTGCCAGCGTCAATCGATAGCAGAGCGAAGGCGGTGGTGGCACCGTAGACGGACGGGCCTGCGGATTGAGGGGACCACTCCATCATCCTGCCGAAATCGTAGAACCTGATGTTCAGGTCGATCTCCCTAGTGTGGAACTGGTCCTTCAGGGTGTAGGGGACCGTTGCCCTCTGCGTCTCAAACCAGACGTCCTTGGGCAAGTCCTTCATCAGCCGGACCATGCCCTCGGGGAGCTTCAGGAACAAGTAGGGATCTTGGTCCATCAGAACGGACCGGTTGAAGCCATCAGTTGTAAGGAGTTCGCCCATTGTGTCGTCGCCCACACGGTAGAGGTATGAGTATCGAACCACCAGATCCTCGATGTCCCTTCTGACCAGCATGTTCAGCGCGAAACGGCTCAGGACGCCTACTGAGAACCTTTCCGGGAACTCAACCTTCAGTATCGTCAGCGAGGACCTCGCCCTCTCGCCGAGGAGAAGCATCACCAGAATGGACGATGCCACCAGGCACACGAGAAGAGTCCCGACCAAACCCCTATCCAAGATCCCTGCCTCCAGGCTGGTCCACGAACTGCCCTTCGCCCGCTCGTCCGGACTCAGCAAAGCCTGCTTCGTCACCGCCGAATGCCCCCGACCTAGAAAAGTCTTCGCCTGACAAGAAAGGCCGAGCGTCTCGGGTGGGCAAATACTTTTCAGCGAGCGCCAACAAGCGTGCGCCAAACGGGCAAAGCATGTGCTTTTTTAGCCCCGTCCGGCGCCAAGGCCCGGGTAGACCGTGTGCCCCATCGTATTGGAAGGGTGCGGCCGTGGAACCCCAGGCCCCGGCGTCCGTGCGGCAGTGCTAGCTTCGCCGGCTTTGCTGGGGATGAAGGGCGGTTTCATGGACATAGCAATCCCTGACGAGACGGAGAACCGAATGAGGATGATCTCCAACGTGTTTGCCAGTTCGAAACACCTCACGATCTTCCGGGCGCTTTCCAGGATGGATCCCTGGGCATCGGTCGCCCAGATAGTGAGGAGGACCAAGGTCTCGAAGAGGACTGTCTACAGGATCGTCAAGGACTTCAGGAGGGCCGGGATCCTGGAGAGCAAGACCATATCAAGGCGCAGGGTGTACAGGCTGGCGGAGGGGATAAGGTGGGTCGGGACCCTGATAGAGGAGCCGAAGGTCTTCCTAACGCTGAAGGACGTGCCGGAGAAGAACCGGCTCAAGCGGCTGCTCTCCGAGGACAAACTGGCAAGGCAGGTGGTGAAGTACCTTCTGGATGCGCCGGGCCCGCTGACGCTGAGGCAGCTCTCCGCTGAGGCCGGGGCCTGGGCGATAGAGGTCAAGGCCAGGTTGAACCGGCTCATCGATGAGGGCCTTGTGCTCAAGCGCGAGCTAGAGTACTCGTTGAACCGCGAAGTTGCTTCCGAGCTGATCAAGGAAGTGGCCTCATGAGCCTGGACATCGACCCCAGACTCAAAGAGGAGATAAGGCGCAAGCTGGCAGACTTGGAGCGGTCGCTGGAAGGCCGGGGGGCCTCAGCCGCCTTCCCCATCGTGGCCGAAGTGAACCGGGAGATCGCGGACGCCATAGAGGAATGGACCAGGATCAGGCTGGACGAGCTGGTCGAGGGCGACCGGGACATCCAGTCCCTTTCCGAGACGCTGGCCGAAATCCACCGCAGCCTTTCGGGGGCAAGGAGGATAGGAGTCCGGGCCGACGTTCGCAGCATCACCCTCGATGTAGAAGGGTGTGCGACCTTTCGCGATTGCAGGCTCAGAGCCAAAGGTCCTAGGAGGAACTTCGGATGCCTTCCGGACATGGTAGTGGCCGCGATCCTGCAGCGCGTCATGGACACGCCGGTTCGGATCGAGGTTGCAGGCGACGCCCGCGGGTGCACCAAGAAGTTCACGCCGGCCTGGCTGGTTGACCTGTTGTCGGGCCTGGACCCATTCGGGGCAGAAGGGTTGGTCGTCGTCTACAAGGACAGGGTGATGTTCTCACACATTCCCTCCGAGGCGGAGGCCGAGGCGCTCAGCGAAAGCCTGCTGGCAGATGAGGAGCACCCAGAGATGGGTGAATCCCGGTTTTCGGAATTCGGACGACAGGGAAAGAGGATCCTTCTGACCAGGCTTGGCGATGTGTTCGTTTCGGTCTGCCTACGCCCGAACGCCTCCGAGGGCGAAGTGCAGCAACACGTCCTGAAGGCCATACAAAGAGCCGTTGAGGCGCTCTAGGCTTGGGCGGCGGCTTGGGGAGGCCGGACGTCCTTCTGTATCGCCTTGATAATGTCCCTGGGCGTGCTGTCCGGGATCTGGTACTTCCTCCTCCTCAGATCGTTCACAGTCGCAAGCAGCATTATCCCGGCATAGTCGCTCGTGCCATGCCGGTTAACCTGGTTGTCCAGCTCGGCCACCACGACGCCCCAATCGGGCCTTATCTTGTTGAGCAGTAGGCGCGTATCCACGTAGTCGCTATCCCTGGTGGAGCTGGATTTCAGGAGTATCACATCCTCGGGGCTTCCGATCTTCAGCCTCAGGTTCCCAAGGTCGGTGTCGAAGGCCCGCTTGAGCATCTCCTCGCTGATCATGTACTCCGAGAAGGACTTCAGATGCAGGTCGATGGCCAGGTACTTCTTGTACCTCATGTAGAGGGTTTCCTCGTAGTCGGCCTTGCGCAGGGCCTCCACGAAGGCCTGGAGGTCCTTGTCGCTGAGGAAGACCAGCTCAACCTCAGCGCATGTGTGTTTCCAGCCCCTCAGAACTATGGGGGCCTCGCCGACCAGGAAGACTTCCATGTGGGTTCTTAGGAGGGCGCTGATCTCCGAGAGGCCAGCTATAACCTCCTCACCCGTATACCCCTTTCTGAGAATTTTTTCGTAATCCTCGGCTCGTATCTCCACTTCATCATCTCCTCTGGCACGAAAAGCTTGAACTGGCCCTCGAACTCCTCCATCAACGGAGTCTGCTCGACCTTCCAGAAGCTCTGGAAAGTCAGTATCCTATTCTTGCTCTTGAGGCTCTTCTCCTCTTCCTCTTTCGGCGAGGTCGCGGGAGGCGGGCTAAGAATCCACGTGACGCCATCGAACGGGTGGAACCTCCTTAGGATCCTCAGCTTGGCCTTCACGGCCACATCCGGGTTCAGGTAATCAGCGATCTCGAAAAGGAAGCCTAGCTTCTGTATCAGGGTCTTGTCGCGGGTCGTCGAGATCACGTACTCAACGCTCAAGGCCCCGGGGTGCATCGAGAGGGCGATGGGGATGCAGGAGACCAGCCTGGGCAGGGGGCGGGCCTGTCCTAGGATGGCGATGACCAGATCGCTGAGCCCCATCACCTTGATGACCTGATCGGCCACCGTGGCGACGGCGGCGTTGTCAAACAGCCTTGAATCCTCGGTGACTATGGCCTGCCTGATGACCTTGCGGTCCAGCATCTGCTTCAAGCCGCTGTCCTGCTCGCGCACATAAACCTCATAACTAGGATCGGGCAAGGGGACGCCGTACTTGCCGTATGATAGCTCGATGCCGTAAACATGAGGGACCTTGACGTACTTCTCGATCTTCCTGATTTCCTCTTCCATGGTGGCGCTATTTTTATGATTTGTTGAAAAAGGTTCCCCATCATGCCGCGGTAGATTGGACCATGAAATCCCATGTCGAGGGCCGTGGTTGCTCCTCCAAGCGATTGCAGCGTGCCCGAACCGCAGAGAAGGCCGATGCCGTCGTGCTGAACGCCGGTGCTGGCAAGGACTGCACCGAGCGGAAGGCGACGAAAAGAATGCAGCGATTCAGCAGGGGGAAGGGCTAGCGTTGAGGAAGACTATCCTGACCGTTGCAGGATCCGATCCGTCCGGCGGCGCGGGGATCCAGAACGACCTGAAGACCATAGCGGCGCACGGGCTTCATGGAGCTTCGTGTGTGACGGTCCTCACGATCCAGAATTCCAGGGGGCTAGTCGGTCGCTCCATTTTCCTTGACCCTGCGATCGTCAGAAAGCAGATAGCAGCCATCGCTCGCGACATCCCGATCACAGCGGCAAAAGTCGGGCTCGTTGGGAACGCCGCCATATCGAGGGCCGTGGCCCTGGCTTTGAAGCGAGCCGCCGTCAGACCCGTTGTGGTCGATCCCGTCATCTGGACTGGGACCGGGCATCTCCTCTTGGCCGATGATCCCGCGAAGGTCTTTGCGCCCTTGATGAAGGTCGCCACGGCCGTGACCCCCAACGTGCCGGAGGCAAAGGCCCTGTCCGGAATGGAGATCCGGAATCCAAGGCAATCCGAGGAGGCAGCGCGCAGAATCCTTGCTATGGGCCCCGAATCAGTCATCGTGAAGGGGGGCCATCTCAGGGATGAACAGTTCACCGATGTCCTGGTCACCGCCGACACCTGCACGGCCATCGTGGGAAGCCGGATCGAATCCGACTCCACCCATGGATCAGGGTGCACGTTCTCTACTTCCATGGCCTGCAATCTTGCCTTGGGAATCGGGATCCAGGAATCGGTTCGGCGGGCCAAGGAGTTCACCGAGGCCGCAATCAGAGAGGGCGAGCGGGTCGGCCCGGGCAACGGTCCCGTGGATCCGCTCGGCGCCATCCTTAGACAGGCCGAGTCCCTCCGCATCTGCGAGGAGATGTCGAGGGTGGTTGTCGAGCTGGAAGCTGCCAAGGGTTTCGAGGCCCTGTTGCCGCAGGTGGGGACCAACATCGCAATGGCTCCGGCGACGGCGCGAACCGTCGACGACGTGATTGGCCTGTCGGGCCGGATAGTGAGGGTGGGTGGCAGGGCGAGGGCCTGCGGATGCCCGTCGCGGGGCGGGTCGGCCCACATGGCCAGAATGGCCCTGGCCCTCAGGCAGTTGACCGGCAGCCTTGGCTGTTGCATGAACATAAGGTACAGCGAGTCGATCCTCGATGCATGCACGAAGCTCGGCCTCTCGGCAGTGAAGTTCGACAGGGAGCTGGAACCTGAAGGCGAGAAGACCATGAGTTGGGCGATCAAGTATGCATTGGGACGGCTTCCCCAGCCGCCCGACCTTCTGTACGACCTCGGTTCTGTTGGGAAGGAGCCGATGATAAGAATCCTTGGATCATCGCCGACCGAGGTCGCCGGAAAGGCAGCCAGGATCGCGGGCGCTGTAAGATGAGGAAACCCGTCGCCCTTACCGCAGACGATTCCCAGAAGATCCTTGCCCTCAAGAAGGGCCGATGGGAGATGAACCTCTCCTGCGGGAAACAGGTCGTAAGGGTCGAAAGCACGACTGTGCGAGTGGGTTCACATACCTTGCGAAGATCGGAACTCGAGCGCGCCAGGCGGGACAGCGTGCTGTACGGAGTTAGAAACGGCCGGTTGCAGAAGCTCCAGCTGTTCAGGGGGCGATTGTACAAAATTGCCCCAACTCAAGGCTTCCCGGCTCTGGAGATCGATGGCATCAGAATGCATCGGACCCAGGGGATGTTGCCCGAGGCGGAGGCCGAGGTCAAGGCCGAGTGTCTGGATCTACGACCGGGCCAGAGCATGTTGGACATCTGCACCGGGCTTGGCTACAGCGCTCAGGCGGCGGCAAGGAGGGGAGTGGCCGTGGTGACGCTGGAGAAGGACGAGGCAGTCTTGGAGCTTGCATCGGAGAGCCCTCGGAGCTTTGAGTTCTTCAGGTTCGTGTCCCTGGGCAGGATCCGCCCCGTCATATGCGACGCGGCAAGGTTCATCAAAGGCCTTCCACCGGACTCGTTCGACAGGATCATGCACGATCCCCCGACGTTCTCGATGGCCGGGGAGCTCTACTCGCTTGGCTTCTATGTCGAACTGAGGCGGATAGTGAGGCAGGAGGGGCTCATGTTGCACTACACCGGCCAGCCAGGGTCGCGATACAGGAGGCTTGACCTGGGAAGAAGCGTGTCGAGAAGGCTCAGGGAAGCAGGCTTCAGGACGAGATGGATCGAGAAGGCAAGGTCCATCTTGGCCACCCCAGACGGCCAGAGTCCGGCGTTGAGGGGGAGTGATCTTGATGGCTAGACTGAAGAAGATAACCGTGAAGGTTGTGGCCGAGCCACGCCAGCCCGCTCGCAGGATCTCACTCAGACATGGATCACAGGTGGGCGACCTCTTGAGAAAGATGGGCCTGATGCGCGAGGAATTCATAGTGATGGCGAAAGGAAGGGTGGTGGCCGAGTTTGAGCCGCTGAAGGACGGGGATCAGATCCGGCTGATCAGGGTCTTCTCAGGGGGATGATGGCGTGAACGCTCGGTGCGACTTCTGCTCTGGCAAGGCCAGGTATTTCCAGAGGCACTCGGGGACTAGGTTCTGCGGCAGGTGCTTCACCAAGAGCCTGCGAAGGCGGGTCTGGAGGGATATCGGCAGAAACAGGATCATCGCGGACAGCCGGTCCATCGTCTTCGCGGTCTCCGGGGGAAAGGACAGCGTTGCTTGCCTCGACATCGTGCATCCCCTGGGCAAGGCGAGGAAGATCCAGATGGCCGTGCTCACGATCGACGAGGGCATCAGGGGGTACAGGTCGGAGGGCATCAAGAGGGCAAGGAAGGCCGCAAAGGCGGGTGGCCTGGAATTCCACGTCGCCTCGTTCAAGCAGGAGTTCGGGGCGGATCTGGACTCGATCATCGAGCGGCTGGGCTCGCCCAAGAAGGCCTGCACGTATTGCGGCGTGCTCAGGCGTTGGATGCTGAACAAATGGGCAAGGGAGCTTGGCTCGGACCGACTGATCACCGGCCACAACCTCGACGACGAGGCGGAGTCCGCCCTCCTCAACCTCATCCGCGGGGATCCGGCGAGGCTGGCAAGATCGGGTCCCGAATACCTTCTCTCCCACCGAAAGCTCGTCCCGAGGGGGAAGCCACTGCGTGGTGTCCCGGGCAAGGAGACGCTGCTGTACGACATCTTCAACGGCCTTGACGTACACCTCGGATCATGCCCCTACGCCGAGTTCGATTTCCGGAACGCGGTCAGGGGGTTCCTCAACCGAGTGGAAGAGGACAGGCCGACCAGCAAGAGCTCCTTCCTATCGACCGTGGACAAGATGTCCGCCCAGGCCAGACCACTCTTCGCGGGGACGAAGCTGGTCGAATGCTCCAAGTGCGGGGAGCCCACCGTTGGAGCCGAATGCAAGGCCTGTCAGCTTCTAGGGTCCGTCGGCCTTCTCTGATCGCGGGCCACGGTAGCCCTTGCAGACAAGGAAGATCTCCGAGCTTTCGCCCCTCGATGCCTCGGGCTTGGCCCGTTTCACCGAGCCAAACGAGGCCTTCGCATCCCGCTGCAGGCCATCCAGCTCCTCGCCTTGGAAAACCTTGACCACAAGCCCGCCTCCCTCCTTGAGCAGGGACCTGCAAAGCGAGAGGGCCCTCCTCGCGAGATCGGCGGACAGCAAATGGTCCCTCGTCCATACCCCGGAGATCGTTGGGGAGGCATCGGATACGATTACATCAAACTGGCGCGACACCGAGGCTATCGCCCGTTCGGTCGCCTCCTCCATGATGTCGCCCCTGAGGAAGACGACGTTGTCAAACCCGAGCTCAGG
>Ga0172366_10002662_pt1 | contig 14045 bp, 13 predicted proteins | sample LakKivSesite69cm_FD_114533 | JGI IMG/M metagenome (GOLD analysis project Ga0172366, IMG submission 114533) | Sediment microbial communities from Lake Kivu, Rwanda - Sediment site 69cm | ecosystem: Environmental > Aquatic > Freshwater > Lake > Sediment | place: Rwanda: Western Province, Lake... | reverse complement strand
TTGGACCTAAAATAAGCCGCTGGCAAAATTTTTTAGAAGTAATTATTGGATATATTCGGCAACAGATCAAGGAAATTACCCAGCAAAATCCAGATCCCTTTGTGCCTTTTTTGGGAACTCTTTTCTTGTTTATTTCAGTATCCAATCTACTTACTATTATCCCTGGTTACCAGGCTCCTACCAGCTCTTTATCTACCACCAGTGCATTGGCGATTAGTGTTTTTTTAGCGGTACCTGTTTTTGGAATTGCCAAAAAAGGGGTATGGGGTTATTTTAAACATTATCTGGAACCTTCTATATTTATGTTGCCTTTTAATATTATAGGAGATTTCTCCCGTACTTTAGCCCTAGCCATCAGATTATTCGGGAATATGATGAGTGGAACTTTAATTATAGCGGTTCTATTGTTAATTGCCCCTTTATTCGTGCCTATTATAATGCAGGTTTTAGGATTATTAATTGGTCAAATACAGGCTTATATATTTGCTGTGTTAGCTACGGTTTATATTGCTTCAGCAACCCGAATAGATAAGCCCAATCAGATAGAACAAAAGAAAAGGAGTAAGAAAGATGAGTAGTGTGGATATTATTGGCGCAGTTTCCATTATTACAGCCGGACTTACTATTGCTATAGGCTCGGTTGGTCCGGCCATAGGAGAGGGAATGGCTCTTGCTCGAGCCTTAGCTGCTATTGCCCAACAGCCAGATGAAGCAAATACCATTACCAGGACTCTATTTGTAGGACTGGCAATGGTGGAGTCAACAGCAATTTACTGTTTAGTTATTTCAGTAATTCTTATTTTTGCTAATCCTTTCTGGAATTATATTTTAACCCATTAGGGGGATGCTATGCTTATAGATTCATTTACGGTTATTGCCCAGATTATTAATTTTCTAGTTCTGATCTATCTATTGAGGAAATTTTTATTTAAACAGATTATTAAGATTATGGATGAAAGAGAAAAACAAATTGCAGACCAGATGGAAGAAGTAAGGATATTAAAAGAGGAAGCTCAAAAAGAATTAAAAGAGCAGAATAAATTAAAGCAAGAATTACAGGAAAAGTGGAATGAAATGCTCGCTCAAGCTAAAGATGATGTTCATATGAAGAGGGAAGAATGGTTAAGGGAGGCCAGAAGCAAGATTGATGAAGAACAAAAAAATTGGAGAGAGATAATATCAAAACAGCGTATTGCCTTTTTACGAGACCTTCGTTATCTTTCTGGTGAGCAGATTTGTCTCCTTAGTCGAAAGATTCTGGCTGATTTGGCAAATGTAAAATTAGAGGATCAGTTGATTGAAAATTTTCTAGTGCAGTTACAAAAATTATCCAAAGAAGAAAAGGATAATTTTATAAAATTTGTTCTTCGGGATGAAGGGAGAGTATGGGTAAATAGTAGTTTTCAACTTAACCAGGAGAAAGAGTCTCAAATTAAAAAAGCCATAGAAGAGATCATTCCCGATAAGGTGAAGATTAATTTTATAGTTTCTCCTGAATTGATTTGCGGGATTGAAATGCGAACTGAGGGGAAGAAAATCTCTTGGAATGTAAATAATTATCTAGATAGTCTGGAGGAAAAACTTAAAAATGCTTTTAGTGAATTTAATTTTTCAGAATTAGAAATTGAGAAAAAGGAAGAGTAATCTAATTTAGATAGGGCATCATATATTAATTTAATAATATAGATTGAGAGCAAAATGAAAGATCCAACTAAAGAGATGATAATAAATACCGACCTCCTCAATAAGAGTCTGGAGCAAACCTTTTCCAGATTAAGTCAGATTATTCAAGGATATAAAGCCTCCATTATTGTGCAGGAAATTGGAATAGTCTCATCGGTAGGCAAAAATATTGTTACCGCGAATGGTTTGCCAGAGGTAAAGGCAGGAGAAATTGTTTTCTTTAAGGATGGTCAAAAAGGGATGGTCTTTAATTTAGAACCAGAAAAAATAGATATTGTCTTATTTGATAATGCTAAAGGGATAGAAGCTGGAGATGAGGTGAAAAGGAGCAACCAGGTAGTAGATATCCCGGTTGGGGAAGTATTGCTGGGCAGAGTTATTGATCCGCTTTGTCGTCCTCTCGATAATTTAGGGGTTATTAGGTCGGTAGATAGATACCCTATTGAACGAGAAGCTCCTTCTATTATGGATCGTGAACCAGTGAATGTTCCCTTACAGACCGGGATATTAGTTATCGATGCTCTAATACCGATTGGTCGCGGACAACGAGAGCTTATCCTGGGGGATCGACAGACCGGGAAGACTGCCCTTGCGGTAGATACCATCCTTAATCAGAAAGGAAAAGGGATGATCTGTATTTATTGTGCTATCGGGCAGAAAATGTCTTCTTTAGCCCGGGTAATTGCTAAACTTAAAGAAGAAGGAGCTTTAGAATACAGTATAATTGTAGTGGCCTCTGGAGAAGATACACCTGCTTTGAATTATATTGCCCCTTATTCTGCTACCAGTATAGGCGAATATTTTATGGAAAAGGGGAAAGATGTTTTGGTAGTTTACGATGATTTAACTCATCATGCTCGTTCTTATCGAGAATTATCTTTATTATTACGCAGACCACCTGCTCGGGAAGCTTACCCAGGAGATATTTTTTATATTCATTCCCGACTATTGGAGAGAGCTACTCATCTTAAACAAGAAAAAGGGGGAGGTTCTCTGACTGCTTTACCTATAGTGGAGACTCAGGCTCAAAATTTATCGGCTTATATTCCTACCAATCTTATTTCTATTACTGATGGTCAAATTTATCTTTCCCCACAATTATTTCAAGGAGGGACTTTACCAGCAGTTGATGTAGGGAAATCGGTTTCCCGGGTAGGAGGGAAAACACAATTAGCTTCTTATCAGGAGGTAGTAGGTAGTCTGAGGTTAGATTATTCCCAGTTTCAAGAACTGGAAATATTTTCTCGCTTTGGGACTCAACTGGATGAAAGTACCCAAAAAATTCTGGAAAGAGGAAGAAGGATAAGAGAAATCCTGAAGCAGAATCAATATACCCCTTATTCGATAATGGAACAGATTGTAATTCTGCTTATGGTTAATCATGGATTATGGGACCAGGTGGAGATCGAGGAAGTAGGGGAAAAGATTTTAGAAGTTAAAAAGAATTTAGAAGGTAAGTTTCCTGAATTAGAGGAAAAAATCTTAAACAATAAAAAACTGGATAATCATGAAATAGAAAAAATTTTAAGTTTTGCTGAGCAATTAGTTTTAAAGAACGGAGAAACCTACCACCATGCAGATGCTGGAAACCATACAAAGGAAAATTAAGAGTGCCCAGGATTTATACTCGGTAGTGAAAACCATGAAGGCTTTAGCAGCAGTAAATATTCATTATCACGAACGAGCTGTAGAAGCGATTAATGAATATCATCAATCTATTGAGATGGGTTTTCAAATTCTATTAAAGGAAAGACCAAAAATATTCGTAAAGAAAAAATTAGAGGAGAAAAGAAGAATGGGAGTGGTTATTTTTGGTTCTGAGAGGGGAATGGCGGGTAAATTTAATATTATGGTGGCTAATTCTTTTATGGAATGGGAACATAGCCGGGAATTTGATTATGTCCAGCTAAGAATAGCAGTTATTGGAGAAAGAATCGAAGAACAATTAAAGGAAATAGGTTACGGGTCCGCTTCTCGGATTGATTTTCCTGAATCTAAGTATAATCTTAATATTGCCATTCAAAAATTAATTGTTCTGATTGAATCATGGAGATTTCGGGAAAAAATTGATGATATTTATTTATTTTATAATAAGCTAAAGCGAGGGGTAATATTTGAGCCTTTTCAATTTCATCTATTTCCTTTAGATGAGAAATGGTTACAAGAATTAGCTTTGAAGCCCTGGCTAACTTCTAATCTACCTCTAACTACTATCGATTGGGATCAGCTATTCTTTTCTTTTATCCGCCAATTTTTTTATATTTCTTTATATCGTGCTTTTATTGAAACTATGGCTAGTGAAAATGCCAGTCGTCTAGTAGCTATGCAAAAAGCAGAAGAAAATATCGAGGAGCGTTTAGAAAATTTTAACTTTCAATTCAACCTGCAACGACAAAATGCTATTACTGCTGAATTGTTAGATATAGTTGCTGGTTTTGAAGCCCTAGGTGGAATGGGAAACTTTTATAAGAGATAGGATAACCTAATCCTCATCATAACCACATTATCCATGATTAGAGATATATATTCTTTAAACTTGTAGTCTTGACTAAATAAAAGAAAGGGTGGAGACTTGATTCTGAATACTTTCTTCTTCTTAAAGAATTAATCTTCACCCTTTAGGGAAAATCTACCTGTAAAAGTTTATAGGTAAGTTTTTACTTTGGTAGTTTAATATTGAAATTGTACTAAAGAGTTTACTTAAAACCGATAGTAAGAAGATTCCTTTCTAACTATAACCGGTATTGAGTTTATAAATTGTATCTGGTTATACGATTTCGACTTCGATATGTTCGTTTTTTTCCTCATCGTATACATCACAAATTTTACCAGAGAATTCAGGGTCATTCATAGCTTTATTGAGTTCTTCCATGTCAAAGGGAATTTCTTCTCCTCCTATTTTCACAGTATCCTTTCCCATTTTACTAGCAATGTTAATTCCCCATTTCACCAGACTGAAAGGAATTTTTATATTCACTTTGGGCTGGTTATTCCTGGTTACATTAACTTTAAGGAAGCGCTTTTGTTTGCCGGTGGTTATTTTCTCCTGATCTTTTTCGGTGGATTTCAGAGCATCAATTAAGTTGATTGCTTCCTCATTAGTAATTTTTCCTTCTTTTAGCATATCTAATACTTGTTTAATTTCTTCTTTCATTTTTTTCTCCTCATTATATTTTTTAGATTAGAGCTAGGTTTCCTTAAGTAGATTAATGGCTTCTTCTACCGAAATTTTCTCGTTTTTAAGGGCATCAAGTATTTCCTGGCGATTGGGCTTTTTAATTTCCTCAAACAATCCAAGAGCGGCCAGTAATTTATCCAGTTTATTTTTTACTGTCGGGTAAGAGATTCCAATCCTTTCCTGTACCTCTTTGATATTTCCCCGACAGCGAAGAAAGGCTAACATAAATTCACGATCTTCTTCACCTAAAGATATAAGCTTATTTATGGGAAAGTTTCCCTGCACAGTAGTATTACATTTAGTACATTTCAGTTCGGTAATATTCATTCTTGCTTCACAAGCAGGACAACTGGTGGGAAGGTTAGGCAAATTTACCACCTCCTTCACTTTAATAATATTTATATAAATATTGAATATATTTATTGTTACATTAAAAATTATAATATATTAATGAAAAATGTCAATAGTTATTTTAAATAAATTATTAATTATTTAAAATTATTTTATAAATATAATAGAAATTGAATAAAAAAGGGATAAGTTAATTTTAAGAATTATTAGCGGATAGTAATTATTTTACTCTTAAATGAATAAAAATTGCTTTAATTTTTAAATTGACTAGCTGAGGGGTAAAATAAATTTTAAAAATATTGGTCAATCTTGATTATCTCCTATACCCAATTAAGAGATCACTTTGCTATTTTTTAAAGCAGTATAGATAAGAAGCAGAGATAGGATAATATTTACTAAAATTTTTAACCTTAGATTATTTGAATTGTGGTTAAAGATGGTTCAGAAAGTAGACCAGGTTAATAAAGAAGATTAGAAAAGAATCCACACTATAATAATAGTAAGAAAAAACCAGTAACGATTACTCCAAGATAATTTATCCTTTGAAGACCTCGGCTAGAGATTATTCAATGTCTCCAATAAAGGAGATTAAATTACTACCGGGGGAAAAGTTTTAATTAAAGACCTGGTGTAGTATAATTAGATAACCAAGAGGGGTGGTAAAATGAAGAAGATTATTAAAAGTATCTGTATATATGGAGTGGGAGGAGTAGGTGGTTATCTCGGAGGAAGGATAGCATATAAGGTTAATAAAGAAAATTTTATTGATAAACAGGTTTTTTTCATCGGAAGAGGAGAGCATTTAAAAACTATTCAGCTAAAGGGATTAAAACTTATCACAGATCAAGAAGAATTTACAGTTTATCCTAATATCGCTACTGACAATATAAACCATATTTCGGTGCCCGATATATATTTTTTGTGTGTGAAAGCATATAGTTTACCCGAGGCAATATTATCGATGGCTAAAAAAGTATCTTCTACCACCGTAATTATTCCCTTATTGAATGGGGTAGATATTTATGAGCGGATAAGAAATATTTTAAGCAAGGCAATTGTCTTGCCTGCTACTATATATATTTCATCCAGTATAGAAGAACCTGGAATAATTAGAAAGGTAGGCCCAGAGGGATATATTGCGCTGGGCAAAGATCCAAAATATCCTGAAATAAACTACGAAAAGGTCATCGATTTCTTCCAGCAATTTGGAATTAATTATATCTGGTATAATAATCCCTATGCTGCTATCTGGGAAAAGTATGTCTTTATTTCCGCCTTCAGTTTAATTACTGCCTATTCTGGTAAGACTATAGGAGGAGTGCTGGAGAATGAGGAGTTGAGAAATATGACTGAAGATATTATGCAAGAGGTAGTTGGTCTGGCTAGAAAGAGGGGAATAAATCTTGAACCAGACATAGTAGAAAAAACTATACAAAAAGCAATGAGATTTCCTTACCATACCAAGACTTCATTTCAAAGAGACTACGAAAAAGGGAAAAATCAAAATGAAGGAGATATCTTTGGAGGCACTTTACTCAGGCTGGCAGAAGAATATAAAGTCTCCCTTCCCACTATCACCAGGGTATGGGGGAAAATAACCGGGAATAGCTTTCCGAAAGGGTAATTTTTCAATGAATTTTAAGCTGGATAGATAATCAATCAAGAAGGAATGAGGTTTTATAAACAAAATGAAAATACTTTTAGTTTACCCAGAATACCCGGATACCTTCTGGGGTTTTAAATATGCACTAAAGTTTATCTCTAAAAAGGCGAGTTTACCACCTTTAGGATTATTAACAGTAGCTGCCCTGCTTCCAGAGGAATGGGAGAAGAAATTGGTAGATATGACGGTAACTTCTCTGAAGGATAAAGATATAAAATGGGCTGATTATATCTTTATCAGCGCGATGAATATTCAAAGAGAGTCAGTAAAAAAAGTGATTAGTAGAGGAAAGAGGTTGGGGGCAAAGATTGTGGGAGGTGGTCCTCTTTTTACTTCTGAATATGAAGATTTTAAAGAGCTGGTGGACCATCTAATTCTCCAGGAAGCTGAAGTTACTTTACCTCGCTTTATAGAGGATTTAAAAAATGGATGTCCTAGGCCTGTTTATACTTCAGATCAATGGGTAGATATTAGCAAGACCCCTATTCCCCTCTGGGAATTAATTAATCCAAAAAATTATGCTTCCATGTGTATCCAGTACTCTCGTGGCTGTCCCTTTAATTGTGATTTTTGTGATGTAACCTTACTCTTTGGGCACCAGATGAGATTAAAAACTAAAGAACAAATATTGGCCGAATTAGATAGTCTATATTTCCGGAAATGGAGAGGTGGAGTATTTATTGTTGATGATAATTTTATCGGAAATAAAAAAGAGTTAAAAAAAGAAGTCCTCCCGGCAATGATTAATTGGATGGAAGAGCGAAAACATCCTTTTAATTTTACTACTCAAGTTTCGATAAATCTTGCTGATGATGAAGAACTTATGAGATTAATGGTTAAGGCGGGTTTTGGTTCAGTATTTGTGGGTATTGAAACTCCTAATGAAGAGAGTTTAGCAGAATGCAACAAGTTACAAAATAAGAATCGTGATCTCATAGCCTGTGTTAAGAAGATTCAGAGATCCGGGTTGGTAGTTAATGGAGGATTTATTATGGGTTTTGATAATGATACCCCGGCAATCTTTGAAAAAATTGTGGAATTTATTCAAAAAAGTGGAATTGTCAGCGCTATGGTCGGGCTATTAAACGCTCCCCGAGGTACTAAACTCTATCAGCGACTGGTGAAAGAAAATAGATTATTAAGAGAAGCTTCTGGTAACAACACTGACTTTTCTATTAACTTTATACCCAAAATGAACTATAAGGCACTTATCGATGGCTATAAAAAGGTATTGAGCACTATTTATTCTCCAGAGTATTATTATCAACGGGTTAAGACTTTGTTGACTGAGATCAAGCCATTACAAAAACATAAATTTCAATTTCGTCTTTATTACCTTACCGGGTTTTTAAAATCTATCTGGTATCTGGGCATAATAGGGAAGGAAAGAGCTCATTATTGGAGACTCTTTTCCTGGTCCTTATTCAGACGTCCTAAATTACTTCCTATGGCTATAACCTATGCAGTATATGGTTTTCATTTTCGAAAGATTATTAAAAGTCATTGATAAATGTACTCAGGTTAAACCTGCTAATTTCCAGTGAAGAGTAATGAGTTAAAAAATAAGCTTAATTGGAGATTATATAAATAAAGTAAGGATAAACTAAAATTTAAAAATCACCCGAGAGACCGGGCGAGCCCGGATAGGTCTAAATTAATAGTAAGTGCTCCAGGAGCAATTATTTTTGTAAACTCCTGTTAAAAAGACAGCTATTGTGCTATCCCATAATTTTTTTACCTTTGACGAATATAAATTAGAATTAGAGCAATTTCCTATGTTTGCCCACTTAACCATTTTCAAAAGAATATAAAGGAGGAATTAAAATGAAACTTATTCGATTAATTGGTTCTCTTGCCTTTGTTATTGGTCTATTTATAGTTATCTTTATTGGAATTCCCTGGGAAGTACATAGGAATACCGAATTAACCTGGTGGTTAAAATTAGCTATTTATGGATTTTTGGGTGGAATCCTCGTGGTCCTAATTACTATAGCCTTCGAACAGAAAAAATTTACCGCGGAAGAGGAAAAAACAAAGGATGAATATCTTCCAGGAGATGTCATAATCCTGAATACTGATGAGATACCAGGTAAAAAGGTGGCCAGAGTTTTAGGTTTAGTTCAAGGACATACCATCTATGCTATCTGGATTGGTAAAGATCTATCTGCCATTATCAGGCTGGTTCTGGGTGGAGAATTAATTGAATATGCGGAGATGATGGGAAAGGCACGTAAGGTTGCCACGAAAAGAATGATTGAAGAAGCTAAAAAGCTCGGCGCAGATGCCATTATCAATGTACGCTTTATGACTACCAGTGTAATTGGTAGTGCAGCTGAGCTGTTAGCTTATGGAACTGCAGTTAATTTTGATCAAACAAAAATAGAAGCGTAGAAATTAAAATTAAGAAGAAAGTATTTTTATTACCAATAAATATAGATCTGTTGACAAGTAAAGGATATTGTTTTTATATTAATTGTTAATAGAACAGGACTGCCCATCAATAGGGAAAAAACCAAAATATTGGATGAAAGTTAAAAATAAAGAAGGAGGCAATCGAGATTAATTGGTATTTTATAGAAACTCATACCCATCTTGATTTGATAAAGAGGGATACTGAAGAGGTAATAAGAGAAGCAGTAGCAGAAAGAGTAATAAAAATGGTAGACATAGGGATTAATCTGGCATCTAGTAAGGCTTCTTTAGATTTTGCTTTTCGCTTTAACGAGGTTTATTCTGCAATAGGCTATCATCCTCACGAAGCCAAATTTTTAAACCAGGAGAATTTTGAAAAATTAAAAGAACTGACTAGAAGACCAAAAGTAGTAGCTATAGGAGAGATTGGATTAGATTATTACTGGAAAAATAGCCCGATGGAGAGCCAAAGACAAGCATTTACCAAACAGATTTATCTTGCCCAAGAGTTACAACTTCCGTTGATTATACATGATCGGGAAGCACATCAGGAAGTTTTAAATATTCTGGAAAAGGAGGCAAAAGGATTAAAGATTTTATTACATTGTTTTTCCGGAGATTTAAATTTTGCCTGCTTATGTATAGAAAGAAGTTATCTTCTGGGGGTAGGTGGAGTAATTACCTTTCCCAATGCCAAAAAATTGGGAGAGGTAGTGAAATATATTCCTTTAGAGAATATTGTATTGGAAACTGATTCACCATATCTAACGCCTCATCCTTTTCGAGGGAAGCCAAATGAACCAAAAAATATTCCTCTAATTGCGGAAAAGATTGCGCAATTGAAAGAGGTTAATGTATCGGAAGTGGCCAGGATTACCTCTGAAAATGCCCGTATTTTCTTTGGTATGCGAGATTAAGAAATTAAATAATAGATTGGATTTTAAAGGAAGAATATAAAATGACGGAAAGATTGTATTACCAGAATTCTTACCTGAAGGAATGTAAAGCAAAGGTAGTAAAGAAATTAGAAATTAAAAGGCAACCAGCAGTAATATTAGATCGGACTATTTTTTATCCTACTTCAGGAGGTCAACCTTATGATAAAGGATTTATCCAGAATATTCCAGTGATAGAAGTTCTTGAGGAGGAGGGAGAGATAATTCATATTTTACAGGAAGAATGGAAGGGAAAGGAAAATGAAGAAGTAATAGAAAAGATAGATTGGGAGAGAAGATTTGACCATATGCAGCAACATACTGGTCAACATATTCTTTCTGGGGCATTGATGAAGATCTGGGGCATAGAAACAGTCTCTTTTCATCTGGGAGAAAAGTTTTGTACCCTGGATATTCATAAAGATAGTATTACTTTGGAAGAAATTAAGGCGATAGAAGTTTATGCTAATAGAGTAGTCTTTGAGAATAGACCAATAGAGTGTTATGTTATAGAAAGAGAGGCAGAGTTAAAGAATCTGAATTTGAGGAAAGGAGTGAATCGGAAAGGGAAGATAAGGATAGTTGAGGTGAAGGATTTTGATACGTCTGCCTGCGGAGGAACGCACTGTCGGACCAGTGGAGAAGTAGGATTGATAAAGATTACCCGTTGGGAGAAGAAGGGTGAGAATATTCGTTTAGAGTTTATTTGTGGGCAGCGTGCCTGGGAAGATTATTTCTGGAAAAGTGAAATGATTAAAAGTGTTTCCGGGAAACTTACCATTAAAGATTCCGAATTAGGGGAAACTATAGATAGATTAATAGAGGAGAGAAAGGAAATTAAAAGAGAATTAAGAGAGTGTAAAGAAAAGTTGCAAGGATATGAGGCTATTCAGCTAATTAATCAATTTACACCCCGAGAGGATGGTATTCGGGTAGTACATAAAATCTTTAAAGACAAAAATTTTCAAGAGGTCAGAGAATTAATCCAGCGAGTGGTAAATCTTGATGATAAGGTAATAGTCTTTTGTGGAATTATAGATACTGGTGGAAAGATAATCTTTGCCTGCTCTAAAGATCTAAAGTATGATATGAATAGATTAATTAAGGAAGCAGAAAAGTTTATCGAAGGTCGGGGAGGGGGGAGTAGTAATTTTGCTCAGTCAGGGGGTAAAAAGATAGAAGGAATTCTTCTAGCCCTGGAATTTGCTTTACAGAACTGGGAAAATTTTATTTAAATTTGACCATTAATGTGACCAGAATTAGTCCTGGATAGAACGTTATTTTTAATAGCTTAATATTAAAAGATAAAAATATTCTTTATTCTTTTACGAAAAAAGTTATGAAAAAAAATGAATTATTTAAAGTTAAGATGGTTACTCTATCAATTTTTTTGCTATTTATTTTTCTCTGCTTACTTTTATTTAGTATTAATTCTTTAGCTAAAGAAAGAGATATAGATAAAGAGCAACAATTGGGAGAAAAACTGGCCAGGGATTTCGAAAAAAAATATACGCTAATTGAGGATGGGGACCGAAATTCCCTGGTAACCGAAGTCGGTGAAAGATTAGCCAGGGTAACAGATTTAAAGGGGATGAAGTATCATTTTAAAATTATTAATTTAGAAGGGGTTAATGCTTTTTCCTTCCCGGGAGGGTTTATTTATGTTACTAATGACCTTCTTGACCATATTCAATCAGCTGATGAATTGGCAGGAGTTTTAGCCCACGAGATTGCCCATGTTATTCATAATCACGCCTTGAGACAGACTATAAATAATACTAAATATAGCTTATTAACTATTTTGGCGGTGCTTTTAACTGGAGAGACAGATGTTGCATTGTTAGGAAGGCTTACCACCATTACTTTTCTTAATCAATATAGTCGAGAATATGAGGAAGAAGCAGATCTCACCGCTATTGAATTATTAATTAAGGCAGGTTATAATCCAGTGGGTTTTTTAACCTCTCTGGAAAGACTTTCTACCCGTGAATCTTTGAGACCAGAGATAAATTGGGGTATCTTTCAAACCCACCCTAAAACCGAAGACCGCATAATTTATGTAAAAGACCTGCTAATGAAAAAGGGTATAAAAATAGATAGAAGGGCCACCACAGACTATCTAAAGGTGGAGACTGAATTTATTGGACAAAATTCTCTGTGGACTGGAATCATTAATCTGGACGGGCTTACTATTTTTAGTTTGTCTTTTCCAGGAGGGATAAAAAATTTAAATAAAATATTAAATGCTGCTGATAATTTAGATAGATGTCTATCTTTAGATTTAAATATTTATGAGATAAAAATTTTTGTAGATAATTCCAGCTCAACTCTTTTTATTGCTTCTAATCCAATTATTACTTTAGATGATACCGAAACTGCCCTGCTTAGTAAAACCTCTCAGGAGGTTTTATCCGAAATGAGGGATAAGATCAAACAAGCTATCTGGCGATTAAAACTACGCTTACTCCTTTAAATAAACTTACTAAGAATAAAAAGGATTATTTTTTACTATCCGATTTTTAAGTAAGATAGTCTTCCCATAGTCTACCTAAAAAAGATATAATAAAATGGATAAAAAAGAGTGGTCTTTGGTTGGAGACCACTCTCTTTTATCAGTAAAGATTTCCAAAAATACAGCTAGAATATATCTTCTTATTTGATGATTCCTATAGAATTTAAAAAGACAATAAATATCGCAATAGGGGCAACATATTTAATCAGGAAAGAATAGGTGGAACCTAATTTTATACTTTTTGCTCCGATATTCGCCTCTTCTATAGCTTTATCAGTACCCCAGAACCATCCTATAAACAGACAGAGTAACAAACCTCCTAAAGGTAGAAGTGCATAGGAGGCGATGAAATCAAGTGAGTCAAATATATCTCTTCCTCCAATAATCTTGATATGGGACCTTATTCCTAGACCAAGAGAAGAGGGTATTCCCAGCAGAAAGATAATAATACCCATAATCCAGGTAGCCTTTTTTCTATCCCATTTTGCTTCGTCAATGAAGTATGCAGTCACTACTTCGAGTAAAGAGATAGCAGAAGTAAGAGCAGCAATGAATAATAAGAAAAAGAATAATACTCCAAAGAAGTGACCAGCTGGTCCCATAGCCGCCAATACCGCTGGTATAGTAATAAAGGTTAATCCGGGACCAGCACCAGGCTCTAATCCAAAAGCAAATACTGCCGGGAATATAGCAAAACCAGCTAATAAGGCAATAGCTGTATCAGATCCACAAATCCAATAAGAGTTGGTGGGAATATCCTGATCTTTTTTGAGATAACTACCATATACTATCATACAACCCATTCCTAAACTCAAGGAGAAGAAAGCCTGCCCTAGGGCAGCCAAAATTCCTTTGGCGGTTAATTTACTAAAGTCTGGCTTGAGATAAAAGATTAGGTAATACCTAAACTTAATTGCACTAAATTTGTTCTTTGACAATGGAAATCTGTTGATTCAGTGACCTCCTTAATAGGATTATAAGGTTTTCGTTTCGGTGATTAAATCTCCATTCTACTTCCTTCAAGTAGAGAGGAAAATAAGCCTTGGGAATGCCACGGTAGTGGTATAGCCAATGTTTGGCAAAGGACCAAAATCCTTCAATTCCATTCATATGATTTCTACCTTTTGGTATACCTTTTTCCTTTAATGTGACCACATGGTTACCTCTAATTGGTAAAAAGGTATAGGCAAACCAATCATCAGTATAGTATAAACTGCCAGCCTTGGTGTATTTGTTAATATAAGGCTGCATAGTCTCCTTGGCAGGTGAGGTGATAGGAAAAGTAAGTACTTTTCCGTTTCTTTGATAGAT
>Ga0172366_10002661_pt1 | contig 14047 bp, 6 predicted proteins | sample LakKivSesite69cm_FD_114533 | JGI IMG/M metagenome (GOLD analysis project Ga0172366, IMG submission 114533) | Sediment microbial communities from Lake Kivu, Rwanda - Sediment site 69cm | ecosystem: Environmental > Aquatic > Freshwater > Lake > Sediment | place: Rwanda: Western Province, Lake Kivu... | reverse complement strand
CAGTTCGCCAACGGTGACTTAGTCAAGGGAGGATTCTGGTAATGGCCAACTACACCAGCACCAGCCCGTATTTTACCACGCCTTACAGCCAGTTTTATCTGGACTCCATGGTCAATAGGCCCATACCCAGGGAAAACGACGATGTCTATTTCGAGATAACGCAGACGTATCAGTATCGTCCGGATCTCCTGGCGTTTGACCTCTACCAGCAGCCCACGCTGTGGTGGGTGTTCTATCAGCGCAATCCCAATACCTTGACAGCACCGCCCTGGGACTTTGAGGCCGGGCAATGGATATATCTGCCCAAGATAACCACGTTGCGATCAGCACTGGGGTTCTAACGGCATGGCCACTTTAGCTGAATTACAGCAGCGTCTGCGTGAAAAAGAAGCAGAAGAAATTCGCCTCCAAGCCGAATACAAATCTTTTACCACGCGCATTGAGTCCGTATTTGCCCAAGAGCGTCCACTGGAAGTAGAACTACGTAGGCAACGCGGTATCATACAGGATCCAAATGCTAGCCAGGCGCAGAAAGATGCTGCTCTCGATCGAGCGCTAGAATTAGAACAAGAACTGCGTGTCTTGGAGAATCAGACACGGCAGTTAAGAGATCAACAAAACGCGGTTTTAAAAAATCAACTCGAACCGGTTCAGCGAGAGATATTTGGTCCGGGCGGTCTGCAGTCACAGGTTCAACAAGCCGAGACCGAACAGCGCGCCCAGGCCAATCAGGGTCCCAAGACCGATTCAGCAGGCAGCATCGCCGCAGGTGCCAGCGCAGCCCAAGTAGAAAACGCCAATGCCACGAATCCACCACTACCTCCACCCACGCTGGGCGGTACCACGGGGTCGATCAGCAACGCCGAAACTTTCAGCGTAAACGAAGATTCGCCCCCGGGCGCGACGCGTCCACTGTCCAGCACGCAGACCATACCTCCACCCACGGCGCAGACTCCGGCGAGCCGGGCCGCTGCAGCAGCAACACCTGGAAGCGATCCTTCGTCGCTGAATCCTCCGGGCACGTTGGGCCCCACTGGAGCGACATCGTCTCCGGTACCAGGATCGGCCAGGGCTGCTGCCAGCGCCAGCGATGACGCTGATCAGCCCAATGACGTGATACAACTGGTGGATCGACTGGATCGACTGGTAACTCCCCAGGACAATATCTTAGACCAGTTCAGCAGCTACACCTATAGCTTCTCCCTGTATCTCATGACCGCCGAGAGTTATTCCGCCCTCCTGAAGTCCAAGCAGCGCACCCTGGCCGGGAGCCAGCTGTTGATACAGAGCGGAGGAGCCCCATTGGCTCCAGCTCGCAACCAGTTTTTTCCCTTGGATTACTACATCGACGACGTCGAAGTCACCAGCATCTGTCCTGGCAAAGGATCGGGTGGCGCGCACAATGTCACTGAGATGAAGTTCAAGATCACCGAACCCAATGGTATCACCCTGCTGAAAAATCTCTACGCGGCCTGTGATCTCTATGCTGATGCTACCAGTACCGTGCCCACCGAGACCGGTGCTGGTGCAGCACAGGTACGGCGCAACACCAACTACGCGTCGCAAAATTATCTCATGGTGATACGATTCTATGGATACGACGCCAACGGTAACTTGCTGACACCTTCGACCATAGCCACCACTACATCGGGCTCGCTGGGGTATGAGCGTACTGACTCCAATGCCATAGTGGAAAAATTCATACCATTCCAGTTAAGCGCTATCAAGTTCCGCATAGCCAATCGGCTCACGGAATATTACTGCGAGACAGTAGCACCACAGAACATCGTGGCCACGGGGCAAGCACGCGGGGTGATACCTTACAACATCGAGATGCCGGCCACCACGCTGCAGAACTTGCTCAACGGCAATGCCCGATTTACCGAACAGCGCGCTACCGAAGGCGATGGACGAGAGAATACTAAAACCACTACCGGGACAGCACCCGACAAAGCCACGGCAGCACCGGATGTGACCTTGACCCAAGGACTAGAACAAGCCCTTAACAAATACCAGCAGGAACTCCAGGCCAAAGGAGTCATCGAACAACCTGACATCTACAAGATCGTCATCAGCCACCCCGAACTGGCCAACGGCAGCATCGTACCACCCGGCAACAATGATCGCTCCAGCAAGCCCAGCGTGCAACCCACCTCAGGGTCTCAGGCCAAAGACGCTGACAAGGTCGCGGTCAAGAACGATGCGCGCATAGTCAGCGCCACGGCCGGAACCAGCATCGTGCAGTTCTTGGACCAAGTAGTACAGCGCAGTGATTACATCTTCAAACAGCAGACCAAGATCAAAGCCAAAGATCCTCGCACCGGCAAAGAAGTAGACGTGCCGCAGGGTGGGCGCGATCGAGCGTTCGCTTGGTATCGCATCGGTGTGCAAGCACGCCCCACGGGAAAGTTTGACAAAAAGCGCAACGATGAATCCTATGAGATAACCTATGAGATAGCACCTTACTTGGTAAATCAAGTCAAGAGCGACTATTTTCCCAATGGCCGATTCCGCGGTGTGCAAAAACGCTATGCCTACTGGTTTACCGGGGAAAATACCAGCATCATAAACTTCGAGCAAGATTTCAACTATCTCTATTACATCACCATCAACGGCCCCACCAGTGCTTCTTTCGACGGCACCAGCAACTATCGAGAAGTCGAACGACGAGCTTTCTCGCCCAACAGCGCTCAGAGCAATCAGGGCATCAAAAACAATGTGTTTGAACCCGTGGCCAATGCTGCTGACTATCTCTATAGTCCAGGAGATCAGGGACGCGTGAATCTCACCATCATAGGTGATCCCGCATGGATAGCCCAAGGCGAAGTCTGGAGCGGAGTGCGCAGCACACAGACACAGGAGAACAGTGACGACGCGCAAGATCCTTTCTCAGCCCCGTTCTTGCCGGATGGTACCATAAATTACGATGCCCGAGAAGTGCTGTTTGAAGTGGCCTGGAACACTCCGGCTGACTATGATCTCGGCACCGGCACCATAAACCTAGATCGCGGCGTATGATACATCACGGACACTGGACCTACTCATGGTGTTAGATCCCTACCGCAACACTCCTGATCGAGACCTCGTGTATCGCGGTGATGACTTCATTGTCTGGGATCGCATCAACGCCGAACGCTTACGTCGAGGTCTGCCCGGGCTCGCGGCCATCGGTATGCCGCGCCCTGTGGAAAGTCCCGGTCCCGAGACCGACTCATCAGGCGCTATCGTCACCGAAGCCAGTGCGGCTCAAATTCCCAACGCCAACTCATCAAATCCTCCGCTGCCACCCGGAGTCATTGATGCAAGCGGCGCGATCATCCCAGCGCCTGGACAAGATCCTTTAACCAATGCCCAAGTCAGTACTACGCTACCTCCGGGAAGTCTGCCAGTACCCCCAACGCTGGTAAGCACTACTCCCAACGGTTCGACCACGGGAACCAACGGCGGCACCGGAGGATCTGCACCGGGTGTTGGTACCAGCGCATTGCAACCCGCCCAGGTCAGCACCGCGCTGCAATCCTATCTCTACAAAGCGACCAAGGTAGTGAGTAGATTCCGCAGCGGTGCTTTCACCCAAGATCTCGAAGGCGCGCTGATGATCTTCCCACCAAACATGTTGGCTGCAGCCGAGCAAGAAAACACCAAAGAATCTCAGACTCAGACTGCAGGAGCCACACCACAGACCAATCCCGCGGCCGCTGATGCACGACGAAACACACAGGCCGAAGTCCGGCGCGTAGACAATGCCCTGGCACGGGAATCTGTGGGCGCGCTGGGATCTACCAATGTTGATTTTTCTGGCAGCGAATTTGGCGCGTTCTTCAACAGCGGAGCCACTGGTGGCCTGGTCAACTACAAACCCGCAGATCTCGCCGGTGTCATTGATCGCGGCGTCGGTGCCGCGGTGCCCAGCGCACTGTCATCGCAAGGTCTTACCAATCCCACGGACATAGCGCGCGCGGCTTCAACAGTATCAAATGGATCCGTGGTATCATTGCCCGGGCTGCAGAATTTTAATGTGCGGCCAGTTAGCATACAAGTGGTCTTGGAAAACGGTCAGACTACCACGGTGAATTCAGCACAGCAGGTACAAGGTCTGCAGAATCAAGGGCAATTATCTCAGATCAAAGCCTCGGCCGCCTTGGTCTCTCTGCAGGCCTTGACAGCATCACAACAGACACCGTTGACCACGACACGACAAGTCATTAGGAAAGATGATTAATGGGAAATAACATACAACGCAGTCGCGGACGTCCACAGAATTATCAGTTTGATCGTGGAGGCATGCCCGCTGAGTTTGGACCATTTGTTGGAGTGGTCAAGAACAACATCGATCCCACGCGATCAGGACGCTTGCAAGTCTACATCGAACAGTTTGCTGGTGATAATCCCGAAGACAAGACCCTGTGGCGCACAGTGAACTATGTCCCACCATTCTACGGCGTGACTCCGCGCAACAATGCCACGGGATCCAGTGGAGACGGTACCTACAAAGGTAACCAGCAGAGTTACGGCATGTGGTTTACGCCACCTGATATCAACGTACAGGTCATCTGCTTTTTCGTCGCAGGCGACCCAAATCAAGGATATTACATAGGTTGCATACCCGATCCCGGCGTCACGCACATGATCCCGGCCATCGGCGCCAGTCGCAAGTTCACTGCCAAGAATCAGCAGCAGAGTTCAGAGATAGCAGCGGCCGAAGCCGAGCAGATGCCAGTGGTAGAGATCAATCAAGACAACCCCGCGATCAATGACAATCCTAGATTTTTTGATCAGCCCAAACCAGTGCATGATTATGTGTACAGCATCTTGTACAATCAAGGCCTCTTGGGCGATTACATACGCGGGCCCATCAGTTCCAGCGCCCAGCGAGAAAGTCCCAGCGCAGTGTATGGTATATCCACACCGGGGCGACCCATCTACCAAGGTGGACTCAGTGAGCGTGATATCAAAACCAAAGTACAATCGGGCAGCTTGAGTCTCGCTGACGTCAAAATCGAGGGACGCAGGGGCGGCCATAGCTTGGTCATGGACGATGGCGACCTACAAGGCCGAGATAATCTCATACGCATACGAACGGCCAAAGGACATCAAATCACCATGAGCGATGAAGCCGATTGTTTTTACTTCATACACGCCAACGGACAGATCTGGATCGAGCTAGGTAGCGAAGGTACGCTGGATGTCTACAGCACTAACTCTGTGAACATACGCACGCAGGGCGAGATCAATCTGCACGCAGACAAAAACATCAACATCAACGCCACGGAAAATCTCAACATACGCGCTGGCAACATCAAGATCGAAAGCCAGAATACCACGGAATTTTCTTCCATCAGCGATTTCACTCTGCATTCCAAGACCAAGCTCGGTTTGGTCAGCGATGATCTCATCGCCTTGGATGCAGCGCGTGGTGGGTGGCGCAATTCTGGTGCGCTGTCACTGAAAGCTTCGCGCATAGATCTCAATGGTGGTAGCGCACCCGAGTCTGTGACCAAACCCAAACCCCTGCAGGAATACAGTCTCGATGATACCAAGCTTGAACCCGGCAAAGGTTGGCAAGTACAGCCAGGAAAACTCGAGACCATAGTACAACGGGCACCTACGCATGAGCCATATCCGTACCACAATCGCGGAGTTCCAGTAGAGATAGAGCTCGTGGCCGAAGCACCAGCTCCGCCTAGCCCGGCTGTGGCCAGCACATTGGAATCTACGGCCGATGTTCCTGTGCAAGCTCCACCAACCGCAGTCCCGGAAACTCCTGTAGTCTCCGCGGCCACAGCATCCACGCCGGGAACTGCCGTCGCAACACCGCCAACTATACCATCAGTGGCTTCGGCCACGAGCTTGGCACAGTCATCAGTGGCTTCGGCCACGCGTGCTGTGGGAGTCGATGCTGCTTCGGTACTCAAAACGCCAGTGGCCGACATCAAAGTCGGAAATCTCAGCAAAGCTGATGTCACGGGTCTGTTGGCGCAGGCACAATCCGCAGTGGGGCAAGCCAGTTCGGCAATTTCGGTCGACAAAGGCATAGGATCGTTTGGTCTGCAACCAGCTCAGCTCGAAAGCGCCGGTTTCCTGAAACCTGGTACACTGTCACAATTACAATCAGGTCCGGCACCGGCTGTGACCGAGGCTGACATCGCCGAAGCCACCAAGATCAACGGCGAAGGTGGGGATATCACTCCCGAACAAGTAGCACAAAATCGCAAGATCAATGCTGCGTTGTCATCGCCCATGATGTGGACTGGCAAAGCCGGTGTCGGGGGCCTTGATAATCTCTTGTCCAATCCCAGCCTGCAAAACACCGCACAACAAGGACTCATGGCAGCGAGCTTGGCGGGCTTGCAGTCGTCGGGTCTAGCCACCGGCAAAGAAACAGCACAGAGCCTTGGACCGCTGGTGCAGACCGCTACCACGGCCGGAGTCGCGGCCCTGGGTAGCTTGGTAAAAGGAACAGCATCACCTGATGCAGCTGCCAAGCTAGTTGGAACCATCAAAGGTGCCCAGTTCGCCACAGATTTCATGGAAAAAAATTCTGCCCAACTGGGAACCTTGACCCGACAAGCTCAAGCCGCGGCCAACACAGTAGATAGGACACAACTCGATGCACAGGTAAAAGCAGCTTTGGGTGATCCCAAGATACCAGCACCGGAGTTCAAACCCGTGGAGCGGGAGCCTGATGTACCCACGGCCGAAAGTGGTCTACGCGACGAAGCCAGAATTATTGTTTTGGAGATATTAGAGATTTTTGATCAAGTAAAAGCCTTGGCTGATGTTGCCATCGAGGAATCCGTCAAACTCAACTCGCAGCTACCATTGACCACCGCGCAGATAGATGCGTTCGCGGCCATGCGAGATGAATACCGCGCTATTTACAACAACGCCTTACCTGGCATTCGGATCAAGCTCGAAGAACTAGGGAGCGCAAAATATGATTCCATACGTGAGTTTGTCAACTCACAAGTCGCGTCATTGAACCGATTATCCCGGCTCTTGAGAGGTATAAGCGAAGCCCAGAACGAACTCATAGCACAGTGGCGAGCCAATGCCGCTGCGGCCAACACATAAATATCCTATGCCTACATTTATCGGATTCAATACCCAAGGTCAGAACAAGAAATTTACTCTGACTGATTTTGAGCTGGTCAAACGCGACCTAGCCAACGCGTTCAACATACAGCAAGGTCAGCTACCGGGCCGCCCCAATTATGGTACCACGCTGTGGAGTTTTTTGTTTGAGAATCAGAACAGTGACACCATAGAACAGATATTGGCCGAAGTGCAGCGTGTGGCCGGCGGTGATCCGCGACTGTATGTCAGCGACGCGCAGGTGTATCCACAGCAAAATGGCATACGCATAGATATACAATTACAGATAGTCAACAGCAGCACAGCCGAGCGCCTGGCGATATTTTTTGATCAAGAGACGCGTCGCGCCAGCTTCGTGTAAAACTACACAGATAATAAACTCGGTAAATACACAGAAGCAGGCGAGGATCCATGGCAAAAACCACAAGACAGACAGCTATATTTGGAGTCGAAGACTGGAAGAGGCTCTATCAGACTTACCGCGAAGCTGACTTCCAGAGCTACGATTTCGAGACTCTGCGCAAGAGTTTCGTTGATTATCTCCGCTTGTACTACCCCGAGACATTCAATGACTATATTGAATCTAGTGAATTCATCGCTTTATTGGACGTCATGGCATTCATGGGGCAAGCCCTGGCTTTCCGCAACGACCTCAATGCCCGTGAAAACTTTTTGGACACAGCTGAACGCCGGGACTCGGTGGTACGCCTGGCCAATCTCGTCAGTTATACGCCCAAACGCAACACCGCAGCACAGGGGTTGCTCAAGGTCAGCAGCATATCCACCACAGAGAACGTGGTGGACTTCAATGGAATAAACCTATCCAACACCACGATAACGTGGGATGACCCCGCCAATCAGAACTGGTTTGAACAGTTCGTATTGATACTCAATGCTGCACTGGTTGACAGCCAGAAGTATGGCAGACCAGCCAACGAGCAATCGATCCTGGGCATTGACACAGCAGAATACACCTTGAATCTCGTGCCGGGTTTCTTGCCTGTGGTACCTTACGGCGCCGTCGTTGACGGAGTCAACATGCCTTTTGAAGTAGTCAATGCCAGCACACAAGGCGAAAATTACATCTATGAACCCAGCCCACGACCCAGTGGTGCTTTCAACGTGCTGTATCGCAATGATGGCCTGGGGTTTGGCAGCAACGACACTGGCTTTTTCTTCTTGTTCAAGCAAGGGGTGCTGCAGAACCAAGATTTTAACCTGTCACAGGCCCTGCCCAACCGCACAGTAGACATCAACATCGAAGGTTGTAACGATCAGGATCACTGGTTGTATCAGCTTGACGATGTGGGCAGCATCGCTTCAGAATGGCTGTATCGTGAAAGCATCTATGCCGGTGCGGTAGAACAACTGGAACTCGAAGCACGGAAGCTCTACAGCATCACTAGCCGTGCCAATGATCAGATCACTCTGACTTTTGGCGATGGTGTTTTTGCTGAAGTTCCCGTGGGCATCTTCCGCGCATATGTGCGCGCCAGCAACGGACTTGAGTATATCATCAACCCCGAAGAGATGAACAACATCACGGTGCCCATCAGTTATATCTCCAGACTTGGTCGCCTAGAAACAGTGACTTTTGTCTGCGCTCTGGCGACACCGGTATCTAACGCGCAGGCACGAGAGACCATCGCCGAGATCAAACAGCGCGCTCCAGCGAGATACTACACTCAGAACCGCATGGTCAACGGCGAAGATTACAACAACTTTCCATTTACTCGATTCAACAGCATCATCAAGAGCAAATCCATAGTTAGATCCAGTGTAGGCACATCGAGATACATCGATCTCACTGACCCCACTGGCAAGTATTCCAGCACAAATATTTTTGGCAGCGATGGTGTGCTATATCGCCAAAACGTACTGAATGACTTCAGTTTTGAGATCGCCAGCCGCAATGACCTCGCTGATACCATTGACAATCGCATAGAACCTTTGTTGGCATCTCGCAGCATGCTGCAGTTTTATTATTGCAAGAGCCAAGTCAGTGCCAACCCCACGGCGCCTAATGAATATTGGCCAAGACCTAGTTTGCTGGGTTTGCAATCCACTTGGAATCAGAGTACTGCGTTGGTCAACGAGACCACGGGTTATTTTTACGTGGGATTACCTACTAATCCATTGCCTATCGGACCCACTGCCAGTACCGTGGCGAGATACGTCCAACCCGGTAGCCTCGTGAAGTTTCGAGCGCCCACGGGTTTTTACTTTGATGCCAATCGAAGGCTCGCGGCCGGTACACCAGTGCGCGCCAACGAAACTCTCACCGTCTGGAGTACCGTCAGTGCTTTGATTGGCAACGGTACTAATCAAGGTCAAGGTAATCTGCTTGATGGGTCGGGACCGGTGACGCTTAATAATTTTGTGCCCAGCGATGCCATACCCGAGCTCGTGATACCTAAATTTGTTACCGATCTACCTGCGAGTCTGCAGCAGAGTATGTTGCAACAACTAGAACTCAACAGGAATTTTGGCATAGGTTATAATAACCTCACCAGTACATGGTATGTCATCACCAGTACTAACCTCGCGACGGATGCAGAATTCAGCCGCATCAATGCACAAGATACTTCTGGTGCTAATCTCGACGCGTCCTGGTTGGTACAGTTTACCACTGATGGTGTGACCTACACCGTGATAACCCGTGGGCTAGATTATGTTTTTGCCAGCGTGATACAGACGCGATTTTTCTTTGATGGTAGCCAGCGTGTATACGATAGTCGCACTGGTTCAGTGATCAGCGATTTCGTCCGAGTGCTTAAAACCAACAGCCGGCCCGATGACAACAGACCTCTTCCCAGTGACATAACCATGGAGATCATTGATCAACCCATACAGAGCGATGGATTCGTCAATGACTATGAAGTCCTGGTGAGCTATCAAGACAGTGATGCTGATGGTGTGGCCGATGATCCTGATTTCTTTGACACCATAGTAGAACCCAACGTCAATCCCGCGCAGAAACTGGTGTTCCTACAGCTTACCACAGACTTTGACAATCTCGAACGATATTTGCCCACAGCACCGGGAGTAGTCAACAGCGTATATCCCAACCTAGATGCCATAGAGTTGGCAAAATCAGAATACCCCAATGGACAGTTATTCTATGCATATCAGCAGCCAAATCCAAACAGCACCGTTGGGGCGTTTTATAGACTCACGGTGACCACGGTCAACGGCGTGATACAACGCATCATAACCCCGGCCACGGGACTCCTGGCCAAAGTCGGCCGACAGGATCTTGGTTTCCAGTATCGTCACAACAGCGCGCTGACCAATGTAATCAATCCCGGTGTCACCAACATCATTGACATTTACGTGGTGGTAGAAGAATATTACAACGCCTATCAGAACTACATCAGAGATACCACTGGCACGGTTCCCGAACCTCCAATACCCACGATCAGCGAGCTCAATGTCGCTTACAATTCTCTCAATCAGTACAAAATGATCAGTGACAACATAGTTTTGAACAGCGTGGTATTCAAACCACTGTTTGGTAGCAAAGCGCCAGAAGAACTTCGTGCCACGATAAAAGTAGTGCGTGCGGCCAACAGCACTGCCAGCAACAGCGAGATACGCAGTCAGGTCATCGCTTTTACCAACAGATATTTTACCATAGACAAGTGGGACTTTGGTGATAGCTTTTTCTTCTCAGAATTAGCCGCATATCTGCATCAGAATCTTGGCAGCATCGTGAGCTCTGTGGTGTTGGTACCGCTAAACCCCTTGAAATCGTTTGGCGACCTCTACGAGATCAGATCCGCACCCAACGAAATATTCGTCAGCGCTGCCACGGTGTCAGACGTGGAAGTCATAGAAGCTCTCACACAGAGCAACATACGCAGCCAGACTCCGGTTTCGGGTCTATATGGTGTCACCACCATCGGCGCACCAGGCCTACAAACCAGCACCTCGGGTAACCTCTGATGGCACAAAAAAGAACACTAGATTTATTACCAGAAATATTCCAGACCGATACCAATCGTAAATTCCTGTCGGCCACTCTGGATCAGCTCACGCAAGAACCACGCATCAACAGGATCCAGGGATTTGTGGGTCGACGGGTAGGCCCCGGAGTCAACCCCAATGATAGCTACGTCACTGAGCCCACAGAGACGCGCACTGACTATCAGCTCGAACCTGGTGTGATCTCGTTGAAACCTGGCACTCAGGCCATCATGGATGCCATCACTTATCCTGGTATGTTGGATTCTCTGGGCATCGAAAATAGCGCTACGGATCAACAGGATAGATTATGGCAGAGTGAATTCTATTCTTGGGATCCGTTCTGTGATTTTGACAAATTCGTAAACTACAGCCAGTATTATTGGCTACCCGAGGGACCCGAGGCCGTAGATGTCAGTTCAAGCATAGTCCCACTCACCGATGATTTCGTGGTAGACAAACAACGGCTCACTTACAAGATCTCGGGTTTCGCTGACGAAAACCCTGAGATAACTCTTGTGCGTGGTGGAAACTATAGATTCATAGTAGATCAACCCGGATCGGGGTTTTTTATACAGGCCACACCGGGCACTTCGGGAAGATTACCTTTTAGCCCCAACATATCTAGCCGAGACGTCCTGGGCGTCACCAACAACGGAGCTGACACGGGCACAGTAACGTTTGATGTACCACTGCGGTCTGCGCAGGATTTCTACTATCAGATACCCGACGTGGGCCCCGTGGATCTTATCTGCACTCTGAAGTTTGATCAGATCAATAATGTTTTTGTTGACACTTTTTTACAGCAAAATCCACAAGGCATCGACGGAGTCACAGATCTCAATGGACGTACCCTGATATTCATCACATCGCCTAATCTAGAGATTGGTGGATGGCAGGTAAACTCTAGGTTTGATCCCTTGACGCGGGGTCCAGAAAACAACGATCTACCCGGCAGTTTTGACAGCATACCTTACGCCGAATATTTCAACATCGTTGATCCCGATGTGCAATTCAGTATCTGGCGAGTGCAATACAGCGAAGGTCCGAGGCCGTTCATGACCCTGCTGAGCATCCAGCCCGTGCCAAGATTGTCAAAATTTTCCATAGCGTTTGGTACAGAGTATAGCAATACCCAGTGGTACAAAAATGCCTCGGGTGTGTTTGAGCAGATACCACTGCTGACTGCCATACAGGATATACTGTACTATCAGGACAATCGCGATGCATCGGCATTTGGAATAATCAGGCTAATTGATCCCAGCCAGTCGGATCCCCTAGATATCGAGTCTATAGTTGGTGCCAAGACGTATATCTCTCCCAATAAAGTAAAATTTACCAATGGTCTCAAAGTGGTATTTCGTGGAGATGTGAAGCCGGAAAGTTTCCGTGACCGAGCGTTCTACGTCGAAGGCGTGGGCACCGGACCCGGAATTACTGAACGCGTGGGATTTGTTGATGGTGAAGCTTATTATGGCCCCTGGCGCTTCGTCGAAGGCCGCCGTGTCACGGGATTACCTGGTACTGAATCTTATCAGCAGTATATCTACAACTCTCTGGAAGAAAGCCAATTAAATCGTGGCCTGGGAGCACCGGATCTAGCACCGTTGCCGTCTTTGGGCGTGCCCGGTGTGGTCATGGGCAATGGTATTAAATTATTGCCTGTAGAAGATTTCGTAACTCCTGAACCTTATATACGCGAACAAGATGTCTATCAAGATGTAGATGCCGCTATTCCACTGGTACCCGACTACATCACGATCAATCGCGCAGCCAACAACCACAATGCTTGGAGCCGCAGCAATCGTTGGTTCCATATTGATGTCATAACTGCCACGGCCGAATACAATAACAATCAGATCCCAGTGCTCGACAATAATACACGAGCCAAGCGTCCCATAATCGAATTCCGAGCTAATCTGGCACTGTATAACTCAGGTGCGCTGGCCAAAGTTCCTGTGGACGTGATAGATTTCCTGGAAACTGACGCACTCAGCAACATAGCCGGCCAAGAAGGCTATGATGAATGGGACGGGTATGCCTTCCAGCAGGGTAGCTTGGTCGTTTTTGCCGCGGATCAAGATCCACAAGTCAGAAATAGAATTTATCGTGTGGATTTTATTGATCCCGACGGATCGCCTGGCACGCCACCTGTGATAAATCTGGTGCCCATAGAAAACAGCACGGCTTTGATCAATGACATGGTAGTGTGCCTATCAGGTGACACACAAAAAGGTGAGAGCTATTGGTTTGATGGCATCGAATGGAGCCTGGCGCAACAAAAAACCGGGGTGAATCAGGCGCCGTTGTTTGATGTGTTTGACTCTGCTGGTCGGAGCTTTGGTGACTTAGTAACATACCCAAGCTCAACGTTCCGTGGCAGCCAGTTATTTGGTTATGCTGTGGGTGGATCAACGATCAGCGATGACGTATTGGGATTCGCCCTAGAATACTTCAACATCAACAACATCGGTGACATACTGTTCAACAACTATTTTTATACCGATACGTTTGTTTTTATCCGAGACAGCATCGGACAAGAACAACAAGTCAGCGAAGGATTCGCCAGGCAGTATATCAATCGAGTGAGCTTTGGTGATCTCATCGGCTGGGTACCTGCGGCCATGGAAAACCGCAGCCGGCAGCAATTTCGGTTCGTGTACGATGGTAGTGCTCTGATACTCGACGTAGCCGTAGATCAAGACAGTATCTATGAACCACTGCAAGTTTTTGTCAATGGAAGCTTCGTTCCTCCTTTGAGTTATTCTGTGACGGTGACCAGCAACAATACTACGATAGTGATGCCCGACTCCACGATGCAAGGAGCTAACATAGAAGTGCAGGCGATATCTGATCAGACGAGCCGTGTCGCGTTTTATCAAGTGCCGGTGAATCTCGAAAACAATGCACTCAATAAAAATAGCCCAAGGTTGACTCTGGGTAGCATACGCAATCATTACGAAGGCCTGGCACAAAATCTCCGTAATCT
>Ga0172366_10002660_pt1 | contig 14049 bp, 15 predicted proteins | sample LakKivSesite69cm_FD_114533 | JGI IMG/M metagenome (GOLD analysis project Ga0172366, IMG submission 114533) | Sediment microbial communities from Lake Kivu, Rwanda - Sediment site 69cm | ecosystem: Environmental > Aquatic > Freshwater > Lake > Sediment | place: Rwanda: Western Province, Lake... | reverse complement strand
TACGTGGGGGGGTATCCCCGGGGCGACCGGTGGGCAGCCCACTGGGCGGAGCGCTGGAGCTGGATTCGGTTGGTCGTTTCCGGCCGCGAGCGGTGTATAACGGTATGAACACCATCGGCCGCAGCAGTTACGCCGTAGAGCCGCAGCAGCGGCAACCGCGCCGTCAGGCTGCCCGGCGGAGCGGCTACCGGAACGGGAGGGGCGTGGTCGCCTCTCCTCTTCCATTCGGGACGGGGCGGCGGGGTCAGGCGACGAAGCGTTCGAGGTCTTTGCGGAGGGTCCTGGGGGCCTTGCTCCTGGAGACCGCGCGCTCGGGCGCGAGGGCCCGCCCGGTGTTGACTTCTGCCCGGTTTGCGGCAAGCTGATGCCGTGGAAAGAGCCAAAGACCTTATTCGTGAGCACGGCGTCCGGTTCCTGGACCTGAAGTACCCGGACGTCATCGGCCGGCTCCGGCACGTGACGCTGCCCATCGAGCGGCTGGAGCAGGTTGTCGATGAGGGCGTCGGTTTCGACAGTTCCTCGATTACCGGTTTCCGGTCGGTCGAGGAGGGCGATATGGTGCTGAGGCCGGATTTCGAGACGGCATTCATCGACCCGTTCGCCGCCCAGCCGACCCTGTCGTGCTTCGCCGGCATCTTCGACCCGGCGACCGGCGCCGAGTATGACCGCGACCCGCGCGCAATCCTGCGCAAGGCCGCCTCGGTGCTGCGGCGCGAGGCGGGCGGCGGCGAGTTGTGGGTGCGGCCCGAGTTCGAGTTTTACCTGCTGAACAGCGCGAAGTTCGTCAACGAGGACATCGCCGCGAGCTACCGGGTCGAGACCGACGAGCGCAGCCACGACGACCAGACCGGGCTGACGTTGTTCAAGGGCTCGGCCTATCACGTCGCACCGCCGTTCGACCGGAGCTGGGACTTCCGCAGCGAACTGGCGACATTGCTGGCCGGGGTCGGCGTGCCGGTGAAGTACCATCACCACGAGGGCGGGCGGTATTCGCAGGTCGAGGTCGAGCCGCAGTTTCTGCCCGCGCTGGCGGCGGCGGACGGGGTGATGCTGGCGAAGTATGTCGTTCGCAACCTGGCGCTGCGCAGCGGCAAGAGCGCGACGTTCATGCCCAAGCCGATTTTCGGCGAGCCGGGGTCGGGGATGCACTTCCACCAGTACGTCGGCCGGCCGGGCGCGTCGCAGTTCGGCGACGAGAAGAGCCCGACGCGGCTGTCGGAGCTGGCGCTGCGTTACATCGCCGGCATCCTCGAGCATTCGCCGTCGCTGTGCGCGCTGACCAACCCGAGCACGAATTCCTATCGCCGGCTGGTGCCGGGCTACGAGGCGCCGACGCTGGTGTTCTTCTCGTTCGGCAACCGGACCGCGGCAATCCGCATCCCGGGCTACATCGCCTCGCCCGACCGGATGGCAATCGAGTACCGGATTCCCGACGGGACCTGCAACCCGTACCTGGCGATTGCCGCGATGGCGCTGGCGGGCGCGGACGGTGTTTCGCGCCGGCTCGACGCGGGCCTGCCGTTCCAGGGCGGGCTGGCCGACGCGACCGCGCAGTTCGGCAGCAAGGCCCTGCCCCGGACACTGTCCGAGGCGCTGGCGGCGATGAAGCAGGACTGCGACTACCTGCGGCGCGACGGCGTGTTCCCGGACGGGCTGCTCGAGTTCTGGGACAGCTACCGGCAGGCCGAGTCCGAGGCGGTGCAGCTCCGGCCGCACCCGTGGGAGTTCAGCCTCTACTATGGCAGTTGACCTGGGACCGGGCGGCACGTTCGACGGGATGCTCGAGCTGGCGCGGGCCAAGGGCCGGCGCCGGTGCGTTGTCGCCTGCGGCGAGGACTGCGCGACCATCGAGGCGCTGGCCGAGGCCGGGCGTGAGGGCATAGCCGGCGGCGTGCTCTTCGGCGACGAGGAGCGTATCTCGACGATAGCCGCGAGCCTGAAGGTCGAGCCGGGCCAGTTCGAGATTCACCACGTCCCCGAGCCTCGGGCCGCGGTCGACGCCGCGGTGCACGACGTCGCGGCGAACGGTGACTTCCTGATGAAGGGGCAGGTGGACACCGCGACCTTCCTCAAAGGCGTGCTGGCCGAGACCTCGGGCCTGCGCGACGAGCGCATCCTGAGCCACGTCGCCTACCTGGAGCTGCCGAGTTACCACAAGGCACTCGCCATCACCGACGGCGGTATCAACGCGGAGCTCGACCTGAAGCGGAAGATTGACATCGTCCGCAACGCGGTCGAGCTGTCGCACTTCCTGGGCAACGCCCGCCCGAAGGTCGCCCTGCTGTCGGCGGTGGAGAGAATCAAGCTGAACATGGCCGAGACGCTGGACTGGGCGATAATCACCCGGATGGGCGAGCAGGGCGAGTTCGGCGACGCGGTCATCGAGGGGCCGCTGGCGGTGGACGTCGCGCTGTCGGCCGAGGCCGCGCGCATCAAGCGGGTGGCGAGCGATGTCGCGGGCGACGTCGATATCCTGGTCGTGCCCTCGATGGCGACCGGCAACGTGCTGGCCAAGGGCCTGCAGTACCTCGGCGGCGCGCGCGCCTGCGGGCTGGTGGTAGGAGCCCGCAAGCCGATTGTGATGCTCTCCCGCGCCGATTCTTCCGCAACGAAGCTCTATTCAATGGCAATGGGAAACCTCGTATCATGGAAATGACACGTCAAGCAGTCCGCACCGACAAGGCGCCGGCCCCGGTCGGCCCCTACAGCCAGGCGGTCAGGGCCGGCGGGTTCGTCTTCACCTCCGGCCAGATTCCGCTCGACCCGGCGACCGGCCGGATGGTCGCGGGTGACATCGGGGCCGAGGCCGAGCTGGTGTTCGCCAATCTCGCGGCGGTGCTCGAAGCCGCGGGCACGAGCCTCGACCGGGCGGTCAAGGTGCTGGTGTTCCTGACCGACATGGCCGACTTCGGCGCGGTCAATGACGTCTACGCCCGCTGGTTCCACGAGCCGTTCCCGGCCCGGTCCTGTGTCGCGGTGGCGGCGCTGCCCAAGGGCGCGCGGGTCGAGATTGAGCTCGTCGCGCTGGCCTAGCCTCGCGCTTGCCGCCGGCATCCTCAGCCTGACGCTCACCGCCGGGGCGGGTGCGCTCGATGACGTCCGGCGGGCGGTGGAGTTCGGCTACTCCCAGCAGTATGACAGCGCCTGGCAGGCGCTCGCCCGGGTGCCGGCGTGCGACAGCCTTGCGCCGCTCACCGGGTTCTGGCGGGCCGGGCTCATCCAGATGCTGCTCTACGATTCCGGCGACCCGGCGCTGGCCGATTCGTTCTACCGCGCGAGCGACCGGGCGCTGGCGGCCTGCCGCACGCGACTCGCGAAGCGCCCTCGCGACGCGCAGGCCCACATGTTTTACGGGCTTGTCCAGCTCAACCGGGCGAACTGCCAGAGCTGGCAGCGCGACCGGCTGAAGGCGTTGTTCACCCTCGGGTCGGCGGCGAACTCGCTGGGGCGCGCGGCCGAACTCGATTCGACGCTGGCCGACGCCTGGTTCGGGCTCGGCGCCATCGAGTACTTCCGGGCGACGGCCGACCGGTACATCGGCGGTATGGGCATCTTCGGCTCGTCCGCCCGGGCATTCCAGCGGATGGCGCGCGCGCGTGCCGGCCGCGGGTGGCTCCACGCCGCCTGCGGTTTCACGCTGGCCTTCATGCGCAAGGAGGATGGCGACGCGGCCGGGGCGGTCGCGACTTGCCGTGAGGTGCTGCGCGAATGGCCGGGCAACCGCACCGGGCTGAAGTTGCTGCGCGAGAGCTGTATCGCCGGCGGGCTGTACACCGAGGCGCTGGCCGTCGCCCGCGCGCTCGATTCGAGCATCACCCGCGACTTCCCGCGCAACCGCTACGGCCTGGCCGAGAACCGGCTGGCGGCGCTCAAGGCGTGGGACGGCCTGGGACGGCGCGACAGCGTGCTGGCGTGCGCCGACCGGCTGATTGGCTGGTCACCGTACGAGCGCGAGACGCCGTGGCTGGCCGACTACGTTGCCGAGGCCCGGCAGTACCGGCGGAAGTGGGAGCAGTAGGCAGTGCGTCGGGTGGTGCTGACGGTGGGCAACAGGCTGCGGGGTGACGATGCCGTCGGGCCGCGCATCGCCGACGAGCTGCCGTCGTCGGCCGACCTGCTGGTCGTGGACGGCGGGCTTGCGCCCGAGAACTATCTCGGCCCGGTGGTCGGGTTCGGGCCGGCGGCGGTGCTGATTGTCGATGCCTGCGACTTCGGGGGCGCGCCGGGCGAGTTCCGGCTGTTCGGGCGCGCCGAACTTGAGCGGCTGGCGGGCGGTCTCGTCTCGACCCACACCCTGCCGCTGACCCTGACGGTCGCGATGCTCGAACAGCAGCTTGCGGTGCGCATCGAGTTCCTGGCCGTCCAGCCGGGGACGCTTGAGTTCGACGCCCCGCTTTCGGACCCGGTCGCGGCGGCCCTGCCGCGGCTGGTCGAGACGGTCCGGCGCTGGGCCGCGGCCTAGCGCTTGCGCCGGTAGCCGAGCGTGTAGAGCTTCTTCGGTCCCCGCTTTTTCACCGCGTTGCGGCAGTCGAGGATGAGCCGGCTGCGGGCGAGAATCCGGTCGTAGTCGAAGGCCGTGTGGTCGGTGAGAATGAGAACGCAGTCGGCGGCCTTGAGCGCGGCGTCGGTCAGCGGCACCGAGCGGAAGTCCCGGTTGTTCATCGTGAGCGCGGGCACGAAGGGGTCGTGGTAGCGGATGGTCCTGACCTTGTCGAGCAGGATTTCCATCACCTTGATGGCCGGCGAGTGGCGGGTGTCCTCGACATCGCGCTTGAAGGCGGCGCCGAGAATCAGCAGTTTCGCCTTCGAGGCCGGGATGCCGTTGGTGCCCAGCACCTCGAGCACCCGGTCGGCGACGAAGTAGGGCATGCCCTCGTTGGTCTCGGCCGCGAGCTCGATGAAGTTGGAGTGGAAGTCGTACTCGCGGGCCTTCCAGCTCAGGTAGTACGGGTCAATCAGGATGCAGTGGCCGCCGATGCCCGGGCCGGGGTAGAAGGGCATGAAGCCGTAGGGCTTGCTCGATGCCGCCCGGACGACTTCCCAGATGTCGAGGCCGCCCATCCGCTCGCACATCAGCGCCAGCTCGTTGACGAGCGCGATGTTCACGCTGCGGAAGATGTTCTCGAGCAGCTTGGTCATCTCGGCGGCGCGGGGCGAGCTGACCGGGTAGACGTCGTTGACGATGTGGCGGTAGAACTGGGCGGTCAGTTTCGTGCAGCGAGGCGTGATGCCGCCGACGACGACCGGCGTCGTCCGGGTGGTATATTGCTTGTTGCCCGGGTCGATGCGTTCGGGCGCAAACGAGAGGTGGAAGTCACGGCCGGCCTTGAGGCCGCTCTCCTCGAGAATCGGCAGCAGGACTTTCTCGGTGGTTTCGGGGTAGGTCGTGCTGCGCAGGATGACGAGCCGGCCCTTCTTCAGGTAGCGGGCGATGAGCCGCCCGGACTGCTCGATGAAGGACACGTCCGGGTCCTTGGTCGCGGTGAACGGCGTCGGCACGCAGATGTTGATGATGTCGGCCTCCGCGCAGGCGGCGTAGTCGGTGGTCGCGTGCAGCCGGCCGGTCTTGACGACGCCGGCGACGTCCCGGTGCGGTACGTCCTCGATGAAGCTGCGGCCGGCGTTAACCGTCTTGACCTTGGCGGCGTCGACGTCGATGCCGATTGTCGGGAATCCCTCGCGGGCGATTTCGACCGAGAGCGGCAGCCCGACGTAGCCGATGCCGATGACCGCGACGGTTGCCTTTCGCTGTTCTATCTTCTGAGCAAGTGTCATCCTGTTGTCCTTTCCATTCCGGCGCTCACCACACGGTGCGGTCGAGGCTCCGGTACTGGACCGCCTCGGTGATGTGCGCGGTCTGGATTCTATCCGAACCTTCGAGGTCGGCAATGGTGCGCGCGACCTTGAGGACGCGGTGCAGCGCCCGCGCCGACAGGCCCAGTCGCTCGACCGCGACGCGCAGGAAGTCCGAACTCTCGGGCGCGACCGGGCAGAACTGGCGAATGTCGCGGGCGGCCATCTGGGCATTGCAGTAGACCGGCTGGCGGCGGCGCAGGTTCCCGAACCGTTCGCGCTGGGCCGAGCGCGCCGGGGTGACCCGGCCGGCTACCGCGGCCGAGCTCTCGCCCGGTTCGCGCGGGGCCAGCTCGTCGTACTTGAGCGCCGGGACCTCGACGTGGATGTCGATGCGGTCGAGCAGCGGTCCGGAGATGCGGGCGCGGTAGCGGCGGATGGCGTGGGGCGTGCAGGTGCAGGCGTGGCGCGGGTCGCCGTAGAAGCCGCACTGGCAGGGGTTCATCGCGCAGACGAGCATGAACCGGGCCGGGAAGGTCAGCGTCGTCTTGGCCCGGCCGATGGTGACCGTGCCGTCCTCGACCGGCTGGCGCAGGCCTTCGAGGACGTCGCGTTTGAACTCGGGCAGTTCGTCGAGGAAGAGCACCCCGTTGTGGGCCAGTGATACTTCGCCCGGGCGGGGAAACGTGCCGCCGCCGATCATCCCCGCTTCGGAGACGTTGTGGTGCGGAGCGCGGAATGGCCGGACCGCGACCAGCGGGCGGTCGGGCGCGAGCGTGCCGGAGACCGAGTGGATGCGGGTCGCCTCGAGAGCCTCTTCGAGCGCGAGCGGCGGGAGGATGGTCGCGAGCCGCCGCGCGAGCATGGTCTTGCCCGAGCCGGGAGGACCGATCATCAGCAGGTTGTGCCCACCGGCGGCCGCTATTTCGAGCGCGCGCTTGGCGTGGTCGTGACCGTGAACCTCGGCGAGGTCAACCTCGTGGGTGGCGGCTTCGGCGAAGAGTCGCGCGATGTCGACCCGGGTCGGTTCGAGCGTGAACTCGCCCTTGAGGAACCGGACCGCCGCGGTCAGCGATTCGACGCCATAGACTGCAAGGCCCTCGACCATCGCCGCCTCGGCGGCGTTGGCACCCGGCAGGATGAGGCCGCGCAGGCCGGCTGCGCGCACGGCCAGCGCCATCGAGACCGCGCCCCGGATTGGGCGCAGACCGCCATCGAGCGAGAGCTCTCCGAGCAGGACCCAGCCCTCGGTGTCGGCCGGCCGGAGTCCGCCGAAGGCGGCGACGATGCCGACCGCCATCGGCAGGTCAAAGGCGGCGCCCTCCTTGCGGATGTCGGCCGGGGCGAGGTTGACGGTGATGCGCCGGCTTGGGAAGGAGAGCCCCGAGTTCTTGATGGCGGCCTGGACCCGGTGCTGGGACTCCTTGACCGCGGCGTCGGGCAGGCCGACGATGTTGAACGCGGGGAGGCCGGGCGATATGTCGGTCTCGACCGACACGAGGAAGGCGTCGACGCCGTAGACCGAGGTCGAGATGATGCGCGAGAGCACTAGAACGCTCCCTCGATGTGCTCGACGGCCGGCGGGTGCTCGTCGAGGCGAATGGCGAGAACGTCAAACCGGACCTCGGCCGGTTCGAGGCCGTGCTCGATCAGGTACTCCTCGGCCAGCGTTCGGAGCTTGGCCTGTTTTCTGGCATCCACCGCTTCGGCCGGGTTGCCGAACGCCCCCGATGTCCGGGTCTTCACCTCGACGAAGACGACGGTCGTCCCGTCACGGCAGACGATGTCGAGCTCGCCGCGCCGGGAACGGTGGTTGACGTCGATGATGCGGCACCGGCGACGGCGCAGGTGGGCGCGCGCCAGGCGCTCGCCCTCGCGGCCGACGTCGTTTCGGTTCATCGCGTGGCCAGCGGGGCGAAGGTCAGCCGGTGGGCGGGGGATGGGCCAAGCCTGGACAGCGCAGCGAGGTGTTCGGCGGTGCCGTAGCCCTTGTGTCGGGCGAACCCGTAGCCGGGCACGAGTCGCGCGAGCCGGGTCATCAGCCGGTCGCGGTGGACCTTGGCGAGAATCGAGGCACAGGCGATGGAGTAGCTCGACCGGTCGCCGCCGATGATACCGCGACAGGCGAGGGGAGAGCGAGGTACAGGTGGCCCGTCGACGAGGATGAGTTCCGGCCGAAGTCCGAGCTTGGCGACAGCGCGCAACATCGCCCGCCGGGTTGCCTCGAGGATGTTGATCTCGTCGATGACCCCGGCCGAGGCCGCCGCCACCGCCCAGGCCCGGGCGTGGCGGCGGATGAGAATGGCGAGCTCGGTACGGCGGTGAGGGGCGAGCTTCTTGGAGTCGTCCACGCCGGTTATCTCCGGCTGCCGCGGCATGAGCGCCGCCGCGGCCACGACCGGGCCGGCGAGCGCCCCCCGGCCGGCTTCGTCCACCCCGCAGAAGAGGACGTTACGATTCCACAGACTTCGATCCAGGCTTGGTGTCAACTTTGCGTTCTTTTAGCTGGGCCGCGCGGCCGCGAAGCTTGCGCAGGTAGTACAGTTTGGCGCGGCGGACCTTGGAGTGACGCTTGACCTCGACCTTGAGGATGACCGGCGAGCGGAACGGGAAGATGCGCTCGATGCCGATGGCCCGGCTGACCTTGCGAACCGTGAACGAGCGGTTGGCCCCGGAGCCCCGGAGCGCGATGACCATTCCCTCGAAAACCTGCGTGCGGGTCTTCTCGCCCTCGACGATGCGCAGGCTGACCGCCACCTGGTCGCCCGGTTCGAGCGGCGGTATGTCGGCCGCCACGAACGGCGCGACTTCCTGCTTGACGGCCGGCTTAGTTTCCTTCTTCTTCGCCATTGAACATCTCCTTTGTCAGGTTGAGGATGAGGAATTCCCGTTCCGGTTCGGTCAGAACCTCGTCGCGCAGCAGCTCGGGTCGCCTGCGCGCGGTTTCGAGCAGCGCCCGCTCGCGCCGCCAGTCCGCGACCGCTGCGTGGTCGCCGGCGACGAGCACCTCGGGTACGTCCAGCCCGCGGAATCGGCGCGGGCGGGTGTAGTAGGGGGCGTCGAGGATGCCGCGTTCAAAGCTGTCGGTGTCGACCGACTCGGCGTCGCCGACGACGCCGGGCAGGAGCCGCGCAACACTCTCGATGAGGATGACCGCGGCTGCCTCTCCGCCGGCAAGAATGAAGTCGCCGACAGATATCTCGTCGTCGCAGAGGGTGGCGCGAACGCGTTCGTCGACGTCCTTGTAGCGCCCGCAGACCAGCACGAGGTGGTCGAGCCGGCTGAACTCACGGGCGACCGGCTGGTTGTAGCGGCGGCCCCGGGGAGAGAGCAACACCACCCGGGCGGCCGGAGTGCGGACCGACTCGACCGCGGAAAACAGCGGTTCGGGCTTGAGCACCATGCCGGCACCGCCCCCGAAGGGGTAGTCATCGACCGTGCGGTGAGCGTCGTCGGTGAAGTCGCGCGGGTTGACGACTTCAGTTTCGAGCAGGCCCTTTTCCCGGGCGATGCGCGTGGTGCCGCAGTCGAGCGGCCCGGAAAAATACTCCGGGAACAGCGAAATCACGTGCACGCGCATCGGGCGGAAGCTGAGCCAAAGACAGGCTGGCTACTCGAGGATTTCCAACTGCGCCCGCTTGCCGATCTTCATCGCCGCGGCGGTGATGATTGAGCGCATGGCCTTGGCTGTCCGGCCTTCCTTGCCGATGACCTTGCCCAGGTCGCCCTGGGCGACGCGCAGTTCGTAGAGCAGGGTCTTCTCGCCCGCGATTTCCTTGAGTTCGACCTGTTCGGGGTGATCCACGAGGGACTTCGTGATGTAGATGATCAGGTCCTTCATGCTGTCCTCCTGTCGATGCTCAGGCCGTTGTGTTGTCGCTCGAATCGTCCGGGACGGCCTCGGGCAAGTCCTCGGTCACCTGGGGCGACGTGGTCGTGTCCACCGTGTGATCGACAGCCAGTTCCTGGGCGGCGGTTTCGACCGCTTCGGCTTCGGCCACTGCCTCGGGCAGCTCGGTAATCACTTCCGCGGCCGATGGGGTGTTCTGCGCGCGCGCGAAGCGCTGGATGAGCTTGCCGGCGGTGCCGGTCGGTTGGGCGCCCACCGATTGCCAGTAGCTTGCGCGCTCCAGGTTGACCAGGAGATTCTTGGTGCGCGGGTCATAGTGGCCGAGAGACTCAATGTACTCACCGTCACGAGGACGCTGCGAATCCATCACGACAATTCGATAGGTCGGCCGATGCCGCATACCCATTCTCTTCAGACGTATCTTTACCAAAACTGGACTCCTTTTATAAGTCTCATACGATACCGACCTGACGCTGGTTGTCAATAGCACCGGGTGGGATGCAGTTCAAGGGTTAGGATAGAGTCGTGCCGTGACATTGCCTGCGAACAGGCATGTCTTTGTCCTGCCGGGAGTTGTAGCCTCCCGGGTATCAGTCGACCAGGACGATTCGGGCGTAGTGCTCGGTCCCGGCCGAACGCGTCCGGAGCAGGTAGACTCCGGCTGCAAGCCCGGCGGGTCGTCGCCACTGCAGCAATGTCGGCGCCGGGTCGAGGATGACCGGTTCGGCGGCGCGCCGGCCATCGGCACCGAAGAGCTCGACCACGGTGCGTTCCCGACTGCCCAGCCGGACCGTCGCGCCGACGCGGACAACGTTCGGAACCACGTCCAGCGAACGAACGTGCGGGCCCGGAGCAGGTTCAAAGACTGCAATGACGCCACGGCCGTAGAGGTTGCCGCCCTCGGTGCCGCAGTAGACCGCGGCGGCGTCCAACGGGTGGCGCAGGAGCAGGGTGACCGAACGGTGTTCGAGCCCGATGGTGTCGCGTTCCCAGTAGGCGCCGGAATTGGTGGTGGACCAAACGCCCTGGGTGTCGGTCCCGGCGAAGATGACGTCAGGGTCGGCGGTGTCGGCAAGTACAGCGGTCACGGCCGAGAGGCCCAGGTCGGTCCAGATGCCACCGGCATTGATGGTCCGGAAGACGCCGGCATCGGTGGCGCAGAGGTAGGATGTGCGGTTGCTCCCGGGAGCGGTCTTGAGGTCTCGAGCGTCGCTACCCTGAAGTCCCGCGGAGCGGTCGAGCCAGCTTGCCCCGTGGTTGAGGCTCAGGTAGACCCGGGCCTGGCCGTCGACCGCACCCCAGAGAAAGAGGCTGTCCCCGTCAGCAGCGAACCGAAACCCGCGGCAGCAGCCGGCGGTACCCGGGCTGTAGTTGCGGGTCCAGTCGTGGCCGCGGTTGATTGAGCGCCAGAAGCCGAACCGACCTGGCTCGCCCGGCAGGTTAAGACTGCCCCAGGCATAGATGGTGTCGGGACCTGCCGGGTGGAATGCGACGCCCCGGCCGGAGAAGCCGGTTTCGATGCTCTGCCGGGTCCACGAGTCGCCTCGGTCCGAGGTCATGTGCAGCCATTGGTCGTTACTTGTCACCGCGACCAGCGTGTCCAGTGCATTCGGGTTGAGGGCAATGCCGGTGCAGAGCCCGGCACCGGCGAAGCCGGGCAGGAGTTGCCAGCTCTCTCCCCGGTCGCCACTCGCAAGGAGACCGTGGCCCGGCGGACAGGTGAAGACCGAGTCGGGAGTGACCGGGTGGAAGTAGAGGAACGGGACCGTCAGCCGTCCGAGGGCAGTGGTGCGTTCGGTCCAGTTGAAGCCGCCGTTGGTGGTGCGGAACACGCCGCGACCGTTGCCCGCGTAGACGTCGAGTCCGTCGAGCGGGTTGATTTCCAGCAGCCGGGTCGCCGTACCGGCGAAGGTGGTCGTGTCCGTGAACCACGAAACCCCGTGGTCGGTGCTGCGGTAGACGAGATTGTCGGAGCCGGCGTAGGCGCGGAGTGGCGAAGCGGGGGCGAACTCGACCGACCAGGCCGGCACGCTCTTCGCCCGAAGCCAGGACGTTCCGCCGTTGGTCGTGCGCCAAATGCCGTCATCGGTCGCGCACAGGATGGTACCCGAATCTACCAGGCTGGGCGCAGCCGCCCAGGCACATGTGCCGGTGATAGTACCGGTGACTTCGCGCCAGTTGCCTCCACCGTCGCCGCTGGTGAACAGCCGCGGAAGACCGTTGATGCTGCCGCCGAGGTAGATTCGTTCCGGGCGCAACGGGTCGGGGTCGAGCAGGACCGCGCTCACGAACCGGCCGGTGTCGAGCCAGGTGCCGTTCCAGGCCGCACCGCCGTTCGACGAGGTGTAGATGCCCAGTCCGACTTCATTGCCCGATGCCGGTATCTCGGCTGCGGCCAGCATCACGAGAGGCTGGCCCGGTCTGAAAGCCAGCCGGCGCAGGGTCGGCGAGCCGGTGAGCGTGCCGAAGACGGCCCAACTTCGGCCCGCGTCGGTGCTGCGCCAGACACGGCCAGTGATCCCGCCGGCGAACATCGTTTGGGTCTGGGTCGGGTGAACGAGGACATCCACGACCCGGTCGCGGATGCTGTCGCGGACCGTCCAGCTCGCGCCGCCGTCGGACGAGTAGAAGACCAGCGCGGGCCAGCCGGCGGTGACAGCGAAGATGTCGCCGGCGATGCCGGGAACGCGGGCGAGGGCGGCAACGGCGAATCCCGGTGGGCCGAACTGCTGCCAGGGCGCGGCGGTGAGGATCGTCGTGGCCAGCAGGCCAATGATGGTGATGCGTTTCATTGTTCACTCCCCGTAATGGCTTCGTCCGCCGCGCCGTCGGGCGCGGCGTCCATCTCCAGCCGGACGCCGAGGCTGTCGAGGCGCCGGACCGATTCTCCGTACTTGTTGTGGGCGTGGGTCAGGTGGGTTCCGAGCACGTCGAACTCAGTTCGGAACCGGTCGTACTCCTGGCGCAGACGCCCGAGGTGCTGGAGGACTTCCCCGGCCCGCTGTTCAATCTGGAACCCGCGCAGGCCAAGGACAATGACCTGCAGGTAGGCGTACAGGCAGTTGGGCGAGACCGGGATGACGCGGCGCGTGAGTGCGCGGGCCGAAATCGAGTCATCGGACGGACTCTCCCGGATGATGGTCTCGTAGTAGACATTCTCGGCCGGGATGTACATCAGCGCGAAGTCGAACGTCCCCTCGTCGGGCCGGATGTACTTGTCGGCGATGGCGTCGATGTGCTTGCGGACCCCGGCGAGGAAACGACGACGCAGGACCTTGCGCTGTTCCTCATCGGTCTCGGCCGAGAGTCGCTGGAAGTCCTCAAGCGGGAATTTCGAGTCGATTGGCACCAGTCGCGGCCCGAGGTGGACGACCGCGTCTACCGCCTCGCCGCTGGCGAAGCGGTACTGCAGTTCGTGGTTTGCGGGCACGACCTGGCGTAACAGGTCCCCAAGGAACAGCTCGCCGATGATGCCGCGCAGCTTGGGCGCTCGCAGGATGTCCTGGAGCGAGCGGATGTCGCGGCCGACATCGTAGACCTGCTTCGTGGCCTGCGACAACTCGCCCAAGGCGGCGTTGACGTTCTGGACGGTCGAGTTGGCGCTGTCGAGGCGCGAGCCGATGCCGGCGACAGTGTCGGTCATGCGCCGGTCGAGGTCGGCGAGGCGCTGGTCGAGACGACCGGACATATCCCCGAGACCGCGGCCGGTCTGGTCCCGAAGAGCATCGAGTTGCTGTTGGAGCATGACCACGCCCGGACCGTCGTCGGGCTTCCCGGCTGCGCGGCAGCGGCGCAGGAGGACAAAGAGCATGACCCCTACGACTGCCAGCAGCGTCAGCGCAACCAACAGCAGGGCGGTAGTCAGTGCGGTCATCTCCGACTACATCGTAGCCTATCCACCGCGTCGGTCAATGCCGGGCGGAGATTGGCCGTGGCTGGTGCGAGGCGTGTTAAGAGGGCGGAATGTCCAGGGCCGGTGCGAGGCGGCCGTGCTGGCGGCGCGTTGACAGGCGGAGATGGGCAGCTAGATTGAGTGAGGACAGCGACTGCCCATATGATGCTTGAGCATACCCTGCGGATTAGCCTGCGGCAAGGCTTGGCCGTGGTGGCGAGTCTGCTGTTGCTGGTGGCAGCCTGCGGCAATCGTCCCCCCGCAATCCCGGCGCTGGTCGGTCCGGGCGCGGGCCAGCCCGGCGAGACGCTCGCCTTCCGGGCGGTGTCGGCAGACCCGGAAGGCGGCGACATTGCCTTCCGGTTTGACTGGGGCGATTCGAGTCCCACGGACTGGACACCGGATTCACCCTCGGGCGATACGTTCCTGCGGGGACATTGCTACGACTCGACAGGAGACTATCCCGTGACGGTGCAGTGCCGCGACCGGCAGGGCCTGGAGTCGGCGCTGTCCC
>Ga0172366_10002659_pt1 | contig 14049 bp, 11 predicted proteins | sample LakKivSesite69cm_FD_114533 | JGI IMG/M metagenome (GOLD analysis project Ga0172366, IMG submission 114533) | Sediment microbial communities from Lake Kivu, Rwanda - Sediment site 69cm | ecosystem: Environmental > Aquatic > Freshwater > Lake > Sediment | place: Rwanda: Western Province, Lake... | reverse complement strand
GAAGTCGGGGTATTCTACGATTCTTTTGAGCATGGTCGGCACCACCATCACTCGGGTGGCCTTCTCCCGCTGCACCGTCTCGAACCACTCCTTCTCGTCGAACTGCCGCATCAGGGCGATGGTGCGCCCGCCGTAGATAGCCGCCATCAAGGCCTGCATCCCGGCCACATGATAGAGGGGCATAACCAGGACGTTGGTCTCCGGGGGGGCTTCCATATCAGGGGGGTCAACATTGCTCAGCACATAGGAGCTGTAGGCGTTATGGTCCTGGGGCACTCCCTTGGGAAGGCCGGTAGTCCCGGCGGTGAAGATAAGCACGGCAATGTCATCATCTTTTAGCTCAAAGTAGGTCTTTTCCTCCGGCGAACCGCCGGCGATAAGCTCGTCGTAGCTTTTCATCCCCTGATAGCTACCGCCGATAACGATAGCCTGCTCCACCGAGGGCAGCTGAGAACGCACGCTATGCACCATGTCAGCGTAGCGGCTGCCGACAAAGAGAACTTTAGGCTCGGCTGTTTGCACCAGGTATATCAGCTCGTCCTGCCTGATGCGGAAGTTCAAGGGGACGAAGATACCCCCCGCCTTTACTGTGGCTAAGCAGGCCTCCACATACTGGTTGCAGTTGACTTCAAGGATGGCTACCCGGTCTCCCTTGGCCAGGCCTAACCTGTGCAGCGAATCGGCCAGGCGGTTTACCCTCTCCTTGAGCTCGGCGTAGCTGTGGCGCCCGCCCTCAAAGGCGATGGCCGTCCTTTCGGGGACCAGGAGGGCTGATAGGTCAAGAAATTCGGTTATAACCATTCTTTATCCCTTTTCAACCCTTGTCTGCTTAATCTGAAGAAGGAAACTCTTTTAACGCATCAAGGTAGCTATCTCACAGCCTGCCGGCAGGCCTCGTAGCCCAGGTCAAAGGCCTTCATATTTACCGGGGCCAGCTTGGCCGGGAAGCGCTCTTCTATGGTCTCCTTTATGGTGGCTATCTTTATAGGGAGCTGGTCAGTTCCGAATAACGCCCCTAGCATTACGACGTTAGTGGCCAGGTGGTTTCCCGCTTCCTGAGCTAGTTTAGCCGCATCCAGCTGGACTATCTTACCGGAGGCTTTATCCAGCTGTTTTAGGATTTCCTCCGGGCTGGGGTAGCTGCTCTCGCCTATGGAGACGGTGAAGGGGATGGTTATCGCTGTATTGACTATAACCAGGCTGGACTTGGAGAGATAGGAGATATTTCTCAGTGTCTCCGACGGTTCCATACCCACCAGGGCGTGGCACTTGCCGGTGGGGATAAGGGGGCCGTAGACATCTTCGCCTATCCTGATGGCGCTGGTTACCGAGCCGCCCCTCACTGCCATCCCCAGTATCTCCGAGCCCCTGACGTTCAACTTATCGGCCACGGCCGCCTTGCCCAGCAGCTCTGACATAAGGATTACCCCTTGCCCGCCAACCCCGGTGATTAATATATTAAATTCTCTCATCATTGTCTTTTCTCCGGTACTATCGCTTGGTAGGGGCAGACCTGGGCACAGAGGCCGCAGCCGGTGCAAAGCGAGCTATCGATTACCGCCTTGGCCCCTACCTTTATTATGGCCGGACAGCCCAGAAGCTCGATGCAGGAATTACACTTCTCACTGCACTTCTCCGGGTCTACATAGTAGGGGATGGTCTCTTCATGGCGCTTTCTCTTCTCCCGCTGCTCGATGATGGTGCAGAGCCTCCGGCTGACCACCACCGCCGGCCCGGGGAACCTTATCGCCTTTTCTATAACACTGGCGGCCTGCTTGAGGTCAAAGGGGTCAACGACTTCCACGAACTCCACCCCGCAGGCTTTGGCTATCTCCTCAGGCTTGAGCTTGACCGTCTCCTCGCCCATGGCGGTGTAGCCGGTGCCGGGGTGGGGTTGGAAGCCGGTCATAGAGGTGGCCGAGTTGTCCATTACCACCATGGTTATATTGGCCTTGTTATAGACGGCGTTTACCAGTGGCGGTATGCCGGAGTGAAAGAAGGTGGAGTCGCCAAGGTGGGCCACTATAGGTACGTCTATTACGTGGGAAAGCCCGTTGGCGATGCCGAAGCTGCCCCCCATACAGATAATGGTATCCGAGGCCTCCTGCGGCGGGTTGTAGGCTAGGGCGTAGCAGCCAATGTCACCGGGGTAGACGGACTCTACTCCCGGGCCATAATCCCTGGCCACCCTTCGCGAGGCTATCCTGATGGCGTAGTGAGATGCGCGGTGGGGGCAGCCGGGACAGAGGGCGGGCGGGCGCCAGGGCAGCAGGGGGGCGGTCTCCTGTTCCAGCTTATCTATACCGGCGAAATCTAGCGGGGTTTTAGCTTTGGTTAGCTTGGCCACAGCCTCGGTGAGCCTTCTGGTGGATAGCTCCCCGATGCGGGGCAACAGGTCCTTGCCGTGAATCTTAACCGGCAGGTTATCCTCCCCCACCATAGCCTTGACGTGGAGTTCGACAAAGGGGTCGAGCTCCTCTGCCACCAGCACTTCTTTTACCGATTTTAATAATCTTATTACCAGCTCCTCGGGGAGGGGGTGGGGGGTGCCAATCTTCAGTATGGAGACCCTGTCCTCAATACCCAGCCACTTTACCGCCTCCAGAGCGTAGCTGTATGACAGTCCACAGGCGATAATACCCAGCCTGGCGCCATCGGCTAGTTTTAGCTGATTATAGGCTAGTTTGTTAACGGCTTTCTTTATCGCCTCAAACCTTTCCAGCATTAGAGGTTTGTTTATTCTAGCCTCACGCGGGGTATAGACCAGCCGGGTGCGGTCTTTGATAAATTGCCCCTTTCTTCTTTCCCGCGATATTTTCCCCAGCACAATATCGCTCCGGGCATGGCCTATCCTGGTTACCGACCTGAGCATGAAAAGGTGATGGAACTTTTCGGAGAGCTCAAAGGCTTCGGCCATCATATCCTTGGCTTCCTGGACCGAGGAAGGCTCAAGAACGGGAATATAGCCCTGCAGGGCGATATAGCGGTTGTCCTGCTCGTTCTGGGAGCTCCACGCCCAGGGGTCGTCGGCGGAAAGTAACACCAGCCCCCCATTGGCACCGATATAGCTGGCGGTCATCAGCGGGTCGTGGGCCACATTTACCCCCACGTGCTTCATGGAGGCCATGGCTCTCACCCCGCAGATGGAGGCGGCCAGGGCAACCTCAAAGGCCACCTTCTCGTTGACCGACCACTCCACATACATGTCCACCTCTTTGGCCACCCCGGCCAGTGTCTCCGTTATCTCGCTGGAGGGGGTCCCGGGGTAGGCGGCCGCCACCTGGACCCCGGCCTCTATGGCTCCCCTGGCTATGGCCTCATTGCCGAGGGCAAAGAGTCTTTCTCCGGGAGCATCGGAACTAATAGTTAATTGTTTCAACTTTGGTCTCCTAAACTGGCGTACTTCTGTCTTAGCCGCGGCTTTTCTATCTTGCCGGTGGGGTTTCTTGGTACCTTATCAAATACGACAAGCCTCGGCCTCTTGTAGCGGGGCAGGTTCTGTTCACAGAACTGATTTACCTCTTCTTCAGTCAATGTCTCCCCCGGCTTGGGGTCGATTACGGCCAGAGCTATCTCCCCCAGCCTTTTATCGGGAATGCCGATTACACCGGCGTCATAAATGCTTGAATGCCGACGGAGGACCTCTTCTATCTCTACCGGAAAGATGTTTTCGCCCCCGGTGATGACCAAGTCCTTCTTTCTATCCACGACGTAGATAAATCCCTCGCTATCCTGCCGAGCCATATCGCCGGTATATAGCCAGCCGTCTTTTAAGGTCTCGGCTGTCTTCTCCGGGTTTTTATAGTATTCCTTCATCACGCCGTTGCCCTTGACCAGCAACTCGCCGACCTCCCCGTTAATGACATCTTGACCCTTATCATTGATGATGCGGGTCTTCCAGTTAAAGCCAGGCTTGCCGGTGGCTTCCAGCTTATGCTGGTTCTCTATGCCAAGGTGGACGCAGCCTGGTCCGGTGGATTCGCTTAGGCCGTAACTGCTGTCGTACTGCATATCGGGGAAGTACTGCTTCCAGTGCCTAATCAGGCTGGGAGGTATAGGTTGTGCCCCCGTGTGCATAAGACGCCAGCAGCTCAGGTCATAGTCCTCTTTGCTCAGTTCCCCTCTATCCAGGGCAACAAGAATATCCTGAACCCAAGGTACCAGCAGCCACGCTATTGTGCCCCTCTCCTGATGTATAGCTTCGAAGATATATTGAGGGCTTATTTCCGTTAGTATCGTAGCCCGACCGCCAACAATCAGGCTGCCGAACCAGTGCATCTTGGCTCCGGTATGGTACAAGGGAGGAATAAGGATAAAGTTATCATCATGAGTCTGATAATGGTGGCGGTTCTCGGTGATGGCGGCACACTCCAGATTGCCGTGGGTGAGCAGTATTGGTTTGGGGGCCCCGGTGGTTCCTGAGGTGAAGTAGAGCCCGCACTCATCCTCTGCCTTCAGGGTCACTTCTACCGGCTGCGGCGATGATTGACTGATTACCTGCTCAAAGTCCTCCATACCTTTGGGGTGGGATTGCCCGACGAGGATATAGTTTTTAATAGTAGGCATCTGGGAACGGACGGCCTCTACCCGGTCAATAAATTGCTCACCTAGAATCATGGCCTTGGCTTCGGCTATGTCAGCGCAGTATTTCAGGTCCTGGCTGGTAAACCTGAAGTTAAGGGGGACTGCCCAGGCCGCGGTCCTGACTATACCGAAATATGCCTCCAGCCAGCTGATGGAGTTTGTCATCCAGTGTATTACCTTATCGCCCTTCCTAATCCCGCGGTCGATAAGGGCGTTGGCTATCTTGTTTACCCTTTGGTCAAACTCTTCCCAGCTAATTTCTCTTCTCAGCCCCTGGCTCGGTTTCAGTTCAATAAGGGCGCTGTCACCGGGATACATCCTGGCATTGCTAGCCAGCATATCGGCTATAGTCATTTAGAACTTCACCCCCGGAAGGCAGTTGAGCTAAGCAAATTATAGTGTGGATGCCTGCCAGTCCTCAGTTTATCATCGGCAAAATCGAAATTCAATAGTCCAAGCCAATCTGCTTTTTGAAACTGTTGAGCCTAGGCTCAATACCTGGCAAAACCGGGCAGGAAGGTGGCGATCTGGGGGAAGACCATCAGTATGATTACGGCGACGATTATCGCCGCTAAGAAGGGAAGTATCCCCTTGAAGATTCTTTCCAAAGGCACGTCGGGGGCCACCCCCTTGATGACATAAACGTTGAGTCCCACCGGCGGCGTGATGACCCCCATCTCGGTGACCAGGACGATGATCACCCCGAACCAGATGGGGTCGAAGTGCAGCGCTAGCACCAACGGATAGATGATGGGGACGGTAAGGGTAATCAGGGCCAGGGCGTCCATAAAACAGCCCCCCACCAGGTAGAGCAGGACGATTACCCCCATGATAGCCATCGGCGGCAGCGGCAGTCCCCCCACCCACTCCGATAAGACCAGCGGCAGCTTGGCTACGGCCATAAAATGCCCGAAGATAATGGCCCCGGTGACGATAATCATCACCATGCAGGTTATGCGCAGCGTGTCCTTGACGGCGAAGAGGAAACCTTTCCAGTTCAGCTGCCGCCGGGCCAGCCCGATAATCAGGGCACCGCCGGCACCGGCTGCCCCCGCCTGGGTGGGGCTGAACCAGCCCAGGAAAAGCCCGCCGATGACCAGGGCGAAGAGGACCATCATCTCGATAACCCCGGCCAGCCCCGACAGCTTTTGCTTAAAGGTGGTGGGGGCTCCCCCGGGGGCTAGGTTGGGTTTACGCTTGCAGAGGATGACCACCACCACGATAAACAACCCGGCCAGCATTATGCCGGGTAGAACGCCGGCGATAAACAGCTTGCCGATGGACTGCTCGGTCATTACGCCGTAGATGATGAAAATGGTGCTGGGGGGAATGAGTATGCCCAGGCTGCCGGCGGCGGCAACGCAACCGGTGGCCAGCGAATCATCGTAGTTGTACCTCTTCATCTCGGGCAGGGCTACCCGGCCCATGGCGGCGGCGGTGGCGTTGGTCGAACCGCACATGGCGGCGAAACCGGCGCAGGCGGCGATGGTGGCCATAGCTAAGCCACCGCGCATCTGCCCGAAGACGGTATAGCCCGCCTGATAGAGTCGCCGGCTCATCCCCGAGGCGTAGGCCAGCGAGCCCATGAAAATAAACATGGGGATGACCGTCAGCGAATATGAGGAAAGGTTGGCGAAAAAGTCGCGGGCGAGCAGGCTTAAGCCCGCGTCGGGCGAAACCAGGAAGCAGAAGCCGGCCATGCCCACGAGGGCCATGGCAAAGCCCACGGGCATGCCGATGAGAAAGAGCGCCACCAGGACGACGATGCCGATAAGGCCGATGGTAGCCGGGCTCACCCTCGCACCGCCTTCATCACCGACTTATAGCACTCCAGCGCCAGCGCCAGGCAAACGGGGATACAGCAAAAGGCGATGGCGTGGACGAAGGGGTAAAAGGGTATCCCCTGTGTCATGGAGACGGTGCCCTTGGCCTGTAGGCTCAGCCCATACTCCACGCTCTGCCAGGCGAGCAGGACGAACAGGACAAAACTGAGAAACCAGATAAAGGCGGCCACGCCAGCCTGCACCCGCGGCGGCAGGCGCATGACCACGAATTCCACCCTTATATGCCCGCGCAGGACTTGGGTGTAGGCGATGGCGGAGGTGGTCACCACCACCCCCAGAAAAGCCACCACCTCGATACCGCCAGGGATAGGGCGGAAGAAGGGAGCCCCGGCCTGGGCGAGCTTGATGCCGAAGATATCGGCTATGGTCAGGCCGAGAATGCCCACCAGACCGGCGCCCGCTACCCAGTTAAGCCAGTTGCTGAAAGAATCGACGAATCTTTCCAGGCGCTCTATTTTGCCTGACATAGGCTTAAAACCATTCTTTAGGGGTGCCCGAAAACTGGGGGTATCTCCCGAGCACCCCTAAGTCTCGTCTGGAGTAATAACTCTCTAACTTGTCGGTAACAGTGGCGTTAGCTCGTCATCGAACCAGTTCATGTAGTCGCTATCCGAAGGTGCCCGGTCTGACCAGTAGGCTACCCTCTCGTTCAGGTAGTCCTCGAAGTCGTCCACGGAGAGCCCCAGCGCGGCTTTTTCGACCATGTAGGTGTCCTTGACCACGGCAGCGGCGTCAATCCACCTTGTCATCTCAGCCGGCGAAAGCTCTATAATTTCTTTACCGGGGAAGCTCAGGAAGTACTCTTTGGCGGCAATATCGTAGTAGGACCAGAGCATGGCGTGCTTTTCCGCCCACTCCTCGCTGACGTCGGTGAAGATGTCCTGGATATCGCCCGGCAGGCTGTTCCACGTATCGAGGTTCATAACCACGAACATGTCGGTGGAGTAGCCTACCCCATAGCAGTTGGTCACATAGTTGACCACCTCGGCCTGGTTCCAGCCCAGCAGCGGCTCCATGGGGGTCATGCTGCCGTCAATGGTGCCCTTGGACATAAGCTCGTAGGCATCTCCCTGACCGGCGGCATAGCCGGTGGCGCCCAGGGCTTCGGCGATTTTCGCACCGACACCGGTTGACCTCAAGACCAGCCCCTGCATGTCCTCCAGTGTGCGCACGGGCTTATCGACGGTCAAAACGATGCCTGGACCGTGAGCGTGGAAGTAAAGGGGATGGGTATCATTAAGTTCTTCCGGCATGAACTCGTTATAGAAGTCAGTGGCTACATGGGTGGCGACCCAGCCGGTGGGGTAGCCGTGGGGTAGGTCAACCAGCTCGCAGGCGGGGAAGCGCCCCATGGTGTAGGCTAGGCAGGACATTCCGATATCGGCGATGCCCTCAACCACGGCATCGTAGGTATCGGCGGCGGCAGCCAGTCCACCGGCCGGGTAATAGGTAAAGGTTACCCTGCCGTCGGTGCGCTCTTCAATCTCAGCGCAGAACGCCTCAGCCAGTACGCTGTGGTAGTTAGTCGGCGGGAAGAAGTTGTTGTAGGTAAGCTCGAAGGTTTCCTCCTCTCCGGCCGTACAACCTCCCACCAGGGGTAATACCAGTAATGGCAACACCAGGAAAACAAAAAGGAATTTTTTCACGTTTCTACCTCCAAAATGGTGAAAGATTGGGATTTTCTGCTTGGCTTCTATATATCACCACCTCCTAAACTGATTATTTTAGAAGTTGTGGATAATATATCTACAAAATACAGCTGGCGGCTGCCAGATGGAGTTTCAACCTAAAATTACTCTACTAATATCCTCTTGTCAAGAGGTTTTGGCGGCAAAGACGGTTTTCTTGAGCTGACTGGTTATATTCCTCAGCCTAATCTGTGGCAGAAAAGGGGTATGGGTAATGGTTGCCGAGGTCTCCCCCAAATTGCCATGATGAAATACGTCCTACAACTGAACATTCCGTCATTTTGTGCAGACATTAACTACCTAGATAGAGGTCGGAGCATTCGCTGTGTGCGATATAATATAGTCGTGGGATATGGCTTTAGGAGACTAATATTTAGCACCGCTTTCGTACTTTTACTTCAGTCTCATCGGTATGCCTGCCACCATTAAATACACTTCGTCGGCGTGCTGGGTCAGAATCTGATTAGCTCGGCCCAGGTAGTCTCTATAGCGTCTGCCCAGTTCGTTGTCGGGCACGACTCCCAACCCCACCTCATTGGTTACCATGATGAAGGTCGCCTCCAGCTTGTCCATCTGGTCAACGATGGCTTGAATCTCTTTTAAGGCTAACTCTTCGGCGGGTGTGTCACCCCTGCTCTGGAGCAGAATATTGGCTACCAGCATGGTGATGCAATCGATGACCACTATTTCTGCCTCTCTTGCATGCTGGCTGATTATGCCACTGATTTCGAGCGGCGCTTCCAGGGTTTTCCAGCCTGCCGGGCGGGACTCCCGGTGTGCCTCGATACGGAGACGCATGTCCTCGTCTTTAGCCTCAGCCGTGGCTATGAATAGAACCCGACCGCCAGCTTCAGCGGCCAGCTGCTGAGCGAACCGGCTCTTACCGCTACGGGCGCCGCCGGTTATTAAAATGCTTTTCATCCTGGGTTTCCCTTTCTGCTCGCTCCCGGTATTTTCAGATGCGAGACGTCGTTGAGCAGGGTCAGCACTGGCTCCCGCTCGACATCCTCGACTATTGTCAGCGATGCCGGTGCGAAGCGAAAGCGCCACCAGCTCTCGATATCTATTCCCAGCAGCAAACAAAGCAGAACACACAGAGAGCCGGAATGAGCTACTATCAGAATGTTAGCATCGGCGGGGTTACCGCTGCGGAGTTCTTTGGCAAAAGCCCTTATCCGCCGGGCAAGCTGTTCCAGGCTTTCCCCTCCGTAGGCGGTGAAGCTGAAATCGCTCGGCTCCCAGTCCGGATAGCTCTTGACTATCTCATCATGGGTCAGGCCTTCGAACTTGCCGAAATCGATTTCAGCCAGGTTTTCACTAGTCACTATCCGAAGACCACGCCCCTGGGCGATGATTTCGGCGGTTTCTACCGCCCGCTTAAGATTACTGGTATAGATTACAGCTATCGGCTCCCGGTAAAGGCGCTTGCGCAGCCTTCCCGCCTGCCACCGTCCCACCCGGTTAAGCCCCAGGTCGCTGTGCCCCTGGAAGCGCCACTCGCGGTTATAGTCTGTTTCGCCGTGTCGGGCTAAAATCAATCTCATCAAAAATATCTCCTCAGCCGAGGTTTAGTATCACCGGAAACAGGGCTAAAACTATCGCCTCGCCGGCCTCCTTGATTGCCCCGTAGACATCACCGGTAAGCCCCCTTAGACGAAGCTTAAAAAAGTACCCCATGCCCAGGGCAATAAGCCCGGTTATGGCCATTAGTATCACCCCAGGCCACCGCGCCAGCCCGACGGCAGCCGCCAGCGTCAGCAGGGTGACCAAGGCGAACCTCCAGCCGTTGGCGCCTGCCTTGAAATGCCGCCCCAGCCCTTCCTTGCGGGCGTAGGGGAAGAGGAAGATGGCCAAGACCATCCCCCAAACGCCCAGCATCGGTGTCAGCAAGAGGGCTTCCAGCCTCCATGTTGCCGGTAGTGAAACGAGAGCGGCGTATTTTATGAGCAGCACTATACAGACGCTGATAATGCCGTAGGCCCCCACGTGGCTGTCGGCCATTATCTCCAGCCTTCGGGCGGGGGTGCCGCCGCCCAGTCCGTCGCAGCTATCTACCAGCCCGTCAAGGTGCAGGGCACCACTGAGCAGGACCCACACGACCAAGGTCAGGGCGGCGGCCAGCATCGGGGAGAAGACCGCCGCCAGTCCCCAGTTAGCCAGGTAAATGATACCGCCGACGATGATGGCCACGACGGGGAAATAGCTCAGCGACGACGCCAGCTGGCGCGGCCCGGGCTGACGGCGGAAGGGGGAGGGGATGATGGTTAAAAACTGCAACGCTATCCAGAATCCCAATCTTTATTTCTCCTCCTCAGCTTTATCGGAGACGCCGGCCTCGTCGAAGGTGGACATCTCGGCCAGAATCTTGGCGGCGGCTTCAGCCAGAAATATTCCCAAGGCGGCGCCCGTACCCTCACCCAGACGCATCTCCAAATCCAATAACGGTTTAAGCCCCAGATGTTTAAGCAGCCGTTTATGCCCCGCCTCTGCCGAGACATGGGCGGCGATAAGGAAATCTAGAAGTCTCGGTGCCAGCGCCGTAGCGATGAGCGCCGCCGCCCCGGAGATAAAACCATCAATAACCACCGGAATATGGTGAGCCGCCGCTGCCAGCATCACCCCCACCAGCCCGCCAATCTCAAAGCCCCCTACCTTAGCCAACACCTCCAGAGGTTTTTGTCGGTCGGGTTGATTAACCTCAAGAGCCCTCTTCACCACTTCTATTTTGTGTGCCAGCTGCTCATCGGATATACCGGTGCCCCTGCCGGTGACCTCAGCCACCGGCTCACCGGTCATAACCGCACAGATAGCACTGCTGGCAGTAGTATTGCCGATACCCATATCACCGGTGCCAACGATATCCAGACCCTTGGCCAGCTCCGCCGCCACCACCTCAATCCCCGACTCTACGGCTCTCGCTGCCTGTTCCAGGGTCATCGCCGGCCCTAGACACATATTCCGGGTGCCAGGGGCAATCTTCTTGACTATGAGCTGAGGGTGATTTTTTAGTTCAGCCGCCACCCCCATATCAACCACCACCACCCTGGCTCCGGCCTGGCGGGCAAGTACATTTATTCCCGCCACTCCCTGGAGAAAATTATAGACCATCTGAGCCGTTACCTCCTGAGGCCAGTTGCCCACCCCCTCCACCACCACCCCGTGGTCGCCAGCCATAGTGATAACTGCCTTGTGCCTGATTTGAGGTATGGACTTGCCCTGGATGCCCGCCAGCCTAATAGATAATTCCTCTAGCCTGCCCAAGCTACCCGGCGGCTTGGTCAACGTATCCTGCCTGGAGCGTGCTTCAGCCATTGCCCCCCTATCCAGGGGCTTTATCATGGCGATGGTATCTAAAAGTCCTGCCATTCTGTCACCCTTAATCAAATAGCTCAGGATGAATGATTCTAGCCAGCTCTTCCAGACCCTGAACGATTCTCGGTCCAGAGCGGCTGACAAGGTCGTCATCAATGATAAAGATTTTGCCTTCCTTGACCGCCGTCGTTTCCTGCCAAACCGGGTGTTCCATCAGCGTTTCCGGCGAGGTGAACGCCGTCCCATGCTTGGCCGGGAGGACGATAATCTCGGGGTCGGCATTGACTATTTCCTCAATGCTTAGCTGTACCCAGGCACCCTCAGCCCCGGCGGCAATATTTTCCCCACCGGCTATGGTGATAAAGGCATCAATAAATGAGCCGTGACCGCCTGTCCAAGGGAAAGTTAGCTCGGTGGCATCAATTATATACAGAACCTTGGGCCGAGGAGCCCTTGCCACCAGAGCCGTAACATTAGCAATGCTATCTCGCATACTTTCAATGAGCTCCTCAGCTTCCCCCTCGCTACCGGTAACCCTACCCAGTAATTCGAGGTCGGCAAAAACGCCGTCAATGTCCGTGGGGTCTATAACCAGATAGTTAATTGGCGGTTCCAGTTCATCAAGCTGAATGATGCCTTCGCTGTGCCCATCGGTCAGAACCAGGTCCGGCTCTAGAGCCACGATATTTTCAATGGAGGGGTTAAAGTAATTGCCGACGCTGGTTTTTGACTTCGCCTCCTCAGGGTAGTCGCAATAGTCGCTGACTCCAACCACCCTTTCCCCCACGCCAAGAGCAAAAAGCATCTCGGTGATGCTGGGCACATGAGATACAATCCTCTGCGGAATCTCGTTTATAGTTACCTCCCGGCCCATGTCATCGGTATAGGTTCCCGGCGTAAATTCGGCTTGGCAGCCGACAGTCATACTAACTAACAGGCTTAATAGAACAACCAAAACGCCCCATAGCTTCATTTTCATTAAAGTATCTATCTCCTATTGTTTATTTCTATTTTTGGGCAAAATTAAATCCCCCTCTCCTTACAGGTAAGGGGGATTCCTAGCACACTCTGTGCATTATCCCACCCCCTTTCACCGCGGAGGTCTAAAGGATGCCCAGAGGTTCGGCGTCCTGGCTTCTGATAGAACCCTATCAGTCACAGTAGGCGGGACTGCGTCGGATTTTCACCGACTTGCTCTCCGTTAACCCGAGCTCCAGCTCGGGCACCCCCAGGTCATCTATTCTTTTCGATAAGGATACAGGAATTGGGGGAAAAATACAAGCCAAAAGGTAACATTTCATCTATTTGTTCAACTAGGAAACAATCTACCGAAATGCGACCCCCCCCACCCCCCTATATATAAGAAACTCTTATATATAAAAATCCCACCACACCTCACGACAAAGGCGCCTTATAGGATCTCAGGCTATATAGGCTATATATTAAGAAATTATAGATGTTGACAGGCGTTGGACTTAATGCAGTAGTCCAATAGTTGACTGGTAATAGCGCTTAAAAAAGGCTTTGGTGTTGTCACTATGTTCGCAGATTGAAGATCAACTCGAAGGTTCTACCTATCGTAAGGTACCGCCCACCACCCAACCCCTCCCGGACTTGTCCCTTACCGCCTTCACCCCCAGCCCCCCAGGGATCAAGTCCTGTACCGCCCACCACCGCCCATCCTGGACTTGCACATCTAACATTGTAGGCACGATAATTTTCGCCTAAGCCTGCCCGTATTTCTGGCGGAGTGTTCTTCTCAGAACCTTGCCGGTGGCGGTCTTAGGCAGTTCCTGGCTGACAAAGACTACCGAGGTGGGGCGCTTGAAGCCGGCCAGCCGGGGACGGCAAAAGTCGATAATCTCCGCCTCGCTGGCGGTTTCGCCCTTTTTGAGCAGGACAATAGCTCTGACCTGCTGCCCCCACTCCTCGTCCTTGACGCCGATTACGGCCGCCTCTTCGACCTTGGGGTGGGTGGAAAGGACGCTTTCCACCTCGTCGGGGCCGATATTCTCGCCGCCGCGGACGATGACGTCGTCGGCGCGCCCGCTAAGGTAGATATAGCCCTCTTCGTCCTTATAGCCCAGGTCGCCGGTGCGGTACCAGCCATCGGCGGTAAAGGCCTTCTGGGTTCTTTCTTCGTCCCGCCAGTAGCCCTTCATTATCCTGGAGCCCCGCACCACTATCTCACCCATCTGACCGGGGGGAAGGTCTCTGCCCTCCTCGTCCCTGACCTGAATTTCCACATCCTCCAGGGGCAGGCCGATAGACGTCGCCAGCCGCTTCAGCTTCTTTTCCCTCTCTACCTCTGACTCTTTGCCGGTGATTACCTGGTCTTCGGCCCTCAGTGCCGCGATTGTTGAAGAGGTCTCAGTGCCGCCGAAGGCGTTGATTAGCGCCCGCCCCGGGAAGCGCTCGATTGTTTTTTTGAGCACCTCATAGGGACAGGCGGCGGCGCCATAGGTTATCACCCTGATGCTGGAAAGGTCGTATTTATCGAAGTCGGGGTATTCTACGATTCTTTTGAGCATGGTCGGCACCACCATCACTCGGGTGGCCTTCTCCCGCTGCACCGTCTCGAACCACTCCTTCTCGTCGAACTGCCGCATCAGGGCGATGGT
>Ga0172366_10002658_pt1 | contig 14052 bp, 12 predicted proteins | sample LakKivSesite69cm_FD_114533 | JGI IMG/M metagenome (GOLD analysis project Ga0172366, IMG submission 114533) | Sediment microbial communities from Lake Kivu, Rwanda - Sediment site 69cm | ecosystem: Environmental > Aquatic > Freshwater > Lake > Sediment | place: Rwanda: Western Province, Lake... | reverse complement strand
CGTCACGCATGGTCCTGCCGCCCTCCGGATAAATCCGGGGGCTACGGAAGAGCGAAGCTCGCTCACGCGAGCTGTCTCACGCGGTGACTGCCAAGGTATTTTGTTGATGACCATGAAACCCGCCCCTACAAATGATTTGGCTTTGTTGAAAATGTCTACAACGGACCTCTTCAGTCCTGTTGCATTACCTTTTGGGCAGGCAGGAATGCCCGCCCCACCGATACTCTTGCAGTTTTGACACGGGTGGGGGCAGACATTCTTGTCTGCCCAAGACATTCTTGTCTGCCCAAGACATTCTTGTCTGCCTGAATGGAGGTTATCAACAGACTGACCATGCCGGGGCGCAGGTCTCTCAAGCGAAAGGAACGCACATGACCAAGGTCGCCATGATGGGCGCGGGAAGCGCGGGTTTCTGTCGGGTGCTCGTGGAAGACATCCTCAGCTTCGATTCGATGAAGGACATCCATTTCGCCCTGATGGACGTTGACGCCGAGCGGCTCGATCTGGTGTACCGAGCCATGGGGCACATGAAAGAGCAGAACAAGCTCACGTGCACCTTCTCCGCCACCACCGACCGCCGGGAAGCGCTCGCCGATGCGAACTTCGCCATTTCGATGATCCAGGTCGGCGGGCTGGAGCCTTATAAGCTCGACGTCAACATCCCCCTCAAGTACGGCGTAGATCAGTGCGTCGGCGACACGCTAAACCCCGGCGGCATCTTCCGGGGGTTGCGGCACGTGCCCGCGCTGCTCGACATGCTGCGCACCATGGAAGAGGTATCCGAGCCAGACATCATCTTCATGAACTACGCCAACCCGATGGCGATCTGCTCGTGGGCGATGCAGAAAGCCTACCCGCACGTCACCTCCGTCGGCCTCTGCCATGGGGTGCAGCATACGACGAACATGCTCTGCAATTGGCTCAAGATTCCGGCTGCGGAGTGCGACGTGATGACGGCGGGCATCAACCACATGGCGTGGTTCATCACGTTTCAACGTAAGGGGAAGGACCTCTACCCGGCGATGTGGGAGAAGCTCGACAAGGAAGGTCCGATCAAGGGCGAGGAGTATCGCTTCGAGATGATGAAGGCCACCGGCTACTTCATGACCGAGACGCCGGGGCATCTCTCGGAGTACCTGCCCTATTTCCGCAAGCGCAAGGACATCATGGCCCTCTTCAACGGACCTGGTTTCTCCGGCGAGACGAGCGCATATCTCAATATGTGCCTCCGGGGGCACGAGCGGTATCGGCAGGAGATGTCCGAGTGGGCGAGCGGGAAGACTCCCGTGACGTTCAGGATGGGCCACAGGTCGGTGGAGTACGCCTCCCACATCATGAACGCGAAGCTCACCGACCAGATCGCGCGCTTTGCGGGGAACGTGCTCAACAAGGGGTTCATCACGAACCTGCCGTACGATTCGTGCGTAGAAGTGCCGGTGTTCGCCGACCGTCTGGGTCTGCACGGCTCCTACGTCGGTCGTCTGCCGGAGCAGTGCGCCGCGCTCTGCCAGTCCAACATCTCCGTCCAGGAGCTGACCGTGAAGGCCGCGCTGGAGGGCGATCACGAGGCGGTCTACCACGCCTGTATGCTCGACCCGCTCACGGCGGCGGTGCTCGCTCCGCACGAAATCCGCAACATGGTTGACGAGATGCTCGACGCGCAGAGAGCGTGGCTGCCGCAGTTCAAGGGCAAGAAGCCCACCGCGCCCGGCCATCGCATTGGACGGCTGCCGACGGGGGCCACCTCGCTCAAGAGCGGCGAGAATGTCAAGAGAAAGGTCGGCCACTACGATTGAGCGGCCTTGTGCGATGCGGCGTGATCGCTCCCTATGCGGCCACGAGCGCACGATCACGCACGAGATGGAGGCTTTCGACGGATGAACGCACCACGCGCTGCCGATTCGCAGACGACGAGCCGATGGCCGGAGCGAGCCGTATGGGTGGCGTTTGCCTTTGGGCTGGCGATGACGCTGCTGAGCTTCCGGATGCCGCTCCTGCGCGACGTAGGCGGGTATCTCACGTTCGGCGCAAAGCTGGCCGACGGCGCGGTGTTCTACCGCGATTACTTCGAGCGAAAGACCCCCCTGCTCTTCTACATGCTGGGCTGGCTCTTCCGTGCGGTCGGGCCGAGCCTCTGGTGGGCGCGGGGCTTGGTGCTCCTCCACACCGCGCTCGCGTCGGTGCTCCTCTGGATGATCGCCCGTCGCCTGGGCTGGGCGAAGGCGTGGGTCGTCGCTCTGATCGCCCTGTACCTCCTCTTCAACCCCGTCTATCTCGGCTTTGAAGTGCTCACGGAAGTGCCAGTCATGCTCGCGGGGATGGCGGTCGCGTGGCTGCTCTTATCCCGTGCGGGGCGCATCTCCGCGGGACGTTGGTTTGCGACCGGCCTGTTCATCGGGATCGCGAGCACCTCAAAACAGGTGGGCATTCTGCTTGCTCCGGCTGCGGGTCTCTGGCTGGTGATCGAGGAATACCGCCGGAACCGGATCACGGCAGCGCTGATCGGCAGGCTTTCGCTCCTCGCGCTCGGAGTGGCGATTCCGCTCGCTGGGATGACGCTTTACTTCTGGGCGACGGGCAATCTCGACGCGATGGTGCACTCGGTCTGGGATTCCACCGTCCGCCATTATGAGGGTCTTGCGTTCAGCGCGTGGCTCTATAGCCTCGCACGGGATCAGGTTGCGCGTGGGCTGGTGCTCTGGTTGCCGGTGTGCGTTGCTGGCCCCGGCATCTTCTGGCGGTTCGTTCGGCGGGGGGATGACCGTGAGGCCGCGCTCGTCCTGCTCATCGTAGCGTGGTCATGGATTCCCGCGCTCAAGCGGCCCTACGAGCACTACGTCATCCCGTATCTGCCGCACCTGTGTCTGCTCGGCGCGATGATCTGGCGGCAGTGGCTGGAGCGCTACAAGGCGCGCTGGGTGGTCGGGTTGGCGGCGCTGACGCTTCTGCCGACGGCGCGCCATTACGCGCTCTACATCGTTCCGCCGCTCAGGGAGCGGGTGCTCGACCAGCAACTGGCCGTCGCCCAACGCATCAGGGGGTACCTCGCGCCGGGCGAACCGCTCTACGTGCTCGGCGCGGAGCCGAAATACTACTTCCTCACGGGCCATTACCACCCCGACCCCTACGTGTACAACGTGCTCCTGGACCGGAATTGGAGGCCGCCGGAAGAGTTGCATCACGCGCTTGCGCACACGCCCGGATTGCGGTATGTCGCGGTGGTGAAAGGAGACATCGAACCCCTGCTCCAGACGGTGGAGGAGGTCCGGGCACGGGCGCATCTGGTCTTCGAGGCGCACATCGGCAATCTGGAGACGGTGTGGTTCTACCGCCTGCCCGACGAATGGGGGTCGCCTTCCTCGCTCAGTGCTGATCGGCCACCCGGGTGACCTGCTCCAGTTGTTCCTGCGTGAGGCGGCGACCGTCGGATGCGGCGACGTTGGCGAGGAGATGCTCCACCTTGCGCGTTCCAGCGATGACGGAGGTGACCGCGTCGTTGGCGAGCAAGAACCTGAGCGCAAGTTCCGCGAGCGTCTTGGGGAAGGCGCTGGGGTGCGTGGAGGTCGTGAGGCATTCCTTCTCCAGACGCGCCGCCCGTTCGATCTCGGCTCGCCTGTCCTCCCCCAGGGCTTTCACCTTCGTCGTCAATCGCCCCGCGCCGAGGCCGTCCTTGATGATTACCCCGATGGTATGCTTCCGTGTGAGGGGGAAAAGCTCCTCTTCGGCTTCCCGGTAGGCGATGTTGTAGGAAACCTGCACGCTGTCGTACTCGCCGGTCTTCACGGCCTCAATCGCCGCCTCCACAGTGCCAGTCATCCCGACAAAGCGCACCTTGCCCTGTTCCTGGGCCTTCTTCGTCGCGCTCATGGTCTCGCCTTTGCGGATGACTTCGACCGGCGCGCTGTGAATCTGCACGAGATCAATCACCTCGGTCCGCATCCGGCGCAGGCTCTGCTCGATGAAGGCCATGGTCGCGTCGTACGAGTAATCATAGATGGATTTCGGATCGTCGTCGTTGAGCCGTTCGCCGACCTTCGTCGCCAGCGCGAACTCCCACCGCCGGTGGCTGATCCCTTTGCCGATCCGCTCTTCGCTCAATTGATACGCCGGGGCCGTGTCAATGAACGTGATCCCGGCGTCGAGCGCGGCGTTGAGCAGCCTGATCGCGCCCGCCTCGTCCGGGCGACCGTAGTCGTCGCCCACGCGAATGCCCCAATTGCGCCCGATTTCCAGCGCGCCGAGGCCGATTTCGCTCACCTTCAAGCCAGTGCGACCGAGTTGTCGGTATTCCACCTCATCCTCCTTGCATCGTTTCTCACAGGTATGCCGAAGCGCCCGCTACTGCGCGGCCCGTATGATCTCTTCTCGCCGGTTGGAAGGGAGTGCGTCGAGGTCGTCGAGCACGGCATGGCGCAGCACCGCAGCCACCCCGGCGTCCTCGTCGTGCGCGAGCCTCTGCACGAGGGCCACGCAGGCTTCCGGCGCAAGCGACCCCCCGTACGCAACCACCTGTTCTCCGCAGAGGGCACGTATGCCGGGGTGCTCCGACGCGCTCGCCTCCAGAAGGAGCTCCTCAAGTTCGCGGCGGGGCTTCCCGCGCCCGACAAGAAGATACGAAGCGATGAGCCGCGCCCACAGATCGTCACCCCGCACCCACTTTTCGGATTGCCGGACCGGCGCGGGCAGCGCGTCGTAGTGCGCGTGGAGCCACTGGCCGAAACGGAGAAACTGCGTGCTTAGGCGCGCTTTGCATACCTCGGAAAGGCTCTCGCGGAGGGGGAGACTGAGCGATTTCCCGTGCGCAAGGAGCGAGGCCATCGCCAATGCGAGCCTGTCCGGAGCTTTCCCCAACCTGCCCTCTCGTAGGGCTTCGCTCGCTTCCCGCGCCGTCGTCACGCTCAGGTTGCACGCCATGTGCGCGGCAATCCGGTCCCGGAGCGCATTTCCCGTGCGGGCGAGGGTACAGATGATCGCCAGGACGATCTGCTGATGCCGAGGGTTTTCCGCAAACGACCTCTCGAACAACGTGGCATACGAGGGATGAGAGAACGCAGCCCGTTGCGCCGCACCTCGGCCCGAGGACATCAGCCACCGGTGGAGGCCGACGAGTATCTCCTCGGCGGAGACGCGTTCGCCGCCTATGCCGCGCACGTCGGTCCCATCGAAGAGGGCGACGAGTTCCTTCCAGGGCAGGGGAACGTGGCGCACAAGGAGCAGTATCGTCAATTCCGCGTCGGTGAGCGATTCCAGATCGCCCCGCAGAAGAGTCTCAATCCCTTCTCGTCGTATCTCGGCTGATCGCCTGCGAATCGTCTGCCGGTTGTCGGTTCCAACGGCGAATGTCCGTTCAATGGCGTGTGGGTTCGATAGCCCTTCCTGCGAGAGGACGATCGGTTCGCGGGCGTGCGGATGGTAGACTTCGCTGTAATTGACAAGCATCCGTGTAAAGGCGGGATCGCTGTACCGTCCGTCCAGTGACCAGACGTACGGCGAGAGCGCCTCTGTGGCGTTCTGATGCTCGGCAAGCGCGTCTCTCTCGACGGCCAGGATCAGCCTCGCGTCCGCGTGTTGGGCCTTGGCGACCGCTCCGGCTGGGTCTGCTGCGAACTCGCGGAGCGCCAGCGATGCGGCGGAAGGGACAAACGGATCGTCGAAGAATACCACCTGCCCGTCGCGCAAAAGGTCGTCAAGCCGCGCTTCCGGGGCGTGGACATCCCACGTCATCGCCGCCATGTTGCCCGATTGCAGGTGCGGGCGATAGCCTGCTTCCGTCAGGTCTATCAGGAGCTTCATGCCGAGAAAGCTCTTTCCCGCGTGCAAGAGGCCGGTGAGCACGACCACGTGCTGTTGCTGAAGGAGACGACTGAACAGCGTTCCGTACTCGGAAGGCGGGACGAAGAGCTGATTGATGTGCGCGAAGCGATCCTGATCATTCTCCACGCGCACCTGGAGGTCAACTTCGCGGAGGAACGTCTCGATCCTCCGTTGATCCTCTCTGAGCAGGAGGTTGAACGCGAACTCCAGCGATTGCTGCATGGTCCACGTCACCGACTTGAACAGGATGCGTTCGTGAGGGGTATCTGCGATGCCGCCGAGCCTCCCCAGAAGCCGCAGGGTTGCCGCGATGAGGTGCTGCCCTTCCTCGCCCAATTCGCTCAGCCGCTCGTAGAGCCTGATCCAGCGTTCCAGCCCCGGTCGGTCAACCGCCGTCTCCAGAGGGATCATCGGCCCCTCCGAAGGGCCAGTTTCGTCGTGTTCCACGAGTTGCCGCATTGGCACGCCGAAGATATCGGCCATTTTCCTGAGCGTGGGCAGGCTGGGGATGTTGATGCCGTTTTCCCAGTTGGAGACCGCCGGGCGTTGCGTTCCCATGCGCTGGGCAAGCTCTTCCTGCGTCATGTTCTTCATGATGCGGATGTGGCGGATTCGCGAGCCGATCCACCTGCTCAGCTCGATGTCGGTACCAACACTCATGGGGTCAATCACAAAGCGCGTCCTCCGTTGATGATGATCTGTTCGGTTTGTCCGATTCGGTTGAGAAGTACCTTACCGGATGCTCTTTGCCTCTCAGACCTTGGGAGAGAACGCCGACCGGATAGCATAACCTCGCGTGGATACACTATTCACGCGATGCGGACCCGGTCCACCAGCTTATCTCACCGAATATACATTTTTTTGTACAAATAGAAAGAGAGATGAGCGCATTCGTGATCCTAGTCTAACAATAGTATAGCCTATCGCAAGGCTACACCGTCGTTATCACTGTACCATACTCAGCCGCGTAGGGCAAGATATGCCATATCACATTTCAAGATGTAAATTGCAGGAGACGAATGCCGGATGAACGTTCCTCTCCATGTGGCGTTGGTCGGGAATAGGAGCCGATGCACAAAGGCTCATTGACATGTGCATATAATTTGCTTATCATATAGTTCGATACTCAAATCATGCGCGTGATCCTTGGCAAGGACGCTCCGTGGAACCTCTGGCCGACCGCTTTGTCACCGCCCTGCACACTCTGGGGCGAGAGTGGATCAGGGCGAGACGCGAGCTTGCGAACGGTTTGCCCGCAGGTGCGTCCTATGGCGATTTGCAGGTGCTGAGGGCCATCGTCGGCGCCGACCTCATCACGATGGGCGAACTTGCCGCTCGCATGAAGGTCACCCCGGCGACCGCGACGGCCACCGTCAACCGCGTCGTCCTCAACGGCTGGGCGGTGCGCGTGCCCGACGAGCGAGACCGCAGGATGATCCGCCTGCGCGTGACGAACCATGGGCGGCGCATCCACGAGTACTATCAGGAATTCCGCAGCCAGTTCGCAACGCGCCTGCTCTCGCGGCTTTCTCCTGACGAAGCCGAACGGCTCGTGGAGCTTCTTGAACGCCTGACGGCCTCGCGCTGAGAGGCACCATGGAGAGCGTGCCCGCATCCGGCTTCTCCTTTGCCGGGCAGTTCGGCCCACATACGTTGTCCCCGATGCCTTCGAGGCGTACCTTTGCTTTCTTACGCACGGGTATGCCCGCGTGATCCGGGAACGACGAGGATTCTCCCTGTTCAGGAGGTTTTCATGGCTCAATTCGGCCCTCCCCAGACGATTTCGCAGCTTGAACAGGCCGCCAAGGAGCTCCGACGCGATGTGATTCGGATGTTATGCCAAGCCAAATCCGGTCACCCCGGCGGGTCGCTCTCTGCCGCCGACATCGTGGCGGCGCTCTATTTCCGCATCATGCGTCATGATCCCCAGAACCCCTCGTGGCCCGACCGGGACCGGTTCATCATGAGCAAAGGCCACGCGGTTCCCATCGTCTACGCGGCCATGGCCGGGACCGGATATTTCCCGAAAGAAGAACTCATGACCCTGCGAAAGCTCAACAGCAGGCTTCAGGGCCATCCTTCCGCCAAGGACTTGCCGGGGCTTGAAGCCTCTACAGGCTCGTTGGGGCAGGGGCTTTCCATCGGGCTGGGGATGGCGCTCGGCACGCGCATGGATGGACGGGAGAGCCGCGTGTACGTCATGCTCGGCGACGGCGAAATCGAAGAGGGGCAGGTCTGGGAAGCGGCGATGGCTGCCGTGCACTTCAAAGCGGACAACCTCATCGCCATCCTCGACCGCAACGGCTACCAACTGGACGGCGCAACCGACGAGATCATGAACATCAACCCGGTCGTGGAGAAGTGGAGAGCCTTCGGCTGGCGCGTGCTCGATATTGATGGCCACGCGATGCACCAGGTCGTGCACGCCCTGGAAGCCTCACGCGAACGGACCGGCCGCCCGACGATCATCATCGCCCACACGATCAAGGGCAAGGGCGTATCCTACATGGAAAACAACAACGAATTTCACGGGAAGGCTCCCTCTCCGGAGGAGATGGAACGCGCCTTGCAAGAGCTGGCCTGATCCCGCACCACTACAGAAGAAGGAGAGACTACTATGGCGCGTCCCCTGGGGTTGGCAACACGCCAGGCATACGGTAAGACCCTCGTTGAGGTCGGGAAAAGGTACCCCAACGTCGTCGTGCTCGACGCAGACCTTTCCAAGTCCACCATGACGAAAGACTTCGCCGCCGCATACCCCGACCGCTTCTTCAACGTCGGCATCGCCGAGGCGAACATGGTAGGAATCGCCGCCGGGCTTGCAAGCACAGGGAAAATCCCGTTCGCTTCGAGCTTCGCCTGCTTCCTCATGTGCAAAGCCTTCGACCAGCTTCGCCTCGCCGTCGCGTATGCCGAGAGCAACGTGAAGATCGTCGTCTCTCATGCGGGCATCTCCATCGGCGAAGACGGCGTATCGCAGATGAGCGTGGAGGACATCGCGCTTGCGTGCGCGCTGCCCAAGATGGTAGTGATGGCCCCCTCGGATGAGCACTGCACGCGGCAGGCCGTGCTCGCTGCGGCTGCCTACAAAGGCCCGGTTTTCATCCGCACGGGCCGTGCGAAAGCGCCGCTTGTCTACCACAAGCCCCCGGAAGAGTTCACTATCGGCAAGGCGATCACCGTCCGTCCGGGAAGCGACATCACGGTGATCGCCAACGGCATCCTCGTCGGCGCGGCGCTCGATGCGGCGGAGTCGTTGGAGAAAAAGGGCGTGAGCGTCCGCGTGCTCGACATGCACACGGTGAAGCCCATTGACGAGGAGGCCGTCCTCAGGGCGGCGAAGGAAACCAAGGGCATTGTCGTCGCGGAAGAACATCTGAACTACGGCGGGCTGGGCGCGGTGGTGGCGCAGGCAGCCGCTCGGCTCCATCCGACGCGGGTGGAACACGTCGCCATCAACGACACGTACGCCGAATCCGGCACGCCTGAAGGCCTGCTCGAAAAGTACGGATTGACGGAAAAGGACATCATCGCGGCAATCAATCGCATCCTCGATTGAGGCGAGCGATAGGAGGCTGAAGGCAGTGTACGAGCCTTTGGCCTTCCGCGCAGGCTCGTGTGAGTCCGTACTCGTGCGGAACACGTCGGCGGCCTACCTCCGAACGCCCGGTCGTCCTCGTTCTTCACGAAGGAGGCTCCCCATGATCACCGCCATCATGCTCATCAACGCCGAACTCAAGCGCATCGAGAGCGTCACCAAGGCCCTGGCCGACATGGAAGACGTGCGCGAAGTCTACACGACGACGGGGCAATACGACGTGGTCGCCGTCCTCCACGAGAAGGACTCGGAGGCCCTGGCCGAAGCGGTCACGAAGCGGATCGCTCAGGTCCCCGGCATCACGGACACGACGACGCTCCTGGCGATTCGCTGCCACTCGCAGAAGCTCATGGAGCGCATGTTCGGGGTGGGCTTCAAGACCGGCGACGTGGACGTTAATAAGCTCAAGAAGGGCAAAGAAGGCGGGAAACAGACCTCGTGAGCGCTCACCATCCCTCGGTCTGAATGTCCTGCGCTCTCTTGAGCGACCGGGAATCCCTCCCCATGAGCGCTGTCGGCTGCGACAGGTCCGCTCTCTTCACGTGCAAGCTCGTGCGTTCCCTATCTCCTGCTGCGGGAGCGCGAGCACGCACCATTCCCCGGAGGTATGCTCAGGAAGGGCTGGTGCGCCCTATCGTATTGGCAGAGTGACACAGGTGTCGGTATACTTCGACCCATACCACAGGTCCGCCGCGTGCCGTCAGGGGTTGCTCCCTGGCGCGGATTTGGCGAACATGACACCGACTGCGCCAGAATGAGCGTAGGGTATGTTCGGATCAGGGCAGCGCGGCGTACATCGCGTGCTCGGTGCGGCGGACATTAGAGTCGCCTGCTACCCTGTTGACGGCGGGTCGGCGAAGGGACTGCTGAAATCCGCCAGAGAGGATGGCGGACGAGAGGATTGACGCCTTTTGGTGCGGAGGAAAGGGGATCAACCATGTATCGAGTGGGCATTATTGGAGCCGGTTGGGTGGCCGGGGAACACATCCGGGCCTACCTGAAAAACCCCGACACAACCGTAGCCGCCATTGCCGTTCGTCGGCCTGAAACCGCCGAAGCGCACATGAAGACGTTCGGCTTCTCGTGCGAAGTCTTCACCGACGTTGCGAAAATGCTCCGCGCGACGGGCCTCGACATCGTCTCCGTCTGCACGCCGCCCTCGTTGCATCCGGAACATGCAATCGCCGCCGCCGAAGCCGGGTGTCATCTGGTCCTCGAAAAGCCGGTGGCGCTCTCGCTTAAGAGCCTGCGCCGGATTCAGGAGGTGGCGAAGGCGGCGCGTGTGAAGACGGTGATCAGCTTCGTGCTGCGCTGGAACCCGCTTTTCGAGACGATCAAGGCGCTGCTCGCCCAGGACGCAATCGGGCGCATCTTCTACGGCGAGGTTGACTACCATCACGGCATCGGCCCCTGGTATGCGCAGTACCGGTGGAATCGCCTCAAGGCCGAGGGCGGCAGTTCGCTGCTCTCCGCCGGTATTCACGCGGTTGATGCGCTGCGGTGGTTCGCGGGCAAGGAGGCCCTTGAGGTCTGCGCTTATTCGACGAACAGCAACAACACCGACGTGTACCCCGGCGGCTACGAGTATGACCCGACCATCGTCACCATCATCAAGTTCGCCGACGGGGTGATCGGCAAAGTCGCCTCGAACATCGAGTGCATTCAGCCCTATACGTTCCCCATCACCTTGCAGGGCACTGGGGGGACGATTCGGAACAACCAGCTCTATTCGAAGAAGCTCATGCCGGGGCAGACTAGCTTCGCCACCATTCCGACGATCCTGCCCGACTCCGGCGATGTCACGCACCATCCGTTTCAGGGAGAGATAGACCATTTCGTGAAGTGCATCCAGACGAACGTGGAATCGCACTGCAATCTGAGCGACGCGATCAAGACGCACGAGATCTGCTACGCCGCGCAGATGTCGGCGGACGAGGGCCGTCCCGTGCGCCTGCCTTTGCCCTAGGGCCTCGTGACAGGCGACTGAGTGCCACCGTCGGGTTGCCCTCTATGAGCGTGTTCGTCGAACGCCTCGGCGCTCTCGAAAGGGTGCAGCGCTCACGACGGCGGAAGAGGCCGGGGGGACAGTATGAACACCTTCACCGTTGAAGAGATGTCCGGGACCTATATCCTGCGCGTACAGCCACAGCGCATGACACTTCAGGACGTAGTAGATACGTTCCAATCGGACCTGAATGCTCTGGCCGACGAGCATCCGTCGAGCCACTTCATCCTCGACATGAGTCGCATGGACTTCATCGGCAGCGCCGTCATCGGTGCGTTGATCCAGGCGTTCAAGCGCGTGAAAGACTCCGGCGGGGAGTTGGTGCTCGCCTGCCTGCAACCCCCTGCCGAGGCGGTGCTCAAGATGACGCGACTTTCGGCGGTGTTTCCCATATACGACACGGTCGAAGCGGCGCTGAGGAGAAACTGGGTCTCCGGGCAGGGCGCGTCGTGAGGGTTCTCGGCATCTGAGGAGCGCGTTTCATGGCTGATCGGGTCCGCGTGCTGGTGGTGAGTGCCCATCCAGATGACATGGAAATCGTGTGCGGCGGCACGGTCGCACGGTGCGCCGCACGGGGCGACGAGGTGACGGTGTGCCATGCGTGCACAGGCCACCTGGGGCACATGGTGATCCCCCCCGACGAGCTTGTGGCCATGCGCTGGAACGAGGCGGAAGAAGCGGCGAAGATCGCCGGAATTCGGCACCTCAGCCTTGGCCTGCCGGACCTCGGCGTAGCCGAGACGACCGACGTGATCCTCCAACTGGCGGGCATGGTCCGGGATGTGCGTCCGACGGTCATCATCACCCACGACCCAAACGACTACATGCCCGACCACAGCGACCTCGCACACCTGGTGCTCAAAGCGAGCTTCATCGCCACCCTCCCGAATTACCAAGGCGTCGCAGGGAAAGCATACCCGGTCGTGCCGCCGGTATACTTCATGGACACGATGATGGGCGTTGGGTTCCTCCCGGAAGAGTACGTGGACATCACCGAGACGTTCGAGGTGAAGCGTGCGATGCTGGAATGCCACAAAAGCCAGGTGGAATGGCTGCGCGACCATGACGGCATAGACGTGGTGGAAAACATGCGCATCTGCTCTCTCTACCGGGGGCTACAGTGCGGGGTCCGGTATGCCGAAGCGTTCCGACGACACCGGACGTGGCCGCGTGCGACGCCGGAGCGGCTCCTGCCGTAGGTTGGCGGCGCGGGGCTCCATCGCATCCTTGTATGGCTCAAAGTGAGAAGGCCGGTGCGATGGGGCAGGAGCGATGTATCATTCCGAACAGTGCCTTGTGAGGAGAATGAGGGGTACGCCGAACGGCACTTATGATTTTTTCTCCACGCTCATGATTCCGATGTCTTTGAACCCGAAGGAGCCGATCAGATGAGCCAATCGGGGCATATTCCGAGCCGGGAAGAAGCCTGGCAGTTGCTCTGCGAATGGACGAAGACGCCAGGGCTTCGCGGCCACGCGCTAGCCGTTGAAGCGGCGATGCGGTTCTACGCGAGGCACTTCGGCGAACCGGAGGAACTCTGGGGAGCCATAGGTCTTTTGCACGACTTCGATTACGAGCGGTATCAGACCGAGGAGGATCACCCGCTCAAGGGCGCGGAAGAGCTTCGGCGGCGTGGCTATGATGAGGCATTCGTCCGTGCGGTCATGAGCCACGCCGACTACCTTAAGCTCGAACGCCGGACGCTCGCCGAGAAGACGCTCTACGCGGTGGATGAGCTTTGCGGGCTTGTGGTGGCGACCGCGCTCGTCATGCAGCGCCGCACGATGGCCGAGGTGACTCCCGAATCGGTGCGGAAAAAGATGAAAAGCAAGGGCTTTGCGCGGAAAGTGAATCGGGAGGACATCGTGAACGGCGCGGCGGCGCTGGGAGTGGACCTTGACGAGCACATCGCCAACGTCGTAAAGGCGCTTCAAGAGGCCGCGCCCGCGCTTGGTCTCTAGGCACACGAAAACCGGCCAAGCTGGGATCAAGCGATCTGGGCGAGGACAAGGGAAGAAGAGGAGCATGGCGACGAAAGTGGAATTGCCGCAGATGAGCGATACGATGACCGAGGGATCGGTGCTCGTATGGCTCAAGGCGGAAGGCGACGAAGTGCGTGCGGGAGACCCCATTGCGGAGATCGAGACGGACAAGGCGACGATGGAGTTGGAGGCTCCGGAAGACGGCGTTCTCCTCAAGCACCTGGTCGAGGTTGGGGCCACCGTGCCCTGTGGGACGGTCCTCGCCGTCGTCGGAAAGCCGGGCGAACCCTTGCCCGACCTTGAGATATTCGTGTCGAGCGGAGGAGAACTCTCGCCGACGCCTTCGCGGGAAGTCGCCGACGAGGAGCCTCTGGCGGACGAACGTTCGCCTGAGGCGCGGCAGAGGCTGAAATCATCTCCGGTCGCACGGAAGCTTGCGACGAATGCCGGGCTTGATCTGAAGACCGTGCCCGGCACCGGGCCTGGCGGCAGGATCGTGAGGCGCGACGTGGAAGCCGCGCTCGCGGGGCAGAAAGAGACGCCGCCAGAACCCCTGACGACCGCGCCCGCCGGGGAGTTTCTTCCCGTGAGCCGTGTGCGGGAGAAGATGATCGAACGCCTCGTCGCCACGCACCGCAACGTGCCCACATTCT
>Ga0172366_10002657_pt1 | contig 14058 bp, 15 predicted proteins | sample LakKivSesite69cm_FD_114533 | JGI IMG/M metagenome (GOLD analysis project Ga0172366, IMG submission 114533) | Sediment microbial communities from Lake Kivu, Rwanda - Sediment site 69cm | ecosystem: Environmental > Aquatic > Freshwater > Lake > Sediment | place: Rwanda: Western Province, Lake... | reverse complement strand
CACTTTAAATGCGTTTCTAGACGGTAAATCAATGACGCAGCATTATGTAGACAGAAAGCATGGGCTTGAGTCGGTAGAATATTTACACCCTAGTTTAGAACCTTTGTTAAAAAATACTTATGGCGTACTTTGCTATCAAGAGCAAGCTATGTTAATCGCTAAAGAAATTGCTGGTTTTACAGAACAAGAGGCGGATAACCTTAGAAAAGCCATTGGTAAAAAACTAGCCGATCTTATGGCAAAAGTCAAAGTGATGTTTTTAGAAGGCTGTAAGAAAAAAGATGTTCTAAATGAAGAACAGGCCATTAAAATATTTGATTGGATTGAAGCTAGCAATAGATATTCGTTCAATGCGAGTCACGGATATTCTTACGGCTTAAATTCTTACCTTAGCGCTATGTGTAAGGCAAAAAATCCAACAAAATTTTATGAAGTATACTTAGATCATGCTAATCGCAAACAGGATACCCAAGAAGAAATCAAGGGGCTTGTATATGATGCTAGAGTACACAATATAGAAATCTACCCGCCAAAACTTGGGAGCTTTTATAAAAACTTTACAACCGTTGGTAAAAATATTTACTTCGGGGTTTCTTTGATTAAGGATGTTGGAGAAAAAGAATGTGATAAAATCATAGAAGCATTTCCAAATAATAAAAAGACAAAAGAATTAAGCTGGATTGAAATTTTAGCCTTCTACTCTAATAAAATAAATAAAAAGGCTTTTATAGCATTAATTTCAAGCGGTTGCTTCGATGGAAAAAATAGACCGTCTAGAAATAAAATGCTTTACGATTACGATGTTTGGAAAGAGAATATCACTGATAGAGAAATTGAATTTATTAAAAATCATATAGAGACAACCGAAGGGTTGGATCACCATATCAATGTTTTAATTAATAATTTTAAATTATCCAAGCCTCGGATAGATAAATTGATAGCGGCTAAACAAATATTAGAACATCCGACCAACTCTTTAGACGATGAAATTAGCTGGATGGCCCGAATGGAAGAAAATTATTTTGGTGTTTCTTTGACATGTTCTGCTAGTGACATAGCTGATCCTGATATTATCAATGCGGACTGTAAAGAGATTTATCAAGGAATTGTAAAAGGTCCAACAAATATAGGGGTCACAATTAATACTATCCGCGAATTTATTATTAAAAAAGAAGGAAAAAATAAAGGAAAGAAAATGGCTTTCTTGTCCGTGTCTGATAGTACGGCAGCATTAGATTCTGTTGTAGCTTTTCCAGATACATATGATCAATTCAAAAGGCTGTTATACGAAGGTAATACTGTAATTTTAATAGGTAAACCCTCTGAAGATAAAAAAGATAGAGGTTTTATAATTGATAAAGTTTGTCAAATTTAGGAGTTTGAAATGAATACTTGCAATTTTTTGGGAAGATTGTCCGACGATCCAAAAGCTAGAGAGCTAAACGGAACTAAGTTAGTAACTTTTACTTTAAGCGTAGAAGAAAATTGGAAAGATAATCAGGGTGTTAGCAAAAAAAGATACGACTATTTAGATTTTGAAATCTGGGATTCGGGAGCCGATACTATCCACAAACACGCTAAAAAGGGCGACTATTTAGTTATAGATGCCTCTGCAAGACAGCAAAAATGGGACACGCCAGAGGGTGAGAGAAAACAAAAAATTAATTTTCGAGTGAACCATTTTAAAATATTCCCAGCTAGTAAAGAATAAAGACCCCGGCCAATCTTCTTGGAGAATATATGCGTAAGAAAAAAATACTAATGGTAACTGAGTTTTCTCAGTTGCCTACGGGATATTCTGTTTACTCAAAGGAAGTTTTATCTAGATTAAATAAAATTCCGGAATTTGAAGTGGCGGAACTAGCCTGTTATTGCTCAGAAGAAGATCCGAAAATTAAAAATGTTCCGTGGAGAATATTTCCCAATAAGCCAAAAATAGGAACACCAGAATTTGAAGCATATAAATCATCTCCAACTGCGGAATTTGGTGAATTTTCTTTTAACTCTGTGCTACTAGCATTTAAGCCGGACTTTGTTTTCGATATCCGAGACTTTTGGATGGTGTCGTTTGAGCAGAATTCACCATTTAGAAATTTTTATAAATTGGCATTAATGCCAACGGTAGATGCAGAACCTCAAAATATAGAATGGGTTGACACATATAGCCGGGCCGATGCTATTTTTACTTATTCCGAATTTGGTATAGATACACTAAAGAAGCAGGGGTTGTTTGATAATTTTAAAGGGGTTGCATCTCCTTGTGCCTCTTTTAATTTTTATCCAATAAAAGAGAAGGCTCAGCTAAGAAATTCGTTTGGAATGGACGCAGCCCCTTATATTATTGGAACTGTCATGCGTAATCAAAGGCGTAAATTGTACCCTGATTTATTCGCATCATTTAGAAAGTTTCTAGATGAATCAAAGAGGGAAGACGTTTATCTTTATTGCCATACGTCATTTCCTGATGTAGGATGGGATATACCGGCTTTATTGATAGAACATAACTTAACTAATAAAGTTTTATTTACGTACAAATGTACTAAATGCGGACATATTCATTGTTCATTTTTTAGCGATATAGTTAAATTTTGTAACAAATGCAATAATTTCACTTCCGGTATTTGCGGTATAAATAATCCATTGTCAGAAACAGAATTGGCAAAAGTTTATAATGTTTTTGATATTTATGTACAATATGCAAATAGTGAAGGATTTGGGATGCCGCAGTTAGAAGCGGCTCAGTGCGGAAACGTTGTTTGTTCTATTGATTATTCCGCCATGTCTTCGGTTATAAAAAATATAGAGGCTTTTCCTATTCCCGCCAAAGGCTTTATAATTGAGCCCGAAACAGGATGCAAAAGAGCTATTCCAGATAATGCATATTTTGTCGAACTTCTTCATACTCTAACATCAAAAAGTAAAGAAGAATTAACAAAAATGGGTCGTGCAATTTATATAAAAACACTCTCCAAATATAATTGGGATAGTACCGCATCTAAATGGATAGAGCTTTTCAAATCTTTAGACATTGTTCCAGAGGAACAGTCTTGGAAATCCCCGGGCAAAGTTATTAAACCAAAGCCCATTAATGAAAGCTTAAAATCGCCACTAGATCAAGCAAACTTTTTAATTGCCGAAGTTTTATATAAGCCAGAGATGCTTGGAGGATTTTTGTGGAGACGTTTAGTAAAAGAACTGACTTATAAAGCAACCGTAGAAAATTTAAATTCTTTTTATATAAATGAAAATCATAACAAAGATACTTTAAAAATGAAAGCTTTTAGCTATCAAGATGCATATAAACAGATAGTAACTTTAAGAGAATACTATAATACTTGGGAGTCTCACAGAGTAAAAAATTTATGAAAGTTTTATATATAGGTAATTATCGAGATGCTAGCGGCTGGGGCTCTGCCGCAGAAGCAAATATGCTGGCTATGAAATCGGTTGGCATAGACGTAGTTGCTAGACCAATTAGTTTTGGAACACAAAAAGAAATTAGTGAAACTATTCAGCAAATGGAGGAGGGGTCATGCCAAGGATCTGATTTTTGTATTCAGCACTGCCTACCAAAATATTATTACTACAATGCTAAAATTAAAAATATAGGATTTTATTGCACAGAATCTTTTGACTTTCATTATAGCAAATGGCATAAATATATTAACATGCTAGATGCTTCATGGGTAATGTCGGATCAAAACAAAGAAGCTTCAATAAGAAGCGGCGTATCCAATCCGATCAGTGTTATTCCTTACAGCCTTGATCCTAAAAAATATTCAACAACAACAAAAACCGCATCTATATCAGAATTAGAGCATTCTTTTAATTTTTGCTTTGTTGGAGAGTGGAATAATAGAAAAGATTTGATATCTTTATTAAGAGCATTTTATACTGAATTTCATCCTTCCGAACCAATAAACCTATTTATCAAATTAAGCTCAAATATGTCTAGCGATAAATGCATGGAAGAGTTTAATAAATTAAATGATTTTGTAAAGGCCGGGCTAAAAATAAGAAAAAAATATCAAAATATATCAACCGTATGCGGACATCTAAAACATCACGACTATGTTTCTATTTTGAACCAGTGCCATAGTTTTGTTTGCCCTAGCCACGGAGAAGCTTGCTGTATTCCTGCTGTAGAGGCTCAGGCACTAGGATTGAACTTGATCTATACCAATGATACCGGAACCGCCACATATGCTCAAGACTATTCTATTGGGGTGTTGTCGAGTCTAGATGACTGTTTTAATATGCAGTCAGCACTACCAGAAATACAAAGCTCGGCAGACTGTTGGCAAAATATCAATGTCCAGTATTTAAGAATTGCCATGAGATCAACATATGAAAATAGGCAAAATATAATTGACAATAAAGAAAAAATATCTAATAGTACAAAACAAAAATTTTCTTATAGCTCTATAGGAAATATAATAAAGGAAGTTTTAAATGGACTTAGTTAAATCTATAGTTAGACGCGCAACAAGGGGTAAAACTTTAAATATTATTGTTGTCGGATCAACCCATGAACGATACGAATCTAATCTAGCAAAAACCGGGCATAATTTCTTTTGCTTAAAAAGTGGTAAAGAATGGGATACTGCATATGCGGCTATTCCAGAAAATTATAAAATTATAAATCAATTGCCTTATCATGAAGAATTCGATCTTATTTTAGTTCACACATCTGATGATAGAATTAGAGTGGCCCAAGATATCAAAGAATATTGTCAAGTGCCAATTATTAGACACTGCCATGTCCTTCCAGATGTTCGCTATAACATACAGCAACAGCTTCAGACTTTTCAATCGGCAGATGTTGATCTGACCACATTTATTTCAGACTTTAATTCAAAAAGCTGGGGATATAATGAGTCAAACTCCAAGTTTATAAATCATGGAATGGATACTGATTTTTGGTGCGATGAAAATAATCAGGATAGAGAAAATACACTACTATCTGTGGTCAACTATTGGTCTAGTAGAGATTGGGCTTGTGGGTGGAATTTATGGAGAAGCATTGTAGAACCAAACCAGCTACCAGTCAAAGTTTTAGGTAAAAATCCGGGCCTGTCTGATGCCGCTGAATCAATTACAGAGTTAAAAAAAGCGTATCAAAAATCTAGTATATTTTTAAATACTTCGCTGCATTCCCCAGTTCCAATGTCTTTAATGGAGGCAATGGCGTGTGGTTGTGCTATAGTTTCAACTGCTACCTGCATGATTCCAGAAATAATTAAACATGGTGAAAACGGGCTTTTGTCAAATAGTCCACAAGAACTACAAGATCATTGCAAACAATTACTATTAGACCCTAGTTATGCTAGAAAATTAGGGAATAATGCAAGAGAAACAATACTAAACAACTACAACTTAAATCAGTTTACAAATAGCTGGAATCAAGTATTTGAAGGAGTTTTATATCAATGAGAATAGTCTTTAGTCATAACCAAGAAGATCAAGATAGATTATGGATAAATAATCTGTCTTCTTTGGATATTATAGTAGATAACGGAGAAGCTTCTGAAATTGTCGTAGATGACATTTTGTGCTCCTTTAATATTAAGGAAGTTCCCGACGTAATTAGGCTGATTGCTTCGAAAATAAAAAAAGGCGGTAAAATTATACTCTACTTTACTGATATAGAGTTATTATCACATATGCTTTCAACTGGAGCAATTACATTAACAGATTTTAATGAGGCTATATATCCAGCCGGTTCTTCTGTAAAATGCGCTGTAAGTACAGACATTATTATAGACGAATTAAGGTTGGCAGGATTTAAAATTAGCCAAAAACAAATTAAAAACTTTACATCAATTGTAGTAGGAATATTAGAATGAGCGATATTAAATTTTCTTGTAAAGATTGTGTGTTTGCAGAATACACTAGTTTTAAAGGCAAAGATATTCAATATGGATGCTCTTTAAACAGGCTGCATATTTTAAATCCAGATGAAAATTTTGAAGAAGTGGAAAATGTCTCACACGCTATATTTAATAGGTTTTGCAATACTCGTCGCCCGGCAGATTGGATGGATCAATATTGTAACAACAATTTAACTAAAGCTAAAGAGGAGGTGATGGAGGAAGTTAAACCTAGACTTTCTTTTATTGTAAAATTTAACTACGATATGGATTTTTTTAAGAGTCTTGTCGATTCTATAAATAATCAAACAAGCTCTAGAAAATTTTTGATTGTAATAAATGACAAAGCAGAATACAATATGGAGCTTTTCAGTATATTAGAAAATTTGTATAAAAACGAAAAAATAATACAGTACAATATTTTAATGCCACCCAGTAATCTAGACTACATATATGATTCTATAGATGATGCTCTTGCTTTTTGTAAGAACGGATGGATTGTATTCTTAGATAGTGGTTGTAATATACCAGAAAATTTTACAGAAAAAATTCATAAGAGAATAAATATAGAATTAAAACGATTTGTTTATTGCGAAAAGAAAACCGATAAAAGCTTTATTATTCAGGCGGCTTTGTATAAACTGCTTGGCGGAAATTCTCCAAAAATAAATTCTGATGGAAGCATTGATAGCAAAAATTTTCTAGAACGAGTATCTGAGTTAAAATCAGAAGATCCAAATTGTTTGGTTTCTTGGGAGGATATGTTTAGTGGATAAAGTATCTATTATCATTGCAAATTATAACTATGGAGATATGGTTGTAGATGCTTTTAAAAGCGCAATGAGTCAAACTATTCATTGTCATGTTGGTGTTATCAATGATGGATCTACAGATAATTCGCATGATAATATCATGCAATATATCGCATCATTATCACAGGCCACGCTCTATAAGCCCGGAATTGTTTATAACACTAATTTTACTTACATTAATACAGAAAATCAAGGGGCTTCCGCCGCTAGAAATACATTGATTAAAAATCTTTGGGATCAATCAGATTTTTTTGCTATTCTTGATGCCGACGATATATATTATCCAAACAAAGTAGAGCTTCTACTTAAAGAAATGTCTGATCCTAATGTTGGCGTAGCTTATGCCGACTACGATATTTTGGAAGATGGGTATATAAAAAGAGAATTTAAAGAACCGTATAGTTCATCAACACTGTTAAAAAGATGTATTGTTCATTCGGGGGCTCTTATTCGTAAATCTATTTTACAACAGGTATTACTAGAAAATAAAGACGTATACGATCCAAGATTACATGGGCCGCTAAGCAAAGGTTTTATTGGTTGCACTGAAGATTATGATTTATGGCTGAGATTATCTAAAGTTTGCCTCATGAAACATGTGCCCCAATCTTTATCTTTAGTCAGAACAACGGGAAGAAACCAATCATTAAAAATGACTCCTGAAATTTTTAATCAAAACGCTAAAATACTACAACAAAGATTATGAAGAATCAAACAATAATACTTGCCGCTGGCATATCAGCCAGAATGAAATCTTACGAACCAAGATGCCTGATTCAAATTGGCGAAAAAACCATAATAGACAATCAGGTAAGCATAGTTTCAAAATTATTTGGAAAAGACATAACTATTGTCGGCGGTTATAAATTTAGTAAAATACAAAAAAAATTTGATAAAGAAAAGATATGCGTTATTGAAAATAAAAACTTTTTAGATAATGGCACCGCATATGGTGTAAAAATAGCATTGAAATTTTCATCAGCCGGTTTACTTATTATTCACGGAGATCTTCTGTTTAATTACGATGCCTTAAACGTCAATAAAAAGAAGTCATTTTTAATAGTGGACAATAAGCAGAGAATTGCCGACAAAGAAGTTGGAATAGTTTCAGATAATAATATTGCTACAAATTTATCTTATGGCTTAAAACAAAAATGGTGTCAAATAGCGTATTTTACGGGCGTAGAATTACAATTTTTAAAAGAAATAATACATTATAATACTGATAAACTTTTTATTTTTGAAATTATAAACAAGGTTATCAATATGGGCGGCATTTTTCATTGTTATGAGCCAGAAAACATGCGTATAGTAGAAATAGATTCAATCAAGGATTTAAAAAATGAAGAAATTAAAAATATTGATTGCTAATGACGGTTATCACGCTCACTATTTTGAAAGAATGTCTTGGTTAAACGCTTTTAATAGTATTAATTTTATAGAAGCTCAAATATATGATACAAAAACCCCAGCCTTTAGAATATTCGATGAGTTTCAACCCGATATATTTATTGGTCAACTATACAACCTAGATAAAGCTACAATCAAATGTATTAAAAATAGACCGCATTTAAAAGTAGCTTTAAGAGCTGGAGATTGGTCTGATTTTCACACAGATCCAAGATTTAATATCCTGCAAACCACTCAAAAAGAAATTAAGCTATTAGAAGATTTAAAAAATGAAACAGGCCAGCCAGAGTTTATTTATATTCATTACGAACAGGAATCGGTTAATCAAACGCATTCGCATTTTGTTAATAAGTTAAACATTCCAGCGGTTGGTATTCTTTTGTGCGCTGATATTCATTCTTATTTAAATCCAGAATATGACCCGGCTTTAGAGTGTGACATTGGATTTGTTGGCGGCTATTGGCCTTATAAAGGACAAATAATCAATAAATATCTTTTGCCATTATGTTATCCTGTAAATAAATACAAAATAAAAATATTTGGTAATCAAGGATGGACTGGGGTAAATCAGTATTGTGGACATATTAAAGAAGAGAAAGTAAAGAATCTTTTTAGATCAGCAAGAATTTGTCCTAATTTAAGCGAGCCGCACGCTCATGAATACGGGATAGAAGTAAACGAAAGAAGTTTTAAAGTATTGGCAGCCGGTGGATTTTGTGTTGGTGATAATGTCGCGTCTCACAAAAGAATCTTTAAAGATGGCATGGTGTTTGCTGATAATGAACAAGATTTTCAGGATCATGTTAACTATTATTTAAATAATTATGACGAAGCTGAAAAAATAGCCAAACAAGGACAAAAAATAGTTTTATCAGAGCACACTAATTATCACAGAATAGCGCAATTTTTAAATAGGTTTGGCTACGAGAAAGAGTCTAGTTCTATACTTTCTTTATGGAATAAATATTATGCAGAAAATTTTAATTAGTGGAGCACAAGGCTTTGTAGGTAAAAACCTGATACAAAAATTAGAATATCTTGGATATGATAATCTTATAAAACTTTCTGGCAAAACAGAGTGCGACTTAACCAATCAACGATATGTAGACTATTTGATTAATCAGCACAAGCCCGATATTGTTATTCATACAGCGGCTAGAGTTGGTGGAATTTTGGCTAACTCTCAACATCCCGGCTTATTTATTTATGAAAATCTGGCGATGGGCACTAACCTTATCGAAAGTTGTAGAAAGTATGGCAATTTAAAAAAATTTATAATGCTGGGGACGGTGTGCTCTTACCCAAAATATACGCGAGTGCCATTCCATGAAGAGGACTTGTGGAGTGGCTATCCGGAAGAAACTAATGCTCCATATGGAATCGCTAAAAAAACAATTAATGAGCTTTTAATAGCTTATGAAAAAGAATATGGATTTAATTCTACTACATTGGTTCCGGCAAATATGTATGGTAGTCATGATCATTTTAATTTAACTAGTAGCCACGTTATTCCCGCGATTATTTTAAAAATTGACCAAGCTTTAAAAAATAATAAAACATTTGTAGAAGTTTGGGGCTCTGGAAAAGCCAGCAGAGAATTCTTATTTGTAGAAGACTGCGTAAATGCTATTATACTGGCAATGAATAAAGATACCGGGCCAGAGCCAATCAACATAGGAACTGGGGAAGAAACAACCGTTAGAGAATTGGTTCATTTGATAGCAAAAAAAATGAATTATTATGGAAATTTTGCATTTCAGCATGATAAATTAGAAGGTCAGCCACGTAGAAGTCTTTCTATAAATAGGGCTAAAAACGTTTTGGATTATCACCCAGTTTATAATCTGGACAAAGGGTTGGATATAACTATAGACTGGTTTTATAAAAATAAAGGAATATTGAATGATATCTGCTATAGTATTTAGTAAAAACAGGGCCACTCAATTAGACCTTTTGCTAAAAAGTATTAAGCAAAATTTTATACAATGTAATCAGATTAGAGTCGTGTGGAAAGCCGACGATTCGCATTTAGAATCTTACAATATTTTAATGAAAGAATATCAAACTAAAGTTATTTTTATCAAGCAAGATAGTTTTTTTCAAGATACTTGGGAAGCGTGCAGAGATTCAAAAAATGAATATGTTGTTATGTTTACAGACGATGATATTGTATATAAAATGGTAAATATACCGGCCTCCACTTTGTCTCATTTGGATAATGATGTTTTTGGATGCTACTCTCTTCGTTTAGGGCTAAATATAACTAAGCGTCAAATGGAAGATAAGTGGTATAACGATACAACACAAGTCAATTTCTTAAACGAATCTGAAATCATATGGAATAGAACATCTGTACTGCCTCATAGTTATTGGGGATATGTTTTATCGGTAGATGGACACATTTTTAATAAAAGAAAATTACAAAAAATATTGTACGAAATATATTTATGGAATAATATCAACAGATATTCTCAAACGCCTAATAAATTAGAATCATTAATGCAACGATTTTTCTTCGAGGTTGGGCCTTTTATGCTAGCCCCCAAAGATAGTTGCGTGGTAAACAGCCCAAATAATAGAGTTCAAGAAGAGTATAAGAATAGGTCTGGCGATCAATATTCATACTGTGAAGATCATCTGATGCAGCTTTATTTATCCGGCCACAGAATCAAGCTGGAAGATCTAGATTTTTCTCACGTAAATTGTCCTCACACAGAAATTAAATTAATATGAAATACGACCTAATCATTACAGCGGCCCCAAAGGATATTTATAAAATACCATATTGTCTAGAATCTACCCGTAAATATTTTTCAATACAGCCTGAAAATACGTTTATTGTTTGCCCTTATAAAACAAAAATACTCGGAACTACTCATATTGGTGATGAATGGGCAACCCCATTTAATAAAAACGCAATTAAATTTAACCGACCCGGCTGGGTATTTCAACAGTTAATAAAATTGTTCCCAATTTTTATAAAAAACGATTATTATTTTGTAACAGATTCAGATGTCATCTTTAACAAACCTCTCGTTATAGAGCCCGCTTTTTGGATTTCTGACAGAGAGCAACATCATCAGCCATACTTTACTTTTATGGAACATTTTGGCATACAAAAAGTTGTTAACTACACGTTCATTAATGACTTTATGTTATTTGATAAAAATATTTGTCAAGAAATGACTGGTCCGCCGCTTGGCTTTTTTGACAAGATGAATAGAATATTGTCCGACGATTGCTTTCCAGCCGAATTTGAAATGTACGGAAACTATGTTATGAACAAATACCCTAGCTTGTATAAAAAGATACAACACAAAGTGGAGACTCATGGCGTGTTTTACCCAAGCAATTGGGAGCAAGCTGAAATAGAGAAACTAATACAAAACAATAAAGATAAAGATATAAACCTTTTTACTATTCATACATGGACATGAAATGCTAATTAATACTTTTATTTCTGATTCTGATACTGTTCCTAGCTATACTGCTTTAAGTTTAAAAAGAGCTAGAGAGCTTAATCCTGATTTGCATATAAATTTTATTTGTAAGAAAAAACAGTCGTACTTTGATAAACTTGGTATTAATTGGGTCGATCAAGCCAAGTACGCTAATCACCAATTGGTGCAAGATTTTAATAAGATAAGCTGGTTCCAAAGGCATGGCACTCCTCAGACCACTTACCCATCTCCCGATGGATTTTGGCATAAAACCTGTGAACGCATTTTTTATCTAGCGGCATATGCAGATACTCATAATTTAAAAACATTTTTACATATTGAGAATGATGTAATTATGTTTTATAGTTTTGCAACACTGATGAAAGATATTAGTCCTAACGAATTTCTTGCCACTATTATGTCGGATAAACAGGCTACATTTGCAGTCATGTATTGCCCAACACATGAACATTTGACAAATCTCTGTAGATATATGCTTGATATTATGAGATTAGGAGAAAATGAGATAAAGCAATATTATGGATTAGACCATGTAAGTGAAATGAGTTTGCTTAGAATAGCAATGAGCTTTGGAGTTATTGATACTTTTAAAACAATACCAGACATAGAACAAGGCGCACTTTGTTTTGATCCCGGTTCATATGGTCAGTTTTTAGGCGGAACAAATAATGGCCATGCCGAGGGTTTTAAAGACTTTGATCATTATGCATGGAAACACAATTGCGAAGTTTATACGATTAAGGGATTGCCATATGTTAAGCATAACGGGATTAGCAATCCTTTATTTAATTTGCATGTACATAGTAAACGATTGGAGTTATTTGTATGAAACTAATACAGGGTGAGTTATTTCGAGATATACCAAATACAGATTATTTTGACAGTCACAATGCGGATTTTTCCAAAGTTCAAACTGGTAAAATTATTACTCACAATTCCGATTTTTCTACTAGCCAAGTATTAGAACTTAAAGACAACTGGAGAATTTTTGATAATTCTAAATATATTTGGTTTGCCCAAAATGTTGATATCGAACACCCTAGAATTTTTTCTTTACCAATAGGTCTTGAAAATTCTGAATGGTTTCCAGAAATAAATAAGATAGAAACAATGCTAGATATATGCGAAGCCTTTGATGGTATTAAAAAACATGCCTGTGTAGCAGAGTTTAATCCTCGCACCCATCCTAGCAGACTTGAAGTTTTTCAATATTATAATTCTATGCCTTGGTGTTTAACAAACCCAACTATCAACGGGCTGAGTTTTGAATCATATATTGAAAATATGATAAGATCACACTTTTGCATTTGTCCAAGAGGCAACGGTATAGACACACATAGAATGTGGGAAGCCATGTATTGTGGCTGTGTGCCGGTTGTAGAAAGATGTGTAAATGTTGAATTTTATGAATATCTTTTGCCAATATTGGTAGTTGAAGATTTAACAAAGGTTACATATAAAATGCTAACCGAAGCTTGGGGCAATATGCTCGATAATACAATGCGATGGAATATGCTCTATATGAATTATTGGTACGACTTTATAGGAAATAAAAATGCATAGCTTACATGAATTAGATGAAAAACTACTAAAATATTTAAATTATCAAAATGGATTTTTCATAGAATGTGGAGCTAATGATGGTATAGCCCAGTCTAATACCTTATTATTAGAACAAAGTTTACAATGGACGGGTCTTTTGGTTGAGCCCGGGCTAAGTAATTTTAATAAATGTCGATTGGCTAGACCAAATTGTATTGTTGAAAATTATGCATTAGTGTCCAAAGAATATAAACAGGGTACGATATATGGAAATTTTGATAACAATTCTCATAATGGATTGATGAATTCAGTCAATTTATACCCAGAATATTTTGATCCAGAAATGATTTTTTGGGCTAATAAATTTAGACACGAAAACGAATCTAGCGGAACCGAGGTTCGATGCTGTACTTTGCAATATCTATTAGATAGGCATAAAATCAGCGAGATTGATTTCTTTAGTTTAGATGTAGAAGGCTACGAAATAGAAGTTTTAAAGGGGTTGGATTTTAATAAGATTAGACCTAAATATATACTGATAGAAACAACGACATCCGACTATTATAGATGTATCGTAGACGCATACATGACATCTCAAGATTATAATCAAATAGATAGACTTTCAATAAATGATGCTTTATATAAAGATAACAACGTATGAAAATTAATTTTCTAGATTTTTGGGGCGGGTTTGAAGCATCTAACAATTTTTTCATATACGCACTGCGATATTTGGGCTATAATGTGCAATTGGCTCCAATTAACCAGTGTGATCTAGTGATATATTCATGCTGCGGATCTAATCACAAACATATCAATAGAAAAAAAACAAAAAAAGTTTTTTATACTGGCGAAAATATTCAGCCGAATTATAATGAATGTGATATGTCTCTCTCTTTTAATGAAGATAGTGATAAAAACATAAGGCTCCCTCTTTATTTATTGTATATAGATTTGTTTGGT
>Ga0172366_10002656_pt1 | contig 14059 bp, 16 predicted proteins | sample LakKivSesite69cm_FD_114533 | JGI IMG/M metagenome (GOLD analysis project Ga0172366, IMG submission 114533) | Sediment microbial communities from Lake Kivu, Rwanda - Sediment site 69cm | ecosystem: Environmental > Aquatic > Freshwater > Lake > Sediment | place: Rwanda: Western Province, Lake... | reverse complement strand
TTAGCCAGACTGAAATATATTGAAATAACCTCGTGAATAACAAAATAATCATAATTTTAGAGGTTTAAATAGGATAAGAAAATGTATTTATTTACATCTATTTTAACCTATTTTAAGTATCTGATGAAATAACACCAAAATTACTTCCTGTATAAATTGTTGTCATCTTCTATTATAACTTTTCATAATAAATTAATTATAAAAATTATCCTACTTTGTCAAAATTATAATATTCATTGTAATAATCGCTATCATTAAACCTAAGTAAATAATGCCTGGCATTTTGAAAAAACTAGTTCTACGTTGAACCACTCGTTCTAATTGATTCATACGTTCTTGTATATCAATATGATTCGTTTTAATCATTGTATGTGCCTTTTGAATATGTCGCATCACCAATAAACGATAATCATTTTCTTTCATATCAACGATAATATTCAATTCGCATAAACGAGGACCCGTTTTCCATTTAACGCCCGCCAACGCAAATTCAAAATATAGCACGTTCGGGAAAATATCTTTCACCACGTTTAACGCAATCTCTAAATGTGTCTTATCACGTGTAATTGCCGCTGGAATCAGTGTGGATGGTTGAAAATTCATCTTGAAATATTGACGAAATGGACGCCATACGTCCGTCAGCCATAAACGATCTGAGGTTGAATGTGTTGGAATCAAATCTGCCTCCAAAAACTCACGCCACTTATCAATCCACATATCAGGTTCTTCTATCTCATTATCCCAATCAATTGCCGCCTTCATCGCCTCCATAGCCATAGAAGGCGCTTCCACATCATTCTTCAAAATCGGCGAATTCTCTTCCATCTTTATCTTACTAACCAGAAATATCAACTCAATTTCAATTTTTTACTGAAACGCCCGCATCGTGCGTTTCGAAAAATTGAATGAAAAATCGAATAATTTAAAAAGAGAATATAAAAAGATGCGTGTGGGAGTGGGAGTGGGAGTGCGAGTGCGAGTGCGAGATGGTGGGAAAGAGTTATGGGTGGATATGCGAATTTGGATAAGGAATGGATTTTTCTGGGGTATTCCGGAGGGATCGAAGCAATCATATTTTTATTCGGTGAATCAAATTATCAATGATAATGAGATTTCTACGAAGATTCGAAAAATGCGTTTGTAATTTTAAAATAATGTTCTTCGAAAAACTTTTTAGCGACTAAAAAGTCTGGATATTGTTGATGCCGTGAAGTTATTTCACTTTGATAAATTTGGAGCATTTTACGATAATTTGTTTGAATAAACAAGTGACGTGTTTCTTTTTTAGTAAAAGATAACCATTTATCTAAATTTTGTAAATGGTTGCCAATATAAATATAATAATCTACCATAACTTTAATTCTTATATTTAAAGAGCATTTAAAAAGATGTTCGAACCAGATGTAATATTTTGTGAGAATGGTATCGTGATACATTTTATGAAGTTCTTGTCTAATAATTCCTTTCAAATCATCACAAAGGGGGACTTCATTAATATCTAAATCATATTCTTGAAAAGCGGATATTAATTCTTGTGTGAAGCGGTTCATCAAGATAGTTTCTGTTTCAAAATAAGCCAGTTTGTCATTTGTTTTAGCAATTAATTGATGGGAATCTTCTTCATAATAGGATATCAATAAATCAAAAATATTTTCTATTTTATCGCTTTGAAATTGAATAACGACAATGGCATTTTCGATAGAGAATCCATTTTTAATTAAATAGATAAAATCATAATCACGTAATGAATCAAGCCAATATCGTATTTTTATCATTTTATGATATATCATTTTAATGTTTTTAAATGTTCTGTGAAATATAATGACCGATTTCTTTTCCAATTACATATCCGGGATAATTAGAAGATTCGATATGAATACCCCCGTAAATACGGGATACTCCTGCCATTAAGGCTAAATCGTCCCACGTGTTTGATACTAAATGAATTAATTTACTGGGTGAAGTTGCTTCTGCTTCCATTGTTTCTGGATAAACGGGAATACAGTGAATATCAACGGCATAGGATACACATCGATTGGAAAAAATGGGAGAAATAAGATTTAACATTTCGGGAGTTAATTTACATTTCATTTCATTGGGATTTTTACCAATTAATTCGTATAAGATGGTAGCGGCAGCACTTGAAAAGGTTGAATGTCCTGAAATAAAATCGGGGAATGGTGGTGTTAAGAAACTATTTTTTTGGAAGGGTTTCCATAAACTTCCGGTTGTCGTTCCTTGATAAGATGATTCAACGACATCATTGGTGAATAATTCCCTTACTTTTTGAATCGGTCTTGCTTGCATTTTATCACGTTTCGCCCACCACGCAATAATACCTGCTTGATATAATGCTGAATTCATCGCATAAAACAGGCGAACCGTTGATTGTAGATTAACACGATTTTGTTGTAAATATCCAATGAGGAAGAGATTCCAAATACCGGGTGGTGTGACAGAACCAGGACCACCCGCCCAGAACTCGGAGATTACTTTTTGTTCGTCCGTCAAGTTTTGGCTAATGCGTAAGACGTCAGCATACTCATTTGTTCTATCTGTTATCATATTCCAAAAATCGTTTAATTCGTTTTTATATGTATCAACGACGGAAGAAGGAACAGGACCGGATATTTCACCCCAACCTGGACTTAAATAGGTTTGACTGGTTAAGGGAGTCCATGCATCAGTGAGACCGTCAGGAAGAGTTGAATTTGGATCAATGGATAAACTCCCATTAGGAAGAGAACCATCAAAGGTATCACTATTCTTCCAGCCATTTTCATCGAGAAGAGTCCATAATTGAAGAAGGAAACGGTTTAGAAGGGTAAATTGAGAGCGATGAATTTCGGTAAAGATACGATATTGAGGATTACGTAAAGATGCGGCGAAAGAGGAGAGACGATCTGCGAGAGAGTTAAATAGGACTTGATTTATTTTGTTGAAAGCCCATTGGGAAGTGTGTAAGAGAGTCATATTGAGATGATTTGGTGTATTCCAGCCGGGTTCAGGACGTAAAGGAGCAGTGGGGGATAAAGTGCGAATAAAACGACATTGTTTTTGGGATTGGTATAAGAGGGATGAGTAGATGTAGAGAACGTGGGAAGTTTTGGTGGGAGGGAAGTTTTGTTCGGCTAAGACTTTTAATAATTCTAAAAAACTATTCGCAATCCAAGACATTGTTCTATTATATAATTGGATTATTCGATAGAATCTAAATTTAATTTCCAAACGGATTGATAAATTATTTGATTTGCTTGATGAAATAAATCTTTTGCTTTTGATTCTTGTAAATGATAAATTGCGATGATTAGGATATCATAAAACAATCCACATTTTTCAGGTAAAAACTCCTGAAAAGCACAAAATGGGTATAATATATAATAAGGTTTATATAGTTGTGTAAAATAGTTCCAAGTGTCTTCATAAACAGATAGAACTTTTATTTCTTCCCATTGAATCAATTTAATTTGTTGGATAATTTCATTTAATTTATTAATTTGTGAGTTTTTATAATTATTATTATTTTTATGAAACGGGATAAAACCAAATATTTCATAATATGTTGAATTTTTCCATAATTTATGGATAAGACTAAGCGATATGGTATAATTTTTAAATCGTTGTGATTCACAAATTTTACGAGCATCATCAATTAAAATGACATTTTTAACGCCAATACTTTTTAAAATTTGGATAGACCATATGATAATATCTTTACCGGTATATGGCTCGCATTTATAGATATAATTTATTTTACCATTTTGGTTAATGATTTGTATTCTCATACAAGAATCATCTTGATTTAAATTTTGTTTGATAGAATGAATATTTATATTTTTACCAATAATTACAAACTCAAATAGCCTCATATATCTCATTTTATGAAGATTATACGGACCTAATATATAGATTGTAAAGCGTTTAGAAGGGCAATTTTGAATGAAATCATTGATTGAATGAAATTTTTTTTGTTCGAGATCCCAATGAGAAACATGATTTGTATTCTCATTATAGTTTAATTGTTCCATATTTCTATTTCGTTAATAGAAATACTTTTTAGATTTCATCGACCGCACCTGGATATACCTCCTTTAAACGAGCATATAAAACTCCATATAATGAAGAAGAGAGAGCATTTTCTGCGATTTCAGTTTCGATTGTTTTTAATTCAATGAACGATTTTCCGGCATCACGGGCAGGTTTATCCCAAAAGATACGATAATTCGCACGAACAATAAAGTTATTATTAGAATCACTTGCATTCATTGCTTGTCGTGTAGAACGTTTGCTTAGATAAATTGTTTCATTGTTAAAGGAAATATAGGTAGCGGTTTTTTGAATCCCGTTTGCGGTTTCATAAGTTGCTTGATTGATAAGACCCATTCTAAGAAAGATAAAGAAATTAAATTGTTGGATAATTATAATTGAGCCAACCCGCTACGGGGACTCCAAACGCAGGAGATTTACCATATCCAAACTTGATGCTTACTACGTCATATCCTAATAATTTGAGTAAAACCATTGCTTGGCTACTTGTATGTCCTACATAACAAATTAAGGTTTTCGTAAATCTAATAAAAAGTATTTCTTTTTAGGGAGAACATATTGTTGGTAAAAGTCTTGGGGAGTGATATAATTCCAATCATCTTTTGTATTTATTATATATTTACGTAGTTCTTCAATCATTCTATCATATTGTAAGATTAATTAACGGAGCCAATCACAAACTTGAAGGAAAGATGGTCGCATTTCGGGGAAAGGGTGGATCATTTTTACGCCCATTTCTTTCCATTTTGGATTCGCCTCAGACACTTCCCGAAGATTAGGATATTTTTGTAAAATAGAGAGCAACATAATTCCAAATCCAAAGACATCAAATCGTTCAAAATGGACGCCTTCACGTTTATATTGATATAGTTGTGCGAAATATTTTTTATATTCTTGATAGTCATATCCTAAATCTTCCATATATTGAGCGTAATCCCGAATGAGATAGAAATCAATCCAAGCGAAATCCCGCTTACATTTTTCGATGGCAATACGATATCGAACATTTGGCGCCCAAATAGGATATTGACAATCAAATTTGAGAATATTTTCAATATGATTTGTTTTATGTAGAAACGTGAAGTCAATCCAGCGAAATTGTTTTCGTTCGGGATGGTAAATAATATTATTTTCCTTTACATCTCCGTGAAAGTATCCATTACTTTCCAAAAGCGATAATCCTTCTGCCAAATGTTTTAGTCCTTGAATTATTTCTTCAAAAGGTATGTAATTTAAGTATTTTGTGAATGGATACCAACCGTCTTCCATAAAGAATCCAAATATGGGAATATCTTTATCATATGTTTGTGTGGTTTCATTAAAACCGTAAATACAACCATCCTGTTCGCATTTGATGGGTCCTATTTTCAATTGAATATTTGTGGGGACGGAAGGTATTTTCGCATAGTGTAAATAATGGCAAAAATATTGGTTTTCGTTATCTAATTTCATAATCTCGTCCCATAAATTCTTTTCTCTTTGAGTGGAAGGTGCTTCTGCCATCATCTTTATGACAAGAGTTTGGGGAGAATGGGGAGGAAGAGGTGGGTCACAAATAAGTGTATCCGTGGAGCAACGCACGACTTCACTATTTGCTCCGTTTCCAATCACTTCCCAATCCATTTTCTTTTATTTTATAATAAATAATTACCCATTAAATTCATTTTTTTTAAAAAAAAAATGATAGTGAATATCATTTTAAGATTAAATAAGATATAAGATGACGAATTTGCGTGCTGATGCTCCTGAATTTTCACCTGACGAGGAAGAGCCTCGTGGTGAGTATATTCCTCCCATCAGTGTGTGGGCGGGAATGAATACGGATGCAATTCTTTGGAAGTTGGCTTACTGGGAGAGTCATAGTAAGAACCAGTGTTCGATTGAGGATGATCCGGAAATCAAGATTCCGCCTTTTCCTACGACGCAAAACTAATTCATTTACATCGAGAGTCCTCGTATTTTAATTTCAATAAGTGGATTATCCTTGACTGAGGATAGTATATTTTTCACTTCTTGTTTGACATTTGGATAATTGTCATTCATTTCTTTTGTCTTTTGAATTAAACGATTGATATCACGATTATTAATTGGATTTTGTGTGATTTCTGTGGCAATGACTTTTAACTCATTAGGAGTTTGAGCGAGTTTAATTCTATTTTGAATGGATGCTTTTCTTGCACTACGTTTCAACCCACTTAATCCTGCGGTGATAGCGTCTAAGGAAATTCCTTGCTTTTGTGGTTTATCTGGTTGATTTGTTTGACGTAATTTAATTCCGGATAACATATTGGCGGAAAAAGGTAGTTTCATGGGTGGTTTTGAAGGAGACGGTAAGCCGGTCATAAGTGCTTTTGGAGGGGGAGGGGGAGGAGGTAGTGGCGGTAAGCCGGTCATAGGTGCTTTTGGAGGTGGAGGAGGTGGCGGTGGTATTTCAAAGTGATTGGGAATGATTGTATTTCCAGATTCATTGATATAGGAGGGAAGTGTGTATTGGGGAAGACCGGAACATGGGATACATCCTTTGGGACAACATAATCGGCGACCTGCTTTTTGGGTGCTTGGTTTAAACCAAGCGGAATAGATGCCATTTGAATAATAGATTTCGCCATTTTCATTTTTATATTTTTTCCATCGAGGATTCATCTCTATTATTAATAGAGATAAATGAATTATTTATTTTTGTTTTTATTGCTTGCTACAACTACAATTGCGGCGCCGTTGATAGGTGGTTCTCAATTGGTAAATCCGGAGAAACATTCAAAAATTGTTTGTGAAGTTTATGATGACATAAAAGGACAATGGAATGTGACACGTGTAGCGGAAATGCGAGTGCAGATAGTATCGGGGATAAAGTATTGGATTATTTTTGGGTTAAAAAATGGTGAATATGTGGAGACAATTGGTATCTATCAACCATTTTTTCATGAAATAAAGGTAGTGAGGAGTTATCCGGAATACAAGTTGATAGAAAATTGTAATGTAGCAATTGATAGATTATGTGATAAATAATATGAAATAAAATCTACCATAGAATAATATGGTAGAAGAATTAAAAGTATTAATTGTATCAGATGCGGGGTATCTTTGTGCGGGAGGCGGAGAAGAATTTTTATATGATTTTGGTTTGATATGCAGTGAGATGAATATCAAAACGAAATGGATTTATTTTATGAAATATACAAATAATTGTAATGAGCCGTTAAAAGAAGAAGAACATTATTATCCTAATGAGAATTATGAATTATTTGGAATACCGAATAAGTGGAATACACAAAAAATAGAAATAGAGATACGAGATTACAGACCACAATGGGTGATACATCAGGGTTTTAATCGTGAGATTGTATTAAACGTTGCGAAGAAATATGGTGTGCCTTTTTTAACAGGTATGTGTTTTTGGAATGGAGTGATTGATTTGATAAAAGTTCCATCCAATAAGAATGTCACAAATTATTTAATTTTAGAAAATGAAAAACATCACAAAATACACCCAGTTTTTAGTCGTATTTATCAAAATATGTTTAGTGTGAGTCCTTTTATGACTTATGCGGTTCATCGAATCAACAAGATGACTCCTCAATTATCAATTTATTCATTATCATTGACATCTCGATTCCCGAGATTAGTTTCAAACGAGAAGAAATATATTACAATAATTAATTTACATGAATTCAAGGGAGGTTCTGTGGCTTTACATTATTTAGAAAAATCTGTTAAAGACGATCCACCGATTTGTTGTATTCATAGTGATTTTGGGAATCCAAATGCGATTTTAGCAAAAAAGATAAATAATGTATTAACGATAAAGAATGAGGGGAGAGAGATACCACATTTATTTTTGCCTCGTCAATCAAATTTAGCAGAGGTATATTCTCAAACAAAGATATTATTAATTCCGTCATTAGTGGATGAGACTTTTTGTCGTGTGGCTTATGAGGGTATTTTTTATGAGATGCCGATGATTTCAAGTCGTCATGGCAATCTTCCTTATTTATTATGTGATGCTGCGATTTATATGAATGACAATCCGGGAGAATGGTTGAGTAAGATTAGAGAATTAAATCAAGATGATAAGATACAGGAACGATTAAGATGGGCGTGTGGAAGACGTAAATTATGGTTCAATGATGATTTATTGAGAGAGCAGATAAGTGAGGCTTTATTATATCATCGACCGAAATATCCTGTTAAAGTAGGATTTTTTGGACCATGGGGAGATCAAGGATTGGGTATTCAAATAAGGAATTATTGTCGTTTTTTCCAGTGTCAGGGATATCCTATATGTGTGCTTGGTTTTAAAAGTTATTTTGCGTCAGATAAAAACCCGAAAAATCAGGTTGTTCCAGGAGAGTGGTCTGGATTTGAAGTTATCGAACATAAGAGAGGGAGAGAGGAGATAACAATGGAAGATGTTCGAAGTTTTATTGAACGAACCAAAATTACTCATTTAATTATTCCGGAAACATGTTATTCAAATGTTTTTAAAATTGCTAAATACGTTCAATCCGTGGGTATTCGAACAATTGCGATACCAAATATGGAAATCGTGCGTTCAAGTGAAATCGGCGATCATGTATATTTTGATGAATTATGGATGAATTATCCATCTGATGAAAAAATTTGGAATTCATATATGGAAGATGGAAAATTAGGTTCAAATCCTCCTAAGATTGTTCCGTTTGGATATTATCACGATCATCCAGGAATGTGGTATAAGCGTAAGTATTGGAATGAGATGAGTCCTCTGCGTTTTTTTTGCGTAGGTGGTTTAAATTCCATTTCTCGAAAGTCCATTCCTCAAATCGTTCAAGATTTTATTCAGTTTCAAGAAATTTATAATTTACCTGCTACTTTAATTGTATATATCCAAGGAAAAGAAAGTCCAATTTTGCCGAAACATTCTTCTATTCAGGTAATTGCGAAATCACTCCCTTATAATGAGATTCTTCGTTTATATCATACTTATGATATTCATATTCATATGGGAACGCATGAAGGGTTAGGTTTAGGTTTTTATGAAGCCATACAGCAGGGTTGTCCGGTATTAACAATGAATGGTGAGCCAAATAATGAGATTATTATAGATAATAAGAATGGATGGTTTGTTGATTGTCGTCAGCATCCAATGACGGATAATTTACAAGGAATTGTATTGGAAAATCATTATCAAAGTAGATCTTTTATAGAGAAGTTAAGAGAGTTGTGTTTGATGACATTAGAAGAGAGGAATGAGTGGATGGTTTCAATGGAGGATTATATGTTAAAATGGATGAAAGACAAGAAAAAAGATTGGATAATGCGTTTAAATAATCTTCTGGTTAGACATTAGAAATGACATCAATTGGTAGTGAAGCCCAATGGAACGCAGCTTTTACTGAAAATACTGCGCCCGCCGCCGGAACTTATACTTTAACAGCATCTTTTACATTTACTGCTGCGCCGAATAAGCCTCTTTTAACTGCGGGTAGAGAGTTGCAGGGTGCTGGTTATGTGATTACAATTGATGCTGCGGTTAGCACGAACTATGTAGGATTAGTTCATATGGATGGTGGCACAGTTATTAATTTAGGTGTTTTGTTAAATAATAATGGAATTGCGGCGAATGGTGGAGGTATAGCGACGGGTTATGGTATAGCGACGGGTCGTGCGGGTGGAACGATACAAAATAGTTATGTTCGTGCTCCTGCTTCGACTTCTTTGGTGAATTCTAACACAGGTGGAATCGTTGGTCGAAATTATAATGCTTCATCTACATTAACAGTTTATCGTTGTTATGTTGCGATGACTGTATCAGGAAATTCATTAGGTGGAATTATTGGTCCAGACGCTGATGGAACAATTAATATAGATACGTGTTATGTTCGTGGTTCTCCTGGCATTTTTCCATTTTTCCTTGTTACGGGTTCAAATAGTCAGGCGGCTTGTTTTGTTGGTCCAAGCAGTAGTGGAAGCATTGACATTACAGACTCTTATGGTATAGGTGCTTCTTTAAATACGGATATTCCAAGTGGGAGTGGAACGCAGAATGAGTGTGCGGGATTTTTTGCTGCGGTAAATGCTGGTGAGACGCATACGATTAGTTCTTCTTATGTTTCTGGTGTGTATTTATTAAGTGATAACAATGGTGCGATTCAGGTGGATGATGGATTTTATACGGGAACTGTGACATGCACGGATGTTCTTTATTATACGAGTGGTTCGGCGAATGGTGCGGATGCTACTCAGCCATCTGGAACTGCCAATTTAGATACTTATGATGGTGCGGGAACGAACTTGCCATCGGGTTGGGGTGCTGTTTGGCTTCGTTCCGGTTCTACGCCATATTTAGGGGGAACGTTAGGTTTCTCGGAGGCTCCGTGGGATCCAGCAGATTACACAGGTCCGGGTCTTAATGAATCACTTGCGACACTTGAAGAGGGTGCGTGTGTTCTTCGTGGAACATTGATTCGAACTCCTGATGGAGATTTCCCGATTGAGATTCTTTGTGAAGGAGATTCTGTAATAACGGGTGATGGTCGTATTGTAAAGATTCAACGCATTAATCATTGGTCGATGATAACGAAGAATGTTCGTCATTTCCCACGGCGTATTCCAGCACATTATTTTGGAAAGGATATGCCAATGGCAGATTTATATATTCATCAGGATCATGCGTTCCAGGTAAATGGAAAATGGGTTCATGTGAATCATCATATACCCAGTTTTGAGAGAATGATGAATATGATGGGAGCGGAATATTTCCATTTACAGTTGGAAGATTATACGAATGATACGTATATTGCGAATGGTTTAACGGTGGAAGGTTGGGATGGACGCACACCTATTGAATTTAAACAGGAGAATTTGAAGTTCAGTTGGTCTTGCGATATGCCGACTTCACGACGTATGAATTATTGTGAGCGTAAGAATTTAATGGTTTAGACCGAATCGTTTATTTTTATGAATTGATAGAGGAATTCATAAAAGATTTTGGAGTTAGGGTTTGGGAGGTATATCTTTGTGGTGGTAGGGACGTCCCCACATAATATAGAATGGATTTTTACAATCAGGTCGAGAGTCAAAAGATGTATTGGAGTCAAAATGACCTTCAAAGAGGGGAAGAACGCATATACCTTTTTTAATGAGATGATGATTGATATGATGTAGATTTTTGGGTGAATGTTGAATTTCGTTGAAATATTCGAGTAATATTTTTTGACCGTTTTGGTTAAAAATCATAAAACAATCTCCGATTCCTCCGGCATTTCCTGCTTGTAGTGTTTCTTTAAATACGGGATAAAACGTGGGTTGTTCTTGGAGGGTGGGTAATTGGAGAGGAACTTTATGAAAGAGGTCAAACCGAGTGATGATATAGAGGTCATAATCGGTAGATATTTTTTGGAGACCATTTTTGAGAGTAAGAAATTGATTGGAGTCATTTTCATTAAAATGGATTAGTTTAACATTTGGTAGAAATCGAAGAGAGTCTTCGATAGGGCTATGATAGGTTGTTAGATAGAGGTCAATGAGATGGGGAAGAAGAGGTTCATAAATATTTTTAATAAAAGAGAAGAGGACTTCTCTGTAATCAAAATGTTGGGGACTTGTTCGATGACGATGATGACGAGATGTATCTTTTGTAATATAATGAAAACCTCTTATTAATATGGCAATTTTGAGTGATTTCATAATGAAGAGATAGAATATAGAGGGGGGGAGATGGACGAAAAGGTGATTTTTAGAATAATTTAAATTTTCTTACTTTATCAAGAGTGGATTCTGGTGGTGGGGGAGGAGGTGGTGGTTTGACAATGGCTCTTTGACAGAGACATTTTTGTGGGTCATCTGTTTCGGCGCCATCGGGGACACTAATGGTAATTTCATTACCAGTTCCAGGACCACACCGGAAGATGCCATTACCAAGTGAGACGGATTGTCCGGAGGCACAGCCTTCTGTATTTTTGACGAGAACACCATTGGGTGCTTTACCGGGAGCAAAATAGAGACCATAAGGATCGCAGATTAATTTTTCACTGCCATTAATGTTATATTGTTGTGCTCGAAGACTTTGACATTGATTTGCGTTAGTTGTTTCGGATCCGATGGGAAGACCATTTCCGGAGCATTCTCCATTTTCTTGACATTGGAAGTAGGGAGTTTGGTTGAGTTTTAATTCAGCCATTTTATTTTCTGGTGATTCTAATTCCCAAGTGGATGGGCGATTATTGGAGAGAGTAATTAGATTGGCTTTATTGGATTGGCAAAATTTGACATTGGTTGTTTGTTTGCCGTTATCGGTGAGAGTTTCACCTGTTGGAGAGCAAGTAAGAACTCTTTCACCTTTATCGTTAAAAGAGATGACAACTTTTTGGGAATCACATTCTTTGTAATTATTGGTGGTGAGGACAGATCCGTCGGGAGCGGCTTCCGGGGCAAACAGATTTCCTTGTGGATTACAGAGAAGGGTGAAACGTTCGATTTTTTGTAATCGATTTCCGAGGAAGAGAAATAGGATAAAAACAAGAATAAATGAAATAATAATAATAAAGTCTTTCATTACCTAATTATAATTATAATTATTTTTTATGTTTGTGGATTTCCTCTTCCACTTAAACATTTATCAACACTATCGGCGGGGTTTCCGTTTGGAACATTTACGGTTGGGAACTGAGAACCTTCAGGAGCATCACCACACATAAAGAAGTCACTATTTGGGAGTTTATATCCTTTACCAGATTTACAACTTGTAATATTAGAAACCTTTGTGCCATCATTCGCAACACCACCTGCGAATATCATACCATATGGATCGCAATACTTTTTATTATTATATACTTGCGCACGGAAAGTTTGGCATTTGAATGCGGCATCAGTTTCAGCTCCAACAGGCTGACCTAATCCTTGTGCTTGTATGTTGGCAGTATTTAATGCTTGGCAAGTGAAATAGGGAGTTGTATTTGCGATTAACTCAGCAATTTTTTCAGCGACAGGTGCTGTATCCCAGGCGGTTGGTCGAGCATCATTTAATTTGATAGGAGCGGCTCGATTTGATTTACACCATTTTGCGTTTGTGGTATTTTGACCGTTATCAACGAGAGCTTGTCCCTGTGCGGAACAGGTAAGGACACGACCATTAGGAGTGAATGATACACTAACTTTTTCGCTGGCGCATTGAGTGTGATCTAGATTGGAAATGACAGTTCCGTCGGGTGCTGTTTTTGTTCTCCAGATACTTCCGGTGGCACTACAAACGACAGGAGTAAATAGTTCTTTTCTTTGTAAATGGTGTCCCCAAGAGATATATAAAATAATGAGAATGATAAAAATGGTGATAATAATGAAATCTTTCATATTCTATTAATATATTATTTTATTTTTTATGATTAAAAATAGTTCGATAATAGGGGTATTTCATTCAATAAATTGTCGGGTGTAGTTATATGGATTATTAATTATTCTAATTTGTAATTTCGAGTCGTCCTGTGATAAAAACGATTTTACCACAGACACAACAATCATTGAATGGATAATTGCAGTCATCATCTGGGTCAATAATCAGTTCTGCCGCCATTTTTCCTTCGTCCCATTCCGGGTCGATATTTTGGTAGATATAAGAGACTTCGAACAAATCAGGTGCGAATCCTTTCTTAAATGTAATTTGATGAATATTAAAATATTCATTAAAATTGGTTGTTTGTCTTTGAAACCAGTTCAAAAGTGCGTCGGTCGCCATTGTTTTCGTGGTTTTATGATTACCATCCGTCAAATACACTCGAAAAATACACGTTCGTTGGAAAGATGGTTTCATTTTATCATACCTTTTCACACTATTATACTTATTTTCAGTTTTTTTATGAGGGACATGATGAGAACGCTAATCGATAGAATGGGTCTTTTAATTCTTTTTTGAACTTTTTTTGGTTTTCTTTTTTCATTTGTCGCATTTCACGTTCCATTTCTTGATATTCTTTGGCTTCGCCTCGTATATGCGAACTATATAATCCTTTCTTCTTGACATCTCGTATTTTCATTG
>Ga0172366_10002654_pt1 | contig 14060 bp, 12 predicted proteins | sample LakKivSesite69cm_FD_114533 | JGI IMG/M metagenome (GOLD analysis project Ga0172366, IMG submission 114533) | Sediment microbial communities from Lake Kivu, Rwanda - Sediment site 69cm | ecosystem: Environmental > Aquatic > Freshwater > Lake > Sediment | place: Rwanda: Western Province, Lake... | reverse complement strand
TACCCCTGGCACAACCGCCTTTCCTCCTGGACGGGCGTGCCCACGATCCTCGGCTGGGTGGGCCACGAGGCCCAGTGGCAGGGGAATGATGAGGAGATCCTGTTGCGCCTCCCCGACCTGGAGGTGATCTACACCAGCCCCGACCAGGAGCAGGTGCTGAGCGCCCTGCACCGCTATGGGGCCACTTACCTGTATGTAGGAGAGCACGAGCGGGAAAAGCACAGCATAGACCCCAGCAGACTGGAATGGTACGCCTCGTTTCTGGAGCTGGTTTATGCCCAGGGGGAGACCAGGCTATACAGGGTGCCCGGACTTCACTAGAAGCTTTTTTCGAGGCTATCCAGGACGGGTCTGTCTAGGGGAAGTCGGTGGATGGAATCCACCGACTGGCGAAAGAAAGCCCGCCCAGCGGGCTTGGGGTGGGCAGCCGTCGGATTCTATCCGACGGTCTGCTTTGACAGCTAGGGCCCTTGGGGCTATTATTGGACCATCCTCGTTATCAAGTGAGTGCGATGCAACGCCGCGATCTGCTCTGCCGATACATCTATCTGGGCGGGTCGTGATCTGCTCTGCGCGTGCGGTCAGATCGGATCACGGCCGGCGCCCGCTGCGCGGGTCCAGGGTCTGACCGCCCTACCTATCCATCCGTAGAGCAGAAAGGAATGGTTTCCCATGCATGCGCACATCTCTGCTTCGTCATCCCCATTGGCGGAGCAACTGGCCCTTCTCATGCGCGGCGTCGAATTTGGCGATCCCCAAATCCGCGCCACGATGCAACAAGAACTGGCCGAACGCCTGGCCGAATCGGCCCGCACCGGCAAGCCTCTGCGCGTCTATCTGGGGGTGGATCCCACCGCGAGTGACCTACACCTGGGCCACACCGTGCCCTTGCGCAAGCTGCACCAGTTCCAGGAGCTGGGCCACCAGGTGATCTTTTTGATCGGCTCTTTCACCGCCCTGATCGGGGACCCTTCGGATAAGGAGCGCGGCCGGCCACAGCAGACCGCCGAGCAGGTGCGCGCCCACGCCCGCACCTATGTCGAGCAAGTGTCCCGCGTCCTGGACCCGGCGCACACCATCGTGGAGTATAACGACCGCTGGTTGGCTCCCCTCACCTTTGAGGAGCTGATCCGCCTGGCCAGCCATTTCACGGTGCAGCAATTCCTGGCCCGGGAGAGCTTTGGCAAGCGCTACGCCGAGGGGGATCCCATCTGGCTGCACGAGTTCTTTTATGCCCTGATGCAGGCTTACGACGCCGTGGCGCTGCACACCGACGTGCAGGTCGGCGGCACGGAGCAGCTTTTCAACCTGATGGCCGGGCGCAAGCTGATGGAAGCGCAGGGCCTGCGCCCCCAGGTGTGCCTCACCCTGCCCATCCTGGTGGGCACCGACGGCCACCTGCGCATGAGCAAATCCACCGGCAACACCATCGGCATCGCCGAGCCGCCCGAGGCGCAATACGGCAAGGTGATGTCCATCCCTGATGAGGCCCTGCGCAACTATGCCGAGCTGGTGACACGCTGGACGCCAGTGGAGATCGAGGCGCTCTCTGCCGACCTGCAGACGGGCCGCTTGCACCCACGCGATGCCAAGATGCGCCTGGCACGCGAGATCGTGGCCATCTACCACGGTGAGGAGGAAGCCGCACACGCGGAGGAGCATTTCCGCGCCGTGTTCCAAAATCGCGAGCTGCCCCCGGAGATACCCGAATTCGTGCTCGCTGGTCCCACCAATATCGTGGACCTGTTGGTGCAGGCGGGGTTGGCGCGCACCAAGAGTGAGGGGCGTCGGTTGGTGCAGCAAGAGGGAGTGCGGCTGGACGGTCAGCCCTTGTGCCAGGTGGAGACGCTGGTGGAGCCGCGCGGGCAGGTCCTGCAGGTGGGCCGTCGGCGGTATATCCGCCTGCGGCAGTCGCCACCCCAGCCATCGTAGGCCGCCGACTGGATCAGTACGCCTCGTCTCTGGAGCAGTTTACGCTGGGGGATGCCAGCTATCCGGGGTTCCCAGGTTTCGGCCCCCCTGAGACAGCAAAGGACATCGCCAGGCATTCTGGCGATGTCCTCAGAAGCTACATGCGGTCAAGCGACAGATCAGCTCTCGGGTTGCGGGGTCTCCGAGGGTTGTTGGAGCTGTGGGGCTTGCTGGGCGTTGAGACGCTTCATCAGGCGCGACTTACGTCGGGCAGCACTGTTGCGATGGATGCCCCCCTTCTGGGCCGCGCGATCCAACTGGCTGACGGCCTCGCGGACAGCCTCAACCGCCGCGGCCTTATCGCCCGCAACGATGATCTCATCCGCCTTCTTAACAAAAGTACGCGCCCTGCTGCGCACAGCCCGGTTGCGAAGGCGGCGCTTTTCATCCTGGTGCATATGCTTGATCGCCGACTTTGTGTTAGCCAATTTCCTTCCTCCAAAGGCACAGCTCGCGTCGTTTTACGCGCAAAGTATATGCGGAATGCCTCTCTTGTCCAATTCTGCCAAGGAACGTTTTGTCGCCATTGTGTAGGGGCAAAGCACTTGCGGCTGGTTGCGCCTTTTTGTACTCATTTCTTCAGGCAAATTCTTCGCCCCTACCGCTCACAACGCTTGATCCCGCACGCGCAAGTAGACAAAGACGATGCGGTGGATGGTAGTGATCATCGTGCCGATGGCCAGCAGCCACAGCGCCTGCGAGGTCACTCCCAGGATCAGCGCGGCGATGATGACGATGCAGCGCTCCATGCGGGTGAAGAGGCCCACCTCGCAATCCACGCCGATCCCCTCGGCGCGGGCGCGGGTGTAGCTGACCATGGTTGAGCCGACGATGGTCACATAGGCCAAGATCTCCTCGATGTACCCCGGCTGGCCCATATACCACCAGGCGATGCCCAACAGCACCGCCGATTCGGAGAGGCGGTCGAGCACCGAGTCCAAGAAAGCCCCGAACTTGGTCGGGCGGCCCATCTGCCGGGCCAGAGCGCCGTCCACGCCGTCAATCCCCGCGGCGGCGATCAGGCAAAACCCCGCCAGTCGCAAGCGCCCCGTGGCGATCACCGCCCCCAGGGCGACGTTCAGCACACAGCCCAGGATCGTCAGGGCATTGGCGGAGATGCCCGCCCGCGCCAGAAAGTTGGCCAGGGGGATGATGAACCAGTTGGTGACTTTGCGAATCCACGCTGTAAGCATAGCTGACGGCACCTGTCTTCGGGTGATGCGCGGGTAGATCACCGCGCGATTGATGGGAAAAACGGCGCTATCTTAGCCCCCGGACGGGGAGGTGTCAAAAGGAAGGATGAAGGCGGAAGGATGAAAGCGATGGCCAACCGCTAGCGCTTCAGCCGGCCGGCGTAGAGCTGCACCCCCCTGATCCAAGAGTCCCTTTCCTCCCCGAACGGCTCCGTGCGCTCGATCCCCTTGCGGACGAACTCTGCCAGCTCGGCCGAAAGCCCCCGCAGGCGCTCAAGCTGGTCCTCCTTCAGGAAGGTGCGCGTGTGCCCGTTACTGGCCGCGAACACGGGGTAAAAGTGCCTCATACAAAGCCCTGTCGCACGCTTGTAGTGCTCTCGAAAGTGCCCATCCTTCAGCCGGCGCGCCAGAACCGGCGCGAAACGATCCACCGTGTCCTGGATGATGCGACAGGTGGGGCAATCCACCGCCGGCGTGGTCACGCGCCCCGCTCGGGGGTCTATGCCTTCTACCTCTCGGGCTGCCGTGTTCAGAAGGTCGCGGTAGAGGAGGGCCAGCTTGGCATGGATGCCATATCCGCCGACCTCGATCATGCGGTACGTGTGATAGGTGCAAAAGCCCCTGGACTTGCGCAGCAATTCCCGAATCCCCTCATCGTTAATGCTCTCATACAAGAGCAAGTCCAGGTAGCGGTACTCGGCCTCGTTGCAGAGGAAGCAGATAGGACAGATGCCCTTCTCCAGGGCATCCTCCAGGTGCACCGTGAGGATGCTTCGCCCCAGGTCTGGTCTCATCACGCAGCTCTCCAATCTGCGGTGCATCCTACTATACGACCGGCTCCCCGTCAACCAAAGCACCCGCGTTTGGGTTCTAGCCTCCGCGTGGTCGGCAGCGTAGTCGCGGCATGGTGCCGCGTCCCGGCTTGATGTGTGGAAAGACACGACAGAATGCCGCGCCCACCGTTCTGGATTACGAAGTTGAACCTTTGGGCCGCTGGGGTTATACTTCCCCCAAAGCGCGAGAGCTGATGGAGTCATGGAAAAGCCCCCTTTTCTCAGTAGTGCCAAAGAGGATTTTAGCCAGGCCTTGCGCGCCGGCTTGATGCGCCGGCTCTGGGCGAGTCTAACGGGCAAGAACGATGATTTGATCCCCTTTGAGGACCTCAAAAACACGGTGGGCCTCATCGGCCAGCACTATCGGGGAGTGCAGCCTGTCCCTCTGGACAAGATCATCGGCAGTCTGGACCGCAGCGGAGACTTCGACCGCGTCTTCTTGCCTACCCAGGGGCACTCGCGGGGCAAATGGCTCAGCGTGGATACGGCCTATATGGCCGGAATAACCCTGCCTCCCGTCTCCTTGTACAAGGTGGGAGAAGCCTACTTTGTCGTGGACGGGCACCATCGAGTCTCCGTCGCCCGGCAAAAGGGGCAGACGTTCATTGATGCGGAAGTGATCGAGGTACAGAGCCGGGTGCCGGTCACGGCGGACCTGACTGTCAAAGACCTCGATGTGCTGGCAGCGTATCGGAATTTCCTCGAGCAAACCAGGCTAGATGCCCTCCGGCCCGATCAGGATGTGCGCTTGACTATGCCCGGCGACTATGTCAGGCTGCTGGACCACATCCGCATGCACAAGTACTTTGTGGAGCGGGATGAGTCGCGGGAACTGAGCTGGGAGGAAGCGGTAGCCCATTGGTACGATTTCGTTTATACTCCCCTGGTGCGGACGATCCGCAAGAAAAAGCTCCTGCGCGACTTTCCTGGGCACACCGAGGCGGACCTTTATCTGTGGATCATCGAGCACGCCTATTACCTCTCCCAGGAGTTGGGGCAGTCCATCGCTCCCTGGGAGGTGGCCAAGGATTTCGTGGTGCGCTTTGGGCGCAGTCCGCGTCGCTCGGTGGCGCGGATCGGGCGGCGGGTGCGCGGCCTCATTGTGCCGGAGGAGCTGGAGCCGGGGCCTCCCGCCGGGGTTTGGCGTGAGGAGCGCGTCGAGTCGGGCGAGGCCCAGCACCTTTTCCGCGATATTCTCGTCACTGTTACAGGGGCTGAGAGCGGTTGGCGGGCTTTGACTCAGGCTGCCGAGCTCGCCCGGCGCGAGGGGAGCGTGCTGCGCGGCTTGCACGTGGCTGCGTCCAATGACGAGTCGGCCCTGGCGCGGGGGCGAGAAGTCCTGGAAGAGTTCACCTTTCGCTGCCGCAGCCTGGGCATCCAAGCGACGACCAGCCTGGCCGTGGGTGAGGTGGCCCAGCAGATCATCGAGCGTGCGCGCTGGGCGGATATGGTGGTGATCAACCAGCGTAAGGAGCACGGCCGCTGGGCGGAGCGCCCCCTGGGCACGATCTTCCAGACCGTGGCCGCTCAGGCGGCGCGCCCCATCCTGGCCGTCCCGGGAACGAATGTCATGCCCTTGCGCAGGGCGCTCCTGGCCTATGACGGCAGCCCCAAATCCAGGGAGGCGCTGTTCGTTTTGCGCCATATGGTCACTTGTTGGCAGATCGGGGGGCTCCTCCTGGCCGTCGAGGGGGGCCGCGCGAACCGAGAGACGCTCGGACAAGCCTGGCGCTATCTCCAAGAGACGGGCGGCCCGCTGGTGCCCACGCGCTATGAGGTAGGAACCCCAGCAGAGGTGATCCTGAGGGTCATGGAAGAGGAGCAGGCCGACCTGCTGCTGCTGGGCGGTTACAGCTACCAGCCGCTGATCAAGGCCCTTCTAGGGAGCACGGTGGACCGCGTGTTGCGTGAGGCCTGGTTCCCGGTGTTGATATGTCAGTGATTCTGTCCCCCCCTCTCCCAATCCTGGGAGAGGGGTAGGGGTGAGGGCCATTGCCCGGAGACACGGCATGCGTCGTTCTTCCTTGAGTTTAGCCCTATTGGTGGGCCTCTTGATATGGGTCTTGGGCGCGCCGGCCCTAGCTGCCGGCCCTGAGCCGGATTACGCCCTGCCCGGCCGCTTTCTCCTCCCCTGGGCTTGTGGCGAGGCGCACAAAGTCACCTGGACCCCCGCCGATCACTGGGCCAACGGCAAAACCGTGGGCGTGGCCTTTGACTTTTCCATGAGTGAGGGTACCCCCCTCCATGCGCCGGCCAGCGGCGTGGCGCGCTTCCTGCGCGATGAGCGCTCCTCGGCAAGCAACCTGGGTAACTTTCTCGAGATTGTTGTGGAGGGGGATTGGCTTATCCGCCTGGCTCACCTGCGCGACGAGCAGTCCAGCGAGCGGCCAGTGCGGGCGGGCGAGCTGCTCGCTTACTCGGGGAGCTCCGGCGCGAGTGCGGCCCATCTGCACCTGGAGCTGCTCGTGCGCGACGAGAAGGGCTGGGGGCGGCCTGATATGGCCCGGCTGGAGCGCTTCTTTGGCCTGCCCATGAGCGACCTTGTGGAGGGGGCGACCCTCGCCAACGACGGCTGCCCCGCACGGCTCGCGCTCGCCGGCGCCGTGCAACCCACCCGCGAGGAGCTGCCCCTCGGCGAGGCCGTGGAGCTGGCCGTGCCCCTGCGCAACGATGGCCTGGAACCGCTCACCCTGAGCGCTGTGCAGCTCGCGCTTCAGGACCCCATCGGCCAGGAGCAGATGGCCGTCGCCCAAGGCCCCTGGGTGATCGAGGGGCAGGCACTTCTCTCCATCCCCATTGGCGTGCACCCTGATTCGCCGGGGACGTGGAAGGTCCAGCAAGTCACCTGTGAGGTGGAAGGCGCGAGCCAGTCCTTCGCCGCCGAGGGGGCCTTTACCGATGATTTTGTACCCAAAATCACCGTCAGCCCCTCGGCGCTCAAGCTCGTAGGGATCACGGGCCGCGAGGGGTTCGACGTGGGCCAACGCATTGCGCTGGAAGCTTGGGTGGAGAATACCTCTGACGCGGATCTGGCAGTTGATGACCTGCATCTTGAGGGGCTACAGCCTGATGGCGCGCCCTGGCGAGCCTCAGCGGGGCGCGCGGCCCTGATACACCGGCGCTCGGTGAGCCGCTTCCTGCTCTACAGCCCCACTGTGCCCACTCGTGTGGGAAAGTGGCAGATGACGCGGCTGGGCTATGAGCACGAGAAGCAGATCCTCTATTTCGCCCGGTTGGAGCGCTCCTTCGACGTGTGGGGGCCGGAGCTGCGCGTGGATCGCGTGGCGCTCTACGCCTCCCCCAAGGGTCTGGACACCTTTCTGCTGCTCACCAACGTAGGCACGCGCCCCGCCGTCTTGGACGCCCTCGTGGCCTGGGGCTGGGAACCTGATGGCGAGCAGCAGTTCTCGATGAAGAACTCGACCTTGCGCGAGCTTCTGCCGGGCAGGTCAGCCCTGATTCGCCTGACTACGCCGCTGGAGCTGGCGGAAGGAACCTATCGGTTAGCTGAGGTGGGCTACTGGACCAGGGGCGAGTATTATCGCCTGGCGCTGCCCGAAGAGCCTGCTGTTCTGGTTGCCCCGGCCATCTCCGCTGAGGCGAGGTCCTCCTCATGACGGCCCCCGTGCCTCCCGACCCGGTGGCTTCCCGCTGGGCCAGTCCTCGAATGGGGCAATCGGGGACCGGCCTCCGAATACCCCATCTTGGGTCCGCTCTATCCAAGGCGCGCCTGCCCGCCCTGGGTCTCGCGCTGGGGCTGGCGGCCCTCGCTCAAACGCTCGCCGATAGGAGGATCGCCCTGGGCCTGGCCCCGGCCGCCTACCTCTTGGGGGCGATCCTCTACGCCCTGGCCGCGCGCCCCCTATCGCGCGCGGGCGAGCTTCCGGCCTCGCCCGCCCCCTTGCGGGTCCATTTTCCCTACCTGCTGTGGGCCTTGGTGTTTGCCGGGCTGGCCTTTGCCGGCCTGCGGCACAACCGCGTCACCTTCCAGGGCCTTTTGGCCTGGGCGATCGGCGTGGCCCTCTGCTTCTCAGCTCTGCGCGTGGATGGAACGGGGCCAAGCCTGTGGAGGCGTGTCGTCGCCGCCCTGGCCCCCGGACGGTGGCGCATCCCCTGGACTACCTGGGGCCTGGTCGCCGCCATCCTCCTGGGCGCTTATCTACGCCTCTATCGGCTCCTGGAGCTCCCGGCGGATTTGGGTTGGGACCTCCCCTATAACTACTCTGACGCCCAGCGCATCTTGGGCGGCGAATACCTGATCTTTTTCCCCGACAATATGGGGCGGGAGGGGATGTTCTTTTACCTCATCGCCGCCGTGGCCAGGCTGGGGAAGCTCAGCCCTTATAGTATGCGCATCACCTCAGCCCTGGTGGGCATTGCCACCATTCCGGCTCTCTATGCCCTGGCCCGGGAGTGCGCCGACCGCGAGACGGCCACCTACGCGGCGTTTCTCCTGGCGGCGAACAAGTGGCACATAGCTCTGACGCGCTCCGGCTACCGCGTCTCGTTGATGCCCCTGTTCGCCATTCTGGCTCTCTATGGCCTGGCGCGCGGCCTGCGGCGCGGTCGAGCGCGAGATTGGGCTTGGGCGGGCCTCTTCCTGGGGCTGGGCTTGTGGACCTACAAAGCCTTCACTTTCGTCTTTCCCACCTTTATCCTCTGCGTGGGGGTTTATGCCCTCTTCGGCCTGCGGCGGCGGGGAGCGGATAATGGAACACTGGAGGGGCAAAGTGCCTCCCCGCTTGCGCCGGACGTCTGGGCAGCGCCGCCCAGGAGGGTGCTTCTGGGCGCAGGGTTGGCGCTCCTGATGACCGTCATCACCGCTGTGCCCATGATCCGCTTTATGGTGGATTCGCCCAAGGTCTACCTGGAACGGGAGCTTCATGCCGCGCAACTGGTGAATGAGTCTCTGGCTGGGCGGGCCTCCTGGCTGGGAAACGCGGCGCGGAACACCCTCACTAGCCTGCTGATGTTCCACTACGAGGGCGACGGCAACTCCCGCTTCGGGGTTCCCTTCCAGCGGCACCTGGGCTTCCTCAGTGGGGTCTTGTTCGCGTTGGGAGTGGCCGCGGCCTTGGGCCGTTTCCGGCGGGGCGGCAACACGCTCTTGCTCCTTGCCCTGCTGGGGCTGACCGCGCCCATGACGGTCACCATGCTCGCCGGAGAGAAGCCGAACCTTTTTCGCGCTTCGGGGACCATCGGCCCAGCCCTGGTGTTGGGGGCCATGACTCTGCGCACCGTGCGGGGGGAACTGGCCGGGCTGGCGGCGCGCGTCCCAACCGAATGGTTCCGGGTGACGGTGGACGGCGCGGCCGGCGAAAAGCGCTCTGTCCATACCGTCAAGCTCAATCTGAACCTGGCCTTTCTGCCCCTGCTGCTGGTCGCGCTGGCCCTGGTGGGCGAGGTCCGTGAGACGTCACGCACCTACTTCAACGATTTCCGCCGCATCGCCCCCGATGCCGCCAACTACTCTATCGCCCTGGAGCTGGCCAAGGCGATCATTCGTTTTGAGGATGGCCCCACCTACGTCAAGCCCTGGCCTTACTGGTACGATGGCCGCGCGTTGGCCGCGCACTTGGACGCCGCCGGGCGTTCCCTAACTGGCGAAATTCTCGACTTGCGTGAAGATCAGCTCCCTCTCGCGGGATTCCACGGGCGAATGTTGGTGCTATTGCACCCTGAGGATCAAGAGAGCCTGAACACCTTGCGCTCTTTCTTCCCGCGTTATGCCCTCCGGGAGGAGCATTTTCCGGGGGGGCAAGTGTCGTTCCTGGCTTTCACAGGAGAAAGGTAGAGGATTACTCCACTGGGGGACCCAGGCGCTCCTCGATGAGCTGTAGGAGCCAGGGCAGGTCATCAATAGTTCCGGGTTCCAGGGCCATTACCGAAGAGACGCCCCGCGCGTCGGGCCGGGAAACCAGCTCGTAGGAGACTGGCAGCAAGTCCACGACCACTTTGCCCTTGGTGAAATAGCGACTGAGCCAGGTAATACGTCCCAGGCGGGTCTGGCGGAAGAATATCGGTCGCCGACGGAAGGCCTGTACGTTGGCCCAGGGCAGGTGTTCGTCACCCCAGTGCGAGCGTCGGGCGATGTACTCGTCGGTCACGGTGACTTCCTCTTCGCGCAAGATGGACCAGTAATACACTCCCACGAGGACGGGCAAGAGAAAGATGGCCAAATCCAGCCAGATCCAGCCCGTCTGCACCAGCCTGCTCAGCGTGGCTTTCAGGCCGTGGCCGAAGTTCGTCATCAAGATGAATAGAGCCAGTATGGCCAAGGAAAGGAAAAACAGAACCCGCAGGTAATGACCGCCCTGGCCGCCAAAGCTCTCCCGCTCCGGGACCTGGCGTCCACAGCATGGGCAGGGAGTTCCGCCAGGAGCCGGACACCTGCAATCAGGACACAACATGGGCCTTGCCTCAAGGTGCATGACTAAGGAGCACGATGGCCGAGTTCAGTCTATCCAATCACCCTCACCGACGTTTTAACCCCTTGACCAGGGAATGGATTCTCGTCTCTCCGCACCGCATGAAGCGCCCCTGGCAGGGCCAGGTGGAAAGGCCGCCCGTTGAGCGCCGCCCCTCCTACGACCCCCAATGTTACCTTTGCCCGGGGAACCTCCGCGCGGGGGGCGCACGCAACCCACATTATACGGGCGTCTATGTCTTTGAAAATGACTTTGCCGCGCTGCTGCCGGGCACCCCCGCTGGCACCGTCCAAGAGGACGGCCTGCTGATCGCCCAGAGCGAGCCGGGCCTCTGCCACGTGGTGTGCTTTTCGCCAGATCATAGCATGACATTGCCCCAAATGACCCAGGCGGATATTCACTCCGTCGTAGACCTCTGGGCAGAGCTATACCAGGAGCTCGCTGCCCGAGGGGACATCGGCTATGTGCAAATCTTTGAGAACAAGGGCGAGATCATGGGCTGCAGCAACCCTCACCCCCACGGGCAGATATGGAGCAGCCACTCTATTCCCCAAGAGCCGGCCCTGGAGCAGGACTCACAGGCAAGTTACTGGCGAGAGAAGGGCTTCTGCCTGCTCTGCGATTACCTCTCCCTGGAGCTGGCCCGCACGGAGCGCCTCGTCTGCCAGAACGAGCATTTCGTCGCCCTGGTGCCCTTCTGGGCCACATGGCCCTTTGAGACCCTGATCCTGAGCAGCCAGCACCGTGCCTCGCTTGCCGATCTGACGGGCGACGAGCGGGACGCCCTGGCCAACCTGCTCAAGCGGCTGACGACCCGCTACGACAACCTTTTTGAGGCCTCCTTTCCCTATACGATGGGCCTCCACCAAAAGCCCACCGACGGCCACGCCCATCCCGAATGGCACCTACACCTGCACTTTTACCCGCCCCTCCTGCGTTCGGCGACGGTGCGCAAGTTCATGGTCGGCTATGAGATGCTGGCCAACCCTCAGCGCGACCTGACTCCGGAAGCGGCGGCGGCGCGCTTGCGCGACCTGGCGGAAGTGCGCTTCGACAGCCCGGCCCCGGGCTGAAGCCACAGGGCTACTCATACAAAGCAGGCTCAAGCCTGCTGCCAAACCGCTTCAGCCCGCTTGAGCGGGCTTGGCATCATTAGCCTGGTCCCCCGATCTGGTCGGGGGGCCGGGCGGTCTCTGGGGAAGGATCACCCCCCCACGCCCGGCCCCACGGCGCTCCTCACCCTCGGGGCGATGGTCCTCCTTCTCCAGTGCCTTCAGCCGGGCAGCAAGTTCCTCAATATCGCCCAGGTCCAGCCCGTAGCCAGGCGTGCCCTCGATGAGCCGGGTGATGAGCGCGCGCTCAAAGTGGCGGACGAACTCCTGTGGCGTGCGGTAAGGCTCCCAAGTGAGGCCCGATTGGCGGGCAAAGACGCTCGCTGCCGGTGAGGAGGGAACGCTCGTCTTTCTATAGGCAAAGATCGCCGCGGTGCCCTTTTGGGTGGCAAGCCATTCCACGCCCACGGGAGCGGTGATGTCCATCCCCAGGAGGATGAGATAAAAGCTGCTCGCGTGCAGCACGGCCATATCGGGATTGCCAGGCTCGTGGTGTCCCGGCGTGCGCTTGATGACCCACTTGGCCGCGCGGGTCATACCTGCCAGGAGCTGGCCCAGCAACTCGCATTCGGCGTCCATCTCACCGGAGGCGCTCACATATAGGCCGAGTTCCTTCTCCACAATAACTGTCTCTCCCAATCTACGCCCTCACCCCAGACAAGTTTTGATCCTCAATCATCATATAGGGTGAATCAAAACTTGTCTGCCCACCCTGTCCCGATTCCGGGCGAGGGAGCGCTTTCATCCTTCCTACTTCATCCTTTGCGTTTGTAGGGGTCAATGAGTGCCTTGACTGTGCGGTAGTGCTCCACGTCATCCAGGGCTTCATTGGCCTCGCTCAGCGCGTAGCGGCGGGTGATGAACCGCTCCCACTGGAAGCGCTCGCCGTGCTTGGCCAGGACCCTTAGCCCGCGCCACATGTGGCTGAAGTCGGTGCCCCAGGTGCCGCGCACATCGAGGTGCTTGCGATTGATGTCCAGGTGCGGGTTGAAGCGAATATCGCCCAGGTCAGTGTATTGCCCGACGATCACATAGCGCCCCGCATCGCGCGTCATGGCAAAGCCCTCATTCACTGCGGCGGGGTTCCCGCTGGCCTCGATGGTCACATCGGCGCCGCGGCCCTTGGTCAACTCACGGACGTGGGCGATGCGCTCCGCAGGAGATTCCCGCTCGATGTCAATAGTCACGTCGGCGCCGATGCGCTGCGCCTCGCTCAGGCGCTTGGCCGGCCCACCGATGACGATGACCTCGGTTGCGCCGCAAAGCTGGGCCAGGATCGCCGCGTTTAGGCCCACTGGGCCGCTCCCCTGCACCACCACCGTATCACCGAGGGTGATCTCGGCGCGCTCGATGGCATGCAGGGCAGTGGGCAGCCCACAGCCGGCGCCGATGAAGCGCTCCGGGGGAACCGTCTCCGGCAGGGGGAGCACCTTGACTCCCGGCTTGAGATAGATCATCTCCGCCCATCCGCCCAGCAGCCCCTCCGCTGTGGCGTAGGTGATGCCATAGACTCGGCGGTGCGGACAGCGCGTGGAGGCTTTGGCCACGGTGCAGAACCAGCAATGGCCGCAGGTCTCGTGGACATCCAGGAAGGTTACTATCTGCCCCACGCGCAGGGGCACGTCGTCCACATCCATAGGCTGACCCTTGATCTCCACGATCTCCCCCACATTGACGTGTCCGGGCGTCAAAGGGTAAGGCACGCCGCTCAGGCGACCATGATGGAGGTGCACATCTGTGCCGCACACCTCGCTGAAGACGGTGCGCAGGAGGACAGCACCCTCCTCCAAGGCGGGCACAGGCAGTTCGCGAACCTCAAGGGGCACATTCGGTGCGGGCATCACGGCAGCTTTGACCATCTCTGGCCTCCTCTGGGCGCTGGTACTCCGCGCCGGAGTGCCGCGCCTTAGCGTAAATGTGACGTGAAATCGAAGCATCTCGGATTATAACCGCCGCAGGCAGTGCCTGTCAACGCCTGGGCCTTAACGCATCTTTCATGTTCTTTTTACGCTCATTCATCAATCCCGGCCGATGATTCATGATATAGTGAGGGCGAGTCATCTCACAATGTGGGGTGTCTCCCATGAAGGAGGGCTACCATTATTGCTAGGGCAAAACACTATGACCAAATGCATCTTGCTCGTAGACGATGAGCCGCAGCTACTATATTCGGTCAAGGAGTTCCTCTGCCGCGTCGGCTATGATGTGACCACTGCCGAGAGCGGAGCCGAGGCCTTGGAGAAGCTGGTGGACGCGCCACCCGATGTGATTATCTCCGACATCCTCATGGAGGAAATGGACGGCTTTGAATTCCAGAGGCGGGTCAACGCTTTGACTGGCTTCAGCATCCCCTTCGTCTTCCTGACGGCGAAGGGGGACCTGCGTGACCGGCTGGACGGGCTACACGGGGGGGCAGATGACTATGTCGTCAAGCCCTTTGATCCCGAAGAGCTGGAGGCACGCATTGCGGCCATCCTGAATCGCGTCGAACACACCCGGAAGGAAGATCGTCGCGAGATAGAC
>Ga0172366_10002653_pt1 | contig 14065 bp, 20 predicted proteins | sample LakKivSesite69cm_FD_114533 | JGI IMG/M metagenome (GOLD analysis project Ga0172366, IMG submission 114533) | Sediment microbial communities from Lake Kivu, Rwanda - Sediment site 69cm | ecosystem: Environmental > Aquatic > Freshwater > Lake > Sediment | place: Rwanda: Western Province, Lake... | reverse complement strand
CGGTGACTGCCAAGGTATTTTGTTGATGACCATCAAGGACGTTGACGGACGCGAGGCGTTCGCCCGCCCCTACGGGTGATTTCCGGGGGTAGGGAAGGGTTAGAAACCTTCTCCCTTCGTCTCCACCCCGTCCTACGCGAAGGAAGGCAGGTAGTCCTTCTGCAACTCCAGCATGTCGTCGAGCAGCTTCTCGGCGGCGGCGATGCTCGTGACGACGGGATCGAGCAGGAGCGCCTGCAAGAGGAGCTTCTTCGACCTCGTCCGATAGGCTTCCGTCACCGTCTCGTTGAGGGAGAGTTGCGTCCTCATGAACGCGGCGAACGGCTCCGGGATCGCGCCGACCGCGAGCGGATGTATCCCGGACCGATCCACGATTGCGGGGACCTCAATCGCGCTGGTGCGCGGCAGGTTCTCGATGTAGTTTCCCGTGTTGAGCACGTTCACCGCCGGGCGGAACGACTTGCGGTCGAGTTCCATGTCGCAGATGATCGGCACGGTCAGCTCTCCGGTGGTCCTCAGGACGTTTTCATCGAGCGGGACCTTCCCGGCGGCGTAGTCTTCCAGCGACGGCGCGTCGGCTTTCTCCGGGACAAGGGGTACCTTGTGGCATTCCTGCCCGTAGTGCCACTTCACGCCGCTGTACTCCGAGCCGAAGGAAAGGTATTCGCCGATGTGGTCGTCGGACGGGAACGTGAAGACGCCGAAGACTCCCGCGAGCTTCCTGAAGAGCGGCGGCGCGTGGGGGTCGGCGAGCGCCTTCCGCACGAGCGTCTCGCGCATGTCCTTCCCGGTAGCCTTGTCGCGCGCCTTCAGGATGCAGTAGAAGTGGTTGATCCCGGCGGAGATGATCTCCAGTTCCTCCAGAGGCCGCTTCAGGTAGCGCGAGATGGCGTCAAGAGCGGTGAACACCCCATGGCAGAACCCTGCCGCTTTCACGTTCGTGAGATGGCTCACGGCGTGCAGCACACGCGCTTCGGGGTTGGTGAAGTTGAAGAGCCATGCGTCCGGGCAGAGCTTTTCCATATCCCGACAGATGGGGATCACAAGCTCGAAGCTGCGCAGCGCGTGGAAGAGCGCGCCGGGGCCGCCGTTTTCGCCGAGGCAATGCCGGAATCCATGGGCGAGTGGGACGCGGAAATCCTGTTCCCAGAGGCGCATACGTTCGCGGGCGACGGCGGTGAGCACGTACTCCGCGCCGGGGAGCGCGATGCGGCGGTCGGCGGTGCTCTCCAGGGCGATGTCCGTCCCCGTGTGCTCCTTCATTCGCTCGGCGAGCTTCGTCATCACCTCAAGAGCGGCAGCGTTCTCATCCACGAGGGCGAGCGTGGCGTTCCGCCCTTTCAGTTCCTGCGCGTGGAGGATGTCCGCGATCTGCCCGCGCCCGAAACTGCGACTCCCTGCTCCGATAAGGACGATTTTCATGGGCCTTCCTTTCCACCTGCGCTCGAAAAAACCCTCTCCGAGACCTTCATGCTCGTTGACATGCCGTGCTGAACCGTGCAGGCGGCTCTTTTCGCGCACGTCCTGCTTATCTCGCTTCCCTTGCCTTCCTCTTCGATGCCTGATACACCGCGTGCCAGTCGGGATCGAGCACGGCCCCGGCTTCCTGCAATGCCTTTTGCAGCGCGGAGATGTCCACCTCGCCGGGGGAGCATCCCTGCCTGAGTGCCATCGCCGCGCAGATGCCCGCCGCATGTCCCATCGCCGCAGCCGTCGCCATGACGCGGAAGCTCGACATCGCCAACTGCTCGCCCGACGCGCACCGCCCGGCCACGAGCGCGTTCTTCGATCCTTTCGGGATGAGCATCCTGAGCGGCAGGTGATACGTCGGCACGGGGTCAGTGATCCCGGTCCCGGCGCGTTGGAGCACGTCGGGCCAGTGGTAGTCAATGTGGTACGTGCCGACGGCGATCCCATCCTCCCAGCGCCGACCGCGTCGCACGTCGTCAGTGGTGAGCACGGCCTCGCCGACGATGCGCCGCCCTTCGCGCACGCCGATGTGCGGGCTGACCGACGAGAGGCGATACGTGTCGTAGATGCGTCCGCCGTAGCCTACCGTCTGGAGGAAGTAGACGAGCGCCATCATCTGCCGCCGCGCTTCGATCTCCGCAGCCGTAAGCTCGCGCCCGTCCACCGCGCAGTGGCCGATGACCTTCATCTTCACGTCAATGCGCCCGCCCGCCTTGCGGCTGATCGAGGTCATGGGGATGGTCTCGGCGGTGTAGCGCGGGCAGCCCTCCGGGAGCCAGGGCGTCTGCGGCTCGTGCGCGTCCCACATGGAGAAGCAGAGCGACATGGGTAGGGGCAGGCCACCCTCCTCCGAACCGCTCACCGTCAGGAAGCCTGCGGCGTGGATGAGGTCGGCGTCGCCCGTCGCGTCAATCACCATCCCCGGACGCACCGCACCGAGGCCGCCGGAGGTGCTGACGATCACCAGGTCAATCCGGTCGCCGTTCCGGAGGGCATCCACGACACGGGCATGGAGAAGCACCTCGACGCCCTGTTCGAGGACGTAATCCATGAGCACGTAGGCCGCATAGATCGGCTCGAACCCCCGTGCGTCGCGCTCCGGGTTGTACGCCTCAATCGCCCCGATCCTGCTGAGGCGTTCGACGATCTCGTCGAAGGCGCGCCCCACGCCGACGGTGTGCCCGCAGAACCCGCTCACGCCGCTCACGGTCGCCGCGCCACCAAGGTCGGCGAATTCCTCCACCAGCAGCACCTTCGCGCCGTGCTGTGCCGCGCTCACCGCCGCGCACACGCCGCCGAGACCTGCCCCGACGACGAGCACGTCGGGAGCCGCAATGATCGGAAGCGGACGGGAATACGTCGCCTGTTCCATGTGGCTATCCTTTTGCACGACAGGATGATACGTACATGCCGAAGGGCCGGTCTTCCCCCAAAGATACCGGCCCCTCGTCCATCTCACCAACCCGACGGATCAGGGTTTCGCACCTGGCTTGTGCACGCGATCACTCGTTGAAGAGGTACGCGAGGAGCGCGTCGTGTTCGCCGAAGTCGGGGATGAGGATATCCGCGCCCGCCCTGATGAGCCGCCTGCGCTTCTCCGGGTTGAGGCCGTGCCCCCGCACCTCGTCCGAGGCGACGCCGATGGCGACCGCGCCGTTGTCCTTGGCGTTGCGAATCTCCACCGGGCCGTCGCCCGCGACGAATAGCTCCGAGCCATGCAGGTCGTAGTCGCGGAGGATCTCCTTGATCACCTTGTCCTTCGAGTATTCCTCGATGCTCCTGAGCGCGCCGAAGATGCCGCCCCTGCACCACTGATCAACCTGACAGGCCCGCGCCTCGTTCCGCACGTCGTCCCGGTCGGTCCCGCTTGCGAGGTAGATGATGATCCCGCGCTCGTAGAGCTTCCGGAGGAAATCGCGTGCGCCGAGCAGCGTCGCCTGTTCGAGCGTCTTCCTGCCCGATTCAAGCTCGGCGATGCGCCTCTGCACCGGCTTCATGAGTTCCTCGTTGTAGATCGCCTTGTAGCCCCACGCATCGAGAATCCTGTCCTTCGGCACGAGGCCAAACTCCCTCACCATCTCGACGAGGTGTTCCATCTGGAGGATGGTCTGGATGCCGGTGGATTCGTCAATGTATTCCCGGCAGGCCTTCTCGATCTCCGGCGTCGCCGGATGCTCGCCCCGGATGGCGTCCACCATGACCGGCAGCATGATGTTCTGCCAGCCTTCGCGCAGGATGCTCACCGTCCCGTCGAAGTCGAAGATCGCGTAGCGGAATCGCCCGCGATGGACTTCCGGGTTGACGATCTCGATCTGCGTCCCCGGCAGGTAAACCGGCTTTTCTGGGATGGGATACACTTTCCGTACGATGGTTTCTGGATTGACCTTGGGGTTCATTGATTGCTCCCTCGTTGTGAATGCGATGCGGGCATCACCCGGAACGCTCCTGTTGCAACCTGCTCGTTCTGTTCGACATATCGGAAAGCGGCACATGTGCCGAGCCGGGGGCAAACGATCTACGAAAGGCGTTCTCCGAGCCAGCCGCTCCGCACCTTCTCGGCAAGCTCCGGCGAGACTTCGTGTAAACGTTCGGCGGCATCACGTGCCCTGTCAAGCTTCCCGATGCCGCGCACCTCGCAGTTGATCGCCCCGACGAGCGCGCCCGCCATCGCCGCCGCGACCGGGTTTCCCGTGCGAAGGTAGTTCCAGAAGGTCCCGGTGCTAAAGGCATCGCCGCAGCCGGTGGCGTCCACGAACTTCCGCACGGGAGCGGCAGGGATGAGGCAGCCGTACTCCACGCCCTCGTGCCGGTGCGCGAGCGCGACGCCATTCGGCCCCATCGTCACGACGACCGCTTTCGGACCGGCTCTGAGCACTTGGTGCGCCGCGTCGAGGAACTCCGACGGCTTCTTCGGCGAGATTTTGAGCACCTTCTCGCACTCGAACTCGTTCATCTGCACGAAGTCGAACGGAGCCACCCACTGAGGCCACTCCGCGAAATCGAGGTAGTGTTTCTGCCCGTCGGCGTCGAACCTCACCATGATGTTGTGCATATCGAGGTAGAGCGGCGCGGGCGTGCCTGCTCTCAGAGCGCGGAGCGTCGGCAGGTCGAGTTCGGTCCCGTTCACGAAGTTCACCATGATGCCGCGTGCCGAAAGCGCGCCGCGCAACTGCTCTGCCGTGAAGGGCTTCATCATGTGCCGGACGATCTCTTCCCGGTAGTTCGCGTTCCTGTAGATGAGACGTGCGTGAGTCAGTCGCCCGTCCGAGCGGAGAAGCCCGTCGGTGCGGAGATGTTCCATGGAAGCGACGAGATCGAGCACCTGCTCGTACCGGTCCGCACCGACGTTGGAGAAGGGAAGCACGAGGCCCTCGTCATCCACGAGCGACGAGAGCGCGGCGAGGTTGTAGACGATGCCGCCGAACGATTCGATGCGCTGACCATCGTGGGTGATGATCTCGTCGAAGACGATGGCGCCGAGGACGGCGATGCTCGGCACGCTCCGCGTGGGCACAGGTTCCCCTTTTCCGGCGATGCTGCGCGGAAGAGAAGAGACGGTTTCCGAAGAATGGGACGAATCCGTAGAGATTTAAAAGGATACAGCGAAGCGCGGCGACCGTCTATCCCCTGGCGGCGACTCCCTGACACGGAATTCATTCTTGCAGCATCTTCAGGAGCGGGCGGTCGGCTTCGGGCATCTCAAGCGCGCTCAACTCCGCCGGAGTTGCCCAGCGCACCGCCTTGCAGCCGACCGGCTGCGGCTCGCCCTCGACAAGCTCTGAGCGATAGAAGCTCAGGAGCACCGTCCGGTCGGGGTAGCGGTGGAAGATGCTCGTGATCTTCTCGTGCACCTCGACGGTGACGCCCAATTCCTCGCGCAGTTCGCGGATGAGGGCTTCCTCGTGAGATTCGCCCGGCTCACGCTTGCCGCCGGGGAACTCCCAGAGACCGGCCAGGTGCGTCGCGTCCGGGCGCTGCGCGACGAGAATCTTGCCGTCCCGCCCGATCACGGCGGCCACCACTTCTATGCGATTTCCCGCCATTGTCCGCCTCCGCACGCCTTACCGCTTCCCCATTTCTTCGATGAGTTCGAAGTAGAACATGGCGTTCTTGATGGGGACGTTGCAAGGGATATGGTTCCCAACGGCGAAGAAGAAGCCGGGCAGGTTCCACCCGACATCGGCGAAGCGCTTCATCTCGGCATGGATCTCGTCGGCAGAGCCGTACGTGAGGATCATGGCCTGATCCGTACCTGGTTCTCCTCGACGATCCACAGATGGCCTTGGGGTTGCTCGCGGGTGAACACGGGGATCAGTCGCGCGATTACCTCCAGCACGTGCAGCTTGTCCTGATGGCCGAGCCGTAAGACCACCAACCCACCATAGTGCTCAGGCGGATAGGCCCGAATGTCGGAGAAGTCCAGGTCAAGCGTGACGAGAACCCGCTCCTCTCGCCGCACCAACGACGCGATCTCCGCATCCGGCCTGCCGCCAAACTCCTCATCACCTACCGTGACGGCATTATGGCCAGCGTCCCGGAATAGGTTGGCCACCTCCTGAGGCAGGTTCTCGTCAACCTTCACCTTCATCGGCTGCCCTACACCGGCATCGGAACAATCCGTTCGCGAGCAAGGTCCGCGGCGTACGCAATGGCCGCCTGAATCGCCTCGCGGGTCAGGGACGGATAGCTCTTCAGGAGCTCGTCAGGTGCGAGACCGGCGGCGAGGTTGTCGAGCACCACCGACACCATGATCCGCGTGCCCTTGATGCAGGGCTTCCCATGGCATACCTCAGGGTCCGCGGTGATGAAATCGCGCCACGTGTGCGTTGCCATCCTCACCCCCACCCGTCGTGACGTGCACTACCGCGCTCGTTTGACGGCCTCGAGCTGAGCTGCCCGGCGGAAGCGGGCAATACCTCGCCCACCGTACATTATACCGGCAGGCGGCGCAAGCAACATGCACCGCGAAGCCCGCTAGGTCAGCTTCAGCGAGTTGTTAGGCAGCAGCAGGTGACCACCTGACCAGAGGCACTCGAAGCTCCGATGCGTAAGCAGCCCTCTTCTCTGGAGGCATCAGCGCCTTTGCCTCAACGTAGGTCGCATAGAAGGCATCGCCTTCATAGCGGGGGGTCACGTGTTGGTGGTAGTGCCAGACATCCTGGTTCCCAGCCGGCTCATTGTGCTGTCTGGTGGAGATTCCGTCGCAGTCCCAGGCTATCTTCATTGCCAGAGCGATGCCCCTGACGAGATCATGGACCCGACAGGCTAGATGGAGCGGCAGGTCGTAGATGTTCTCGTAGTGATCGAACGGGATCACCACCACGTTGCCCGGATTCTTCGGCCACTGGAACGCGCTGACCAGGGCAAGAACGGCGGAATCCTGGTAGAGCACATCGGTGGGGGCAAACATCTCGCTTGCCGGAGCCCTCCCTTGGGCGATCATGCACAAGGGACAGATGTAGCCTGACGGCGCATGGTTGTGCATCAGCTGACACCTCCAACTGGGAACTTGGCCGATGAAGGCATAGGGCTGCTACCTAACGGTTCGCGCTTCAGCCGCCCGCCACCATGTCGGCTGCACGCTGTTGTCATGAGCACCATTCCATCAGGTCGTGAGTATCGGTTTCACCGGTGCGCATGAACCCTAGCTGCTGATAAAACGCCAGCGCCCGCGGGTTGACCTTCATCACGCGCAGACGCACAGGCAAGCCTAACCGGCGTGCCTCCTCCATGATGAGCAACATGCACCTGCGGCCGATACCCTTGCCCTGATACTCTGGCAAGAGGAATAGCTGATTCACCTTAACACAATCGGGCGCCACGGCCACCGCCACGATCCCGACGTCTGTGCCAGCCAGATTGATGACCCGGAAGTCCTGCGCCTTAAATCGCTGTTCATGAAGCTGCCGTTGCTCATCTTCATCCCAACCCCAAACCTTCTCCACATACTCCCTGAACGCAGCCCTCTTTGCGCAGTAGGCAAACTCGCTATCGTTCGGGCTGGCCTTACGTAGTGTGAGACTATTCATGGCTCATAGCAATGATTATGCAGTCCGTATACACCAGCAAAGGCAGACCGGTCCCTGCTCTACCTCTTCCCCATCTCCTGGATTAACTCGAAATAGAACAGCACGTTCTCAGTCGGCACGTTGCACATTGCGTGCATATGACTTGTCGAGGGCACGCACCGTCTCGCGTGGGAGGTCAACCACGACGAAGTATTCCGCCGGGTAAAGATAGTCTTCCCCGCTCTCGTCCACGACGCGCAGGTCGCCGTGCCGGTCAGCCTCCTGATCTACGAGCACGCGGTAGACCTTATGCAATTCCAACGAGGCGGGATATTCTGAGTTATCCACGCAAATGGCAAAGCGCGGTGTAGGTGATCTTCGAGTGGTGGTAGCCATAGGTCTAATCCAAGTAGCGCTTGCGTTTGAATTCTTTCTTGTCGATGCCGTGCGCTTCGCACCAGTGCACTTCGGCGCGGCGGATGCTGCCGTCCCTCAAACGGATCATAGCGATTCCTTTGAGCTTGCGCCAACGTCCTGAGCCGTACTGCTTTCGCAAGCGTGCAATCTCACGGATCGCGCTGCCGACGGCGACGGTTGCGACGTCGGTGATCTCGCCAACGATCTCAAAGGATTTCATCTGCACCGAGTGTACGACGATCCTTGCCATCGTAACAAGCGTCGGCTAACGCTTGGGGTCAGCGGCACGCCGCTTGTGGCGCAACTGTTGCACCGCAGGCTCGGAGGTTTCGGTGTCACGCTCGTCTCCTAGGCGTCTCAATGCACCATTGATCCGATCTTCGATCTTTGCGCGATCAACTGCATCGGTGTGACCGGTGCGAAGGACCGTTTCCTCCCGAACGAACGCATCTGCGCTCTGAACTCAGACTCCCACCTTGGTCCATGCGAGGTCCTCCTTTCTGCGTTACACTCTCTTCTCCATCTCCCCAATCAGCTCGAAATAGAACAACGCGTTCTCAATCGGCACATTGTACGCGATGCGGTTCTGGACGGCGAAGAAGGAGCCGGGCAGATTCCGCCCAGTATCGGGCATCAAGTCCTCCTCGCCACCTCAAGAAACTCGTCAATGGTGAGACCAGCCGAACGAATAAGGGTTCTCAGCGTTCCTTTTGCCACCTCCTCGTGGTCAGGAACGGACAGCGTCGCGATGTGCCCCTCTTTCACCAGGATAATGTGGCTACCGCGGCGTCTCGCCACTTCCCATCCCAGGTGCTGAAATACCTTCACCACCCGTTGGCCACTCAGCATGGGAAGGCCGGGCATTACGCCGTAACCTCCACCTGCCGTGTTTCGATGGTCAACGGAAGTCCTCGTTCTGCCCGCACCTCCAGGCACAATTGGATTGCCTCTTGAATGTTCGCCAATGCCTCTTCCTTGGTGCGACCCTGGCTCACGCAACCGGGAATTGCAGGGCATTCGACAACCCACACGCCATCTTCGTCGCGCTCAATGGTTACTGTGAATTTCATCGTAACCTCCAGACGGCCGCATAACAGCAGGACTCGCCTTGTGACACCCGGCCTCCGGCCCCACCTTACCTTCTCCCCAGGTCTCCTATCAATTTGAAAATAGAACAGCGCGTTCTCAATCGGCACGTTGTACGGGATGTGGTTGCCGACGGCGAAGAAATAGTCCGGCAAGTTGCGCCCGATGGTGGCGCAACGCCATGTCGGCCTAGCCTCCGATTTCAGGCACGCCGAGGCCGCAACATATCTTCCGGGCCAGGCGGTCCGGGATTTCCCCATGTCTGGGGAACGCCTCGACAGCCCCATTCTGCGGATTCAGCCAGAGCGAGTGCGCCCCTCCCTCCCGCTTGAGGATACACCCATGGCGTCGAAGATGCCTGAGGAGGGTATCGCGCTTCATTCGAGGGTCACGATCTCCCTCTGCGCGCCCTTCGGAACACCACGAAGCCCGTCCTCCCGGCGGTCTTCAAGGATGAGGGAGATCGCTTCCTTCAGGCTCGTGAGCGCCTCGTCTTTCGTACGGCCTTGTCCGTTCGCTCCGGGAATTTCGGGGGAATAGGCGATCCACCACTCCCCGTCGCGCTCAATTATCGCCGTGAATTCGTTCCTCACGTCCGGGTCTCCTGAACCTGCAATTGCGCGTCCACCGTACAATATCGGTCAGTCGGCCTTGCCAGAACAGCCGCGCAAATGCTACCGCCTTCCCATCTCCTGGATCAACTCGAAATAGAACAGCGCGTTCTCAATGGGGACGTTGTACGGGATGTGGTTCCCGACGGCGTAGAAATAGCCCGACAGGTCGCGCCCGACATCGGTGCAGCGCTTCACCTCGGCGCGAATCTCGTCCCGCGGGCAGAGCGAACCGCTTGGCGTTGGCAACACCTGAGCATTGCAACAGAGCCACACGCAACAGGTGCAAGTTACGCGGTCCGTGTTCAGACTGGCGTGGCCTCCGACAGATGCGATATAGCGCTGGATACCAGGAGCGCACTCGGGAAGCGGCTCCTATCCTCCAGTCATCCTATCGAGGATAATCGGCAATAGCTTGATTGCGACGTCCCACCCCTTGTCTAATGCCCATTTCGCGATCTCCCGCAGAATCGCCTCTCGAGGCTTGGACTTCGGAAGTTCCTCGCGCAACGCAGCAACCTGAGCTTGGAGTTCGACCAAGTCTTCGCCAGCATAGCTCTTCTTGAAGTGTTCAAGCACCTCGTCAAGCTGAGCAGAAGCCTCTGCCCTCGCGTAGGCGGACGCACGCGCATTCACGCTGACTCTCACGTTCTGGCTTGGACCGAGCGTCCTTACATATTCTTCCCTTGTGACTCGGATTTTCGGCCCGCTGGGGAGCTCCACTTCAACGCTCGTGTATCCACGGTCCATCAAGTCGGCGACGACTTTCGCCAAACGATCCAACTTGTCAGGCATGAGCTCTAGCTCTTCTTAGCCGCCGGGGGGGTCAACTTTCGCCCACTTCGAGCGGAGATGTACTCAATACCCTTCGAAGTGACCTTCGCGACTACCGCAGTAGCCCGCTTCTTAGTCGCGATTTGCTTCAGTCTGCCAAGGTCTTTCTTGGTTGGATCGGGTGCCGCACTTGACCGGGATGACTTCACTTGAATGGCCCACTTCGTTCCTGTCGGGAACTTCACGATCAGGTCCGCCGCGCCTTTACTGGCGTTCGCCGTTTCGACATTCGCCCCTTTTTGGCGAAACAGTTGCGCGACTTTAAGTTCTTTCCCGCGCCCGTACCCGTATTCATCTGCCGACATAGTTTCTCTCCTTACTCAGCTGGCGCTGATACGTTTCCGGTAATGTACCCTCATTCATCCGCCCGAGTCAAGAATGACATGCTGTGCCGTCGAGGTATCGAGCGCCAAAGGAGCGTATCGGTGACTACTGGCCATTAACAGCGCTATCCCTTACCTCTTCCCCATCTCCTGGATCAACTCGAAATAGAACAGCGCGTTCTCAATGGGGACGTTGTACGGGATGTGGTTCCCGACGGCGTAAAAATAGCCTGGCAAGTCGCGCCCGACATCGGTGCAGCGCTTCACCTCGGCGCAAATCTCGTCCCGCGTGCCGTAGGTGAGGATGCGGCAGTCGGCGTTGCCGATGATGACGTGGGTCTTCCCGTACTTCTCCGCCACGTAGTTGAGGTCGGTGAGCGGCTCGAAGATGAACCCGTTCGCCCCGGCCTCGGCGAGGTCATCCACGAACTCGGTGAAGTCGCCGTCGGAGCAGAAGAGGATCCGCTTGCCCGCCTCAACGAGCGGCGCCCAGAGCCGTCTGAACCGTGGGAAGATGTATCGGCGGTACCACTCCGGATGGAACACGGGACCGGCGGTCCAGACGATGTCGTCGTGGCAGAGGAACACCTCGATGTCGCTGTCTGCGCCCGCCTCGAAGATCGGCATGGACACCCGCGTAAAGCCTTCGAGCACGCGGTCGAAGCGCACGGGGTCCTCCATGGCGGAGGTCATGAACAGGTTCCAACCGAAGCTCTTGATGCACCAGGTGAAGACCGTGTTGTAGTAGCCCGTCGGCACGACCACGTCGAACTGTTCGCGGGTCTTGCGGACGTTCTCCTCCATCATGCGGCGCGTCTCGACGCGGTCCGGCACGCCGATGCGCTCCGCTGGGTCGAACGCGAGCACCTCTTCCTCATCCTTGAATGGGTACGTCGCGGGCTTAAGCTCCTGATCTTCGCTGTAGCGCGCACTGCCCATCCACGCTTCGGGAACCCACTTGAAGTCCGGCGAGTCGGTGCGCCACATGAAGTCGTACTTCCATAGCCGATAGAACTCCGGACCGAGGTCCGGATGGTTGGGCGGCAGGCCGGTCACGTGTTCCATGAGCTTCGGGTGGCTCACGTATTCGGTGTGCGGGATCGTGTCGGGCATCTCAAGGCGGATGGCGGCAATGCCGCGTTCGTAGCTCATGGGAGAGGGCCCTTGCTTGCGAGGTGGAGCGATGTGAGGAGAAGCCGAAGCCACGCATGACAAGTGTACGAGACGCGGTGAGACGCGGCAACCGGACGCGGGCCACCGAGCAGTTCGTCTCTGCTTTCCGCCGACACCGCAATGCGGTACATTCGAGGATGGCCGCAATACGCCCTGCCATTGCCGAAAGGGGGAAGCGATGAAATACTGCGATCAGTGTGGCGCGCAGAACCGCGATCAGGCAAAGGTCTGCACGAAGTGCGGCGCGAAGTTCCCAGAGGTTCTCGATGCGGCCACCATCGTCAGAGAGGCGCATCCCGACCTTGACGCCGCAAAGACCATCGTCGGCCCGCCTGTTCCGGTGGTGCTGGCGGGACGGTACGAACTCGTCCGCGAACTTGGGCGCGGCGCGATGGGGATCGTGCACCTTGCGCGGGACCAGAAGCTCGGCATCGAGATAGCCGTCAAGGTGCTCCCGCCGGAACTGGGACAAGACCCGCGTGCCATCCAACGCTTGAAAAACGAGGCACTTGCGGCGATGAAGCTCTCCCACCCAAACATCGTCCGGCTCATCAACTTCGAGGAAGATGGCGCAACCCGCTTCCTCACGATGGAGTACATTGACGGCCCAACGCTCCTCGGCCTGCTCGCCGGTGCGCCGGAAGGCAAATTCGATCTCGATACCTTCGTGAAGTACGCTGAACAGGTCTGCGCCGCCGTCGCCTATGCCCACGAGCAGAACGTCGTCCACCACGACCTGAAGCCCGCGAATATCATGGTGACGAGCAAAGGAGTCGTCAAAGTCACGGACTTCGGCGTGGCACACATCGTCAGAGAGACCATGACGCGCCTCTCGAAGGTAGAGACGGCGGGGACGCTCCTCTACATGGCCCCGGAACTCTTGCAGGGCGGGCGCGGCACCCCCGCCAGCGACCAGTACGCCCTCGGCTGCACGTTCTACGAACTCCTGACCGGCGAGCCGCCGTTTGTGCGGGGCGATATCACCTTTCAACATTTGCACGCGACGCCCCAACGAATTGATGGCATCCCCAATGCTCTCGAAGCTATGATCGTGCGTGCGCTTGCGAAAAACCCGGCAGACAGGTACCCAAGCGTCCGGGAGCTGGCGGTAGAGATTTCCAGGACATTAGGGAATATCATCCAGCCAGCCACGCTGGAGAAAGAAACCGGCGACAGGACGCTTCCAGACAGTGTGGTCGCCGCACGTCGAACAGGCGAGCGTGCCCCCCAGCCGAGGGCTGTCACTATCAAGGAGGAGGGCCAACCGACACGGGAGCCTGTTAGCAAGAGGCCGTTGGGAATGCATCTGGCCATTGCCGTCGTGGCGGGCGTCGCTACCGGGCTGATCTCTGGGTTGCTCCGTGACCACCTTGAAGCATCTGTGTGGATCGGCTTGGCTCTCACCGTTGCCTACTTCGTACACGTCGCACTAGTGCACCGTTCCTACCGCGTCGCGGGAGCCGTCGGAGCATCGTTTCAGATTGCCTCGTTGCTGGGCGCAGCGTTTAGTGGGTTGCTTGGGTTGGGCATGTTGGAATTGCCTGCCGCAGGACTGCTTGGCGGCCTCTTCGGCGTTTTCAGCGTGTTCGTCGCCCGGCTCGTGAGACGTCTAAAGCGCCGACGGGAGGAACGGACCGAAGGACCGACGCCATGGCTGATCCGCGCCCTTGTACTTGGGGCGGTCGCCGTGCTCCTCTACTACTTCCTCGGCTTCTATGTACCCCGCCTGACCCGCGTCGCCGAACTGCGGACGGGTATCCCGACCCTTATCGAGCAGAAAGCGTGGGATCAAGCTGAAACTGCCGTCAATGAACTGTCACGATTAACGCCAAACGACCCTTGGTGCGATCAGTGGCGCCAGCAGATACCCGGCGCGCTCCTGCGCACCCTGCCCGTCGCTGGCGACACGGAACATGCCAGCGCGGTGATCAGTGTTGCGATCAGCCCGGACGGTGAGACACTCGCATCGGGGAACGTTGACAGCACGATCAAGGTCTGGCGGCTGTCTGACGGCGCGCTCCTGCGCACCCTCACTGGGCACACAGGCAGTGTGGGGAGCGTCGCGATCAGCCCTGACGGGGAGACGCTCGCATCGGGGAGTGAGGACGGCACGATCAAGGTGTGGCGGCTTTTGGACGGCGCG
>Ga0172366_10002652_pt1 | contig 14067 bp, 15 predicted proteins | sample LakKivSesite69cm_FD_114533 | JGI IMG/M metagenome (GOLD analysis project Ga0172366, IMG submission 114533) | Sediment microbial communities from Lake Kivu, Rwanda - Sediment site 69cm | ecosystem: Environmental > Aquatic > Freshwater > Lake > Sediment | place: Rwanda: Western Province, Lake... | reverse complement strand
GACAGCGCAGCAAACCACGCGGGGAGTCATTACACGATGTGGCGAATGACCGGTGAAAAAAAAGGAAGGATCACCGCGCGATGCGCATCTTCTTGAATGCTTCGAGATATTTTTCCAGCCAATCCTTTTCCTTGCCGAGCTCGAGCATTTCCCGGAAGCAGCGAGCCTCGAGATCGAGTGCCCGCCCGTATTCCATCGACTGCAGCACGCGCGTGTTGGCTTTCGAGTACATGGCCACTTGCTGGTTCAGCCTAGAGAGCTTGCTCGCACTCTCCATGGCGAGTTTCTCGATTTCCTCGCGTGACGAGCCGAGGCCGTTCACGAATCCCAGCCGCGCACCCTCCTCCGCGGAGAGTTTCTTGCTCAAGAAGAGCATGTCATTGCCGAGGGACGGGCCGAAGTGCATCATGCAGAGCGTGAGGGCACCGGTCGCGGGGTAAATGCCGATTTCCAGCTCGGGCAGCTTGAAGTACGTGGTCTTGAGCGCGTACCTGAAATCGCAGAGCATCGACAAGATGCAGCCCCAGCCAACAGCGGGCGCCGCCACTTCAGAGATGACGAACTGTGGCAAGTAGAAGATTTTTTTCGACAATGCGGTTCCCACGGCCACGATCTTGTTCTTTATGTCTGGATCCCCCCCGGTCAACATGGCCGTATCGAGACCCGCGCTGAACGCCCGGTCGCCCACGGCATCGATGACCACGCACTTGATCTTCTTGTCTGTCTCGATCTTGTCGAAGATGTCGACCAGCTGCTGCATGCGCTCGACAGTGAACGTGTTGAGCTTCTCTGGATTGTTCAGCGTGATGCGTGCGATCTTTCCTTCGAGGTTGGCAAGTATCTCGCTCAAGCGTCTCACTCGTTTTTGCGCCATCAACGATAACTAATTAAGGGGAGATTTTTACTAGAATAAACGGAATAGTGTCACGTATTTGAAGGCCGGTTGCATTTTATAACTTGGTGCGCCGGTTCTCGTGATGTGGCGAGGCTTGTGCGGCCATGAACGTGTTCGTCCTAAAAGCTGTTCTGCTCGACGTGGTAAAGGCATCGGGCAAGGCGTCTACCTTGAAAGACCGGGTCTTCGATGCTATTTCCTTCCCCGGCTTCGTCAATTCCACGTACGACGTGATCGGCGTCGAATTCGGCCTCGGCATCATGGAACTGGCACGCCGTGACGAGCCAGCCACGGTCAAGATTCAGATCTGGAACCTTAACGAGCAGAAGAACTTCATCTTGAACTGGCGCCACTTCTTGAAGGGGAGCCGCTTCGGCATCATAACCTGGAGCATGGCAGACGGCGGCGATTTCGCCCAGCTCGAGACGCTCGTCAAGGACTGCCTCGAAAAGTGCCCGGAAATAAACCTCGGCATCATCGTCCAGCAAGATGACGGTAACGCTGCCGGGAAAGAAATCGTGGCCTTTGAATCCATCCCGGCCCGCATCGAGAAAAAATTCAACATCCGGGCGAACATGGACAGGGACCTCGATACCATGATGTGTGACCTCGTCAACGAAGCCCTCGACAATGCCCGGGCAGTCCACGTCTTGCAGGTCAGCAAAACCGATGCCTTGATACACGTCCCGTCGATACAGAACCCATTCTTCAACTACATCACCCGCGTCTCGGACAACATGCTCCGGTTCCTGGCGCAGCACGAGATGCGCATCGAGAACGACAACGCGGTGCTGGAAAACGGGAATTTCATCTTCCACATCAACTTGTCGAAGGCTATCATGCACGTCGCCAGCAAGCAATGTGCAGGCTGCCGTGACTACCCCTGCCGCGAGGCATTCACGAAGGTCTGCGTGGTGCTCGAATCGCAAATCAAGCGGGGCTACGCGTCGGAAGAGCTGGGCTTCACGCCAGCCGACCTCTTCGTGCTCGCCATGATCTTCGCGATCGAGAACAATACCCTCCCCACGTCGGTCACGAGCCAGTTTCCCAAGGCCAGGCCGTGCAACCGACGCAAGTGACAAGAACGCGGCAATCGGCCGGCCTTCTCAACTCCTTTCTCTCGTCCTGGGCAGTCAAGGATCCAAGCCCATTGCCCGCAGATCGTCGACTATCTCGGCGATCGGGAGGCCGATGACGCCGCTGTGGGAGCCCTCGATCGATCGCACGAACTGGCTCGCCCGCTGCTGGATGGCGTAGCATCCCGCCCGCCCCTTCCACTCGCCCGTCTCGATGTAGGCGCGGATCTGCTTGCTGTCGAGGGGGTTAAACTTCACACGCGTGGCGGTGCCGCCCGTCTTGCTCGAGAGCTCGTTCACGGAGGGAGCCAGAACGTCGAGCTCGATGGCCTTCAAGCAATACGCCGTGACGAGCTTGTGAACCTGGCCTTGGAGGCGAAGCAATATCTGGAAGGCCTCGTCCTCGTCTTGTGCCTTGCCGATGATCTCGCTCTTCAGCGAGACGAGCGTGTCGGCGGCGACGAGCACGATCGTGGCGGTCCTCGCATTTTTCGGGATCGGGAGGCTCGCGAGGAATCCCTCCTTCTTGATGGCCAGCCGGAGCTTGTCGAGCACGTTCTGGGCTTTCTTGGATGCAAGGATCTCCGCGAGGCGTGCCGGGTTGTTGACCTCGTCCTCCTCTCGCTCCGGGTAATCTCCCGGTAGCACGAAGAGGGGCACGAGCCCCGACTTTTCCATGAGTTCCTTCCGGTCTCCTGACTTCGACGCGAGGATGAAGCAGTTGATCATTTGCTTTCACGACGAGGAATGTCGTATCGTTTATTTTTATTCCGGGTAGCCCGCGAAAAGGAAAAATAAAGAAATAGGCTGCCTAATCGAGGCGGTCCACGATCCCGACGACACCTGCGATAACAACGACGACCCCGCCCCAGTTACCCGTGGGCAGGACGATCACCAGGCCCACGATGATGAGCACGAGCCAGTGGCACCAGATGTGGACTTTCTTTCTCCGTATAGCCCCCGTGCCGCTCAACAAGCCAATCGCGAGCACGACGTGGACGATCCCCCAGATAATATTCCAGATGATTGCTTCCAGCCCGAGCGTTCCGAACCAATGCTCCGCTCGGGTGTAACTCGGGATCATCCACACGATCGCGAGGATGATGGTTAATATTGCCCCGACAATGATGATGGTTCTTATGGTCGGCCACCAGGTGTAATACGGGTACGAGGAAGAGTGCGTTCGCGTGCGTCCCATGTCAAGTTCGCCTCAATGAACGAGCTGATTGACGAATTGAAATGCAGAATATAAAAGCATCGCCTAGCGAAGAAATGGAAGTTAGGGCGGGAAAAACTAGCCCTTGAGGGAATCGATCCTAGACTTGTAGTCTTTGACTTTTTCGGCCTCCTCGGGCGTCAACTCCGTTTCAGCCGCGCCTGGCAGCTCCAAGCCCTCGACCGCGATGCTCTGGTCGATCTCGTCGAGCGCGCTCTTGAGCTCCTTGTCCGAGACCTTCACGTTCGCCTCGTTGGTGAGCTCGAGGCCCTCTTGCGTGATCTCGAGGTTCGCGTCCATGTCCATGATCGTGCTGTTGATGGACTCGAGCGTGCCTTGGAGCTCGGGCACGGAGACCGTGCCCTTGAGGTCTTGCAGCGACGCGTCGATCGACTCGAACATGTGCGCCATCTTCTGCGTCTCGGTCACGGCTTCGAGCTTGAACTGCATGGCCTGGAGGTTCGTGACGAACTTGACCATGTTCCCGGACATCTTGCGGTACTTGAGCATCTCGGCCGCGTACATGCGGGCACCTTGCTCGTCGCCGTTCCTTTTCATCTCGATGGCCTTTTTCTTGGTCTTGTCTGCCTGGAACTCGAGCTTGCGCTGCTGGGACTGCATACGCTTGATCTGCAGGCGCAGCTTGAACAGCATCTTGCGCGACCGCTGCTGCGCGGCGTCCGTGCCCTTCTTGCCGCCGCGGGACGAGGAGAAGCTGCTCTTGCCGCCGCCCCCGCCGCTGTCTTCTCCTGACAACCAATTTAAGAAATCAGACATCTTGGTAATTTTGCATCATCCCTCGTTGATTTTTTCAAGTAATTGCCCATATCTATTCTCTTGAGCGATCGAACTCGTCTTGGAAATCATCTGAGATTCTTTGCCCCGTCGCCGGTGGAATTTACAATGTCCATCCGGGGGGTCTGGATTTTCTGGTCCTATAATGTATTTTAAAATTAAGAACCTATCTCACAATCCAAAGGGCCATCGAAAGTATCTTGCGATCATGATCCGCTTGAGAAACAACCCAGGACTTGATGAACCATGGATCCGCTCATCGTGGAAAAGAAGCATAACTTGTTGACGATCACGATCAATCGTCCCGAGAAGGCCAACGCATTTTCCATAGACATGTTCAAGCGATTGCGAGACGTGTTGAACGACTTGAACGCTGACACGAGGACGACGGTGGTGTTGAAAGCCGCGGGGGACAGGGTTTTTTCCGCGGGGGTCGATTCGAAGGAAATCTTGACGCTGCCTCCCGAGAAAAAAAAGGAAGTCTACGACTTGATGGTGGAATCGGGGAGGCTTGCCTTGACTTCCAACAAGATCATCATCGCCGCGTTGAACGGGACGATTCTCGGCATGGGCTGCGGGCTGGCACTCGCAGCCGACATCCGGATCGCCGCGGATCGCCCCGAGGTCTACATGCAGATGCTGGAAGTTGACGTCGGCATGTTCCCCGTGTTTGTCATGGGCCTCGCTTTTTACCACTTTCCCCCCGCGATCGCGTCCAAGCTCGTGTTCGGGGGCGAGAAATTCGGGCTAGAGGAGATGCGCCACCACGGTTTTCTCCATTCCGTGTATCCCCCCGATGAATTTGACAGGGGTATACGGAGGGTGGTTCGCGTCTACACGAACAAGCGTGCCGACATGATCCAGCAATCGAAACAGTGCTTGTGCAAGGAACGTGAAATGTTGCTCAGGAACATCGAACTGGAACTTGGATTCGGGCAACAGTTCTATGATAACTTGAATAAAGGGATATAAAAGGATTGGGCTTATTTCTTGTCCCGCAGGCGCTCGAGCTCGTCTTGCAAGCCACCCGAGACCTTTTGCCCCGCTGCCGATGGAAGTTGATCCGTCGTCTCGATCATGATCTCGGAATCTATCTCTTCCAAGACATTGTTGATCTGCTTGTCAGTTATCTGCTGATCTTCGACGGAACCCATCATCTCCATCGACTCGCCGGCCGACTCGAACATGAGGTTGAACTCTTCGAGGTTCATGTCGATGGACGAGAGCACCTCCTCCATATTCGGCATGTTCAGCTGGCTCAGGCCTTGCAGGGCCTTGCCCACGCCGACGAGCGTGTCGTTCAGGTCGGTCACGTTGACCGCCGTCTCGACCTTGAAAGCCAGCGCGTCGAGCTGGAGCTTGAATTTCTCGATGCCGCGCGTCCAGCCCTTGAACTGGAGGAACGACTTGGCGTACTGCGCGGCGGTCTCATTGTCGCCCTTGCGTCGTGCCTCGATAGCACGCTTCTTCGCGGCGTTGGATTGAGCCTCCATCTTCGCGCGCTGCCGATCCAGCCTGGAGATGAAGAGTTTCAGTTTTACTTTGCTCCGGCGCATGGCCTTCTTGGGGTCCTCCTTTTTAAACAGCCAGTTTTTCAGCGAGTCGATTATTCCCATGATGCTCAATCCAAGACGAATCGATCGTGTTCAAATTCCGTATGAAGTATCGAATTAAGAACCTATCTCGATATCGTTTCGACCCATCCCGCTCTCGATCGCTTATATCTACCAGAGGGCAAATGAATATAGATACCATGGCGTTCTCGCAAATCCTCGCGACGGTCGGGGAGTTCATGTTCAACCCGTCCGCCGCCATCGCCACGCGAGCAGGCAAGCCCCGGCTTGCCAGGCACGCGACGCCGCTGCTCTGCATGGTCGTAGTATCGGTGCTTCAAGGCATTTCCGCGTTTTACATGATCTTCTACCCCGAGCCCCTCTACTACGGGCTTGGCCCAGAGACACCGCACGCACATCTCTACATCATCGAGCAGAGCAACCCGCTACTCCTTGCCGGGCTCGTGATACTCTTGCTTCTCATCAACGGGGTTTTTTTCCTCTGCATCGGGGGTAGCATCAATTTCGGCCTCTTGAAACTGCTCGCGCGAGGACGTGGCGAGGCGCCAACGTGTCGAGCCTTCATCACATCCAGCGGCTACGCGTTCGTGCCGCTCTTGCTCGCGGTGCCGCTCGCCGCGTTCCGCTATTTTTTCTTCGGGAGGATCACGTTCAGCAACCATGACTTCCCATTCTTCGACCTGACCGTGCCAAACATCATTTACATGTTGATCCTTGGTGGCATCTACGCGTGGACATTCGTCGTGCAAGCGAAGATCAACAGGGCAATGTTTAGCGGGCTGGGCTGGCGGGCCTCCATTCCGCCGATCGTCGTGGCGCTCCTCACGATCGCGCTGCTCGCCACCATCGCCATCGTGCTGCCCCCCGTCTTAAACGAGGCCGTGTACGCGATCATCGACGAGTGATGCTCATGGTGAAGATCCGTCCGGACAAGGAGAAAGCCCTCAAGTGGGCCGGGGCGCTCGTCATCATGCTCACCGCGGGCACGTTCGCGCTCATGGTGCTGGGGCCATGGATACCGAACTATGCTGGAGAGGCGCTCGACGCGCAGTTCCTCGCGGGCGTGGACGCGCGCATCGATGCTGGTAGAAAGGCGACATTCACCGTCACGTTCAAGTACGCGAACGACACGCCCGTGCAAGGCCTGGCCGTCGACTACAACCAGACCAGCCACGACTTCTATTTCGGCTGCAATTTCTTCGGGTACGAGGGATGCGGGAGTGCCGAGAACAACGCGAACTACAAGTATTTCTTTAAAAAGACATTCAACCTCGCCGTCCTACCTTTCTACTGGGCATACGCCGAACCAGAGCAGTGGAACCTCGTGCAGGAGCCGTGGCTCGACTCGGCGCTCGCCTGGTGCGAGGCGAACAACGTGACCGTGAAGGGCTACCCGCTGGTATGGTCCCACCAGGCCGGCAATCCAGGCTGGTTGCCCGAAGATGATGTCACCAGGAAAAGCTTGATGCAGCAGCGCGTGCAGTACGTCGTGGGCAAGTACAAGGGCCGCGTGAAGATCTGGGACGTGGTGAACGAGCCGGCGCACTGGCAGCCATTCTATGGCGATTCAAAGTTCGACTACGTGCGCGATGCCTTCACGTGGGCACGTGCCAAGGACAGCAGCGCCACGCTGAGCATCAATGAATACGGCGTCCTCGGCCAGGACTTCGGCCATGGCCCGTATTACAACCTCGTCGAACAACAATTGCAAGCGGGGACGCCGGTCACGTGCATCGGCATCCAGGGCCACGAGCCGCGCACGGACTGGTTCCCCGCGACGAACATGTGGAGCACGTTCGAGGGGTACAAGGCGCTCGGGCTCCCGATCCACATCACGGAGCTCATGGTGACGTCGGATGGGTTCCCGATAACGAACTCGTGGAAAAAAGGCGTGTGGAGCGAGGAAAACCAGGCAGAATACCTCGTTCGCTTGTATAAAACGGCCTTCGCGCACCCGTCGCTCGAAGCGGTCATCTACTGGGAGCTCTGGGAGGGCGCTGCTTGGATGCAAGGGGCGCCCCTCGTCAAGTTGAACTGGGAGCCGAAGCTCGCTTACACGCGGCTATCGGCCTTGATCAACGACGAGTGGCACTCGCGAGGCGCGTCGTCCACGAGCGCCGCGGGGACCATCACGTTCACCGGGTTCTTCGGCAACTACTCGTTGTGGGTGCCTTCCCTCGGCCAGGCGTTCCGTGTTTCTTTTTCAAAGGCAGGAAGCCGGCAGGTCATCATCACGATCTGATCTGATGCGGGGAATTCGATGGCCACCTGCCTTGTGCTGGGAACAGAAAAGAACGTGATCAAAACGCGATCAAATCCTCGGGATAGAGCACGACGGGTCGCCATTCGACCCCGCGCTCGAACTGGCTGAACTTGGAATCGCGCAAGTAGACAAGAGAGGATTTCGGTCGGGTTGAAAACTGCAAGTCGAGCGGGCCGATCACGTTGTTCGCGAAGAGATGCTCGTAGTTCTGGAGAAAATGCATCATTGACTTGACCTTGACTGTCAGCTTCACGGGAACGCCGTTGTATATCGCCCCGATCTGGTTGTTCGTGCCCGTGATGACGCATCCCTTGGCATCGGGATCCAGGAAAACCGCCACGAGTTTTGGTCTCCTTTCGATGGTTTTCAAAGGTGCTTTGCAATAAGGGCAAGTATCGAGCTTGAAATCGTCGTTCTGGAACACCCAGTTGAAACTGAACCGCAACAACATCGCATCGCAAGCCGCGCACGCGTGGACCTTACGTCCCGATTTGGGAATCGACGTGGGTTGCCCCGGCTCGTTGAGGACCGGCTTCAAGTACTGGTGGACGAGCCCGTCCTGGTATTGCACCGTCGATTCGATGACGAAGAACTTCACGCTGGAGAAGTACTCCTTGGCACTTTTCTGGATCATCTGCATGAGGTTCGACAACCCGCCAGATTCGATCACGACCTTGTCCAGCGTGCATTGTACCTTTCTTTTCCCGCCCGTGTCAACAGCGATCTGGGGTATCTTGTCACCATTCCCTCGCCGCAACGATGCAGTGAACGTGGCCCAGTTTATATCGCGATCCGTGCTTTCGAGGTGCAAATATGTCTTGGATAGTGTTTTGGCGACGGGAAACGGGATGCCGTGCTCGATCAAGGTCGGTATCTCGATCGAGGGTGACGCTTTCAAGCTCTTCACCAGCGCCTTCTTCGCACGTGCTTCCGCAAGCTCTTTTTTCTTCGCGTCGACCTCGGTTCGAGTGATGATCTGGCTCGGCGTGGCGGATACAAAGGTGTTAGGCCATTTAACAACGGGGGTGCCTGGTACCATGCCACTTATCCGGTTCTGGTAAAAATAAAAGTAGGTATTGCGACTATCGTGCGCCAGCTCCATACAAACTGGTCCGATAGTCAGGTTTGGGCTCGCGAGCACGAATGCTTGTATGAAGGAATCGATCGCTCCCCGCTTGTATGCCAGGGGTCGCAAGACGCCGTTATGCCGGACGGGCATCGTGTCGACTAGTGCCCTTGACATCCCGGCCTTGCGCGAGAACTGTGCCCAGTCGTTGGGATCGTGGTCAAATTCCATGGCTATCGTGCGTGCATCGCGCCATGTCACTTCCATCGGTTTATTGCAATATGGACAAAGGGGAAGCTTCCACTCGTCATCGGCCACCATGTCCGACTTGGAGAGCAGCGGCCCATCACAGAACTTGCAAGCGGGCACGAGATTCTTGTCTTCCCGGATAGTGACTTTTTTCCCAGACCCGGGCATGAGCCACTCGAGAAAGACCTTGTTGTTATCGGCCTTGACGATCTTGCCATGCTCCCGAACCTGGATGATCGTCTTGTCGAACCTGTTTATGTGGCAGAACGCCTCGATGTCGAAGGTTGGTCTCTGGATGTTCGATATGCGGGTCCCGGCGATATCGATCAGGACGGGGTTACCGGCGCTATCGACGATGGTAAATCCCTGGCTGGGCCGCCACCTGATCTTGCGCCCGTAGTACCCGTAAGTCTGACACTTTAAAAAAACCCCGGAGATCTTGAGCTGGTGCAAGTGGATACCGTCGTTGAACACGATGAACGCGTTCCTCAACTTGTCGAGATGAATGGGGTTATTGAGGCCCGAAGTGGTCGAGTTCAATACGAGCGGCTGTTGTATTCCAGGCCCGTCGAACGCGCTTGGCCAGAAGCCCCGTTGTTTTGTAAGAAATCGGATCATGCTCGAGGACGGGTCATGGGTCATGAAGCGCCACAGGTAAGAGACGATAGCGAGGTCATCTGGAGGCAAAAGCAGCAAGGAGGGTTCGAGCAAAAACATTAAATGATGGGAGAATTGATAGGCACGCCGGGATCGAGCGCCTTCCACCTCCATTACGATTTTCTTGACTTGATTGAACGCAGATTCTTCTTCCTTGTTGCAGAGATATAAAAAAGTAGAGAGAAACATCGCCATCATGCTCTCGCTACAATTCAGCTGCATCGAAAGGGTTTGTTCCATGTATTTCGAGAGTCCAGCAAAATCTTTCAAGAGTATTCGTGCCTGGATCACCCCAAAGCGCGCCTCTGCGTTCGCCGGGTCAAGACCCGAAGCGGTTGAAAAAAGCTGCAACGCAGCTGCATGCTGGCGATTTCGAAGGGCCTGATAGCCTTGTTGGATCGGGGTCATCTGAAACATGTGCAATCACACTCTTGGTTCGAGTTGAAGAGGATCATTTTTTCAAGAATTTTTCGAGCGGGGTGAAACCGGCTGCAGAAATTGGGCGAACCCGCGAATTTCCGCCCGGCTTCGCATCTTGAAAGAATCCTTGGCCAGATTTGAATTTTCCCTTGATCTCCCTCGTGTAAAAATTGCCTTTTGAAGACGCGTTTAAGAAATCGTCATAAATGCCTCGAGGAACGCCATAGTATGCCCGGATGGAGCCGTTCTTGAATTGTACGACGAGAACCCCGTCCTTTTCTTTTTGCGGGTAATGTTCCACCCGTGCGATGAAACTTGAATCTACAGCAGGCATTCGCCTTTCCCTCATAGTGAATGGTTACTACCAATCAATCAAATCAAAGTATTTAAAAGGCGCTCGTTGGGACGATGAAACGTTATATGCCAATGGAATCCATTAGAAAGCCTTCCGTGGCACGAACCGGGAGAACTGGAACGCCTCGGCGTGCTCGCAGCCGATCAAGTACCCCCGGTACAAGCCCTTGCCCTCGACGAGCCCGTTGAATCCGCCCATGGTCTCGTACTGGGACTCGAAGCACTTGATAGCATCCAATTTTGCCTTCCAATGGCGGGACACGTCGATGCACACGTCCGGCTTGCCGTCGAACGCCGGGAGGACCTCGTAATAGATGACCGCCCTGGCCCTGTGCGGCGGGCCGAGCTCGACGAGCACGTTGGCCTCGGATGCCTTCCACCACGCCTCCTCGACGAGCTGGCACGCGGCACGGTGGTCGCGGTGCGACTCGTGCGGCCCGTGGGTGAAGATCCAGTCAGGTTTGACCCGCCTGATGATGCCAACGACTTCCTGGTAAGTTGGCCGGTCGTTCGAGAGGCCCTGGCAGTCGTGATCGAGGAACAAGTGTTCCTTCACGCCGAGGATCGCGTCTGCCTTCGTCCCCTCGCTTCTCCTCGTTTCCACGATGCGTGCTTCCTGCCCGGGCGCGTGCGCCGTCTCGCCCCTCGTCATCGTGCACGCCACGACCTTCACGCCCGACGTGGCGAGGAGTATCACGAGGCCCCCCATGCCGACGGCTATGTCGTCCGAGTGCGCCTCGAACACGAGCACGACCTTCGGCGCCGGGAGCACGAACGTGCTTGCATCCACCTTCGGTTCACCGCGTCATGATCCGGGCTTCAACTTATTGAATATTTCAACACCTTCGGGAAGGCCATCTTGATCTCGGTTCCCGTCGGCGGTGACTCGCCGCCGAACGCCACCTTCACGTTGCCCTTGGTCCCGAAGGTCTCGACGACGGTGCCATCCACCGTGACGGGCACCCCGCCCTTGACATGCGTGTAGAAAACCCGCTTGCCTACGAGCCGGGTCGCGCCCTCGATCGAGTCGGCGAGACCCTCGACGATGCCCTTGCTGCCGTCCTTGACGCGGCCGGCCTTCTCCTTGAGCCTTGACAGCGCCGGCGGCTTTTCCAGGATGGAAGCGATCGTGCCCCTGGCGGCGATCCGAAGCTCCTGGGGAGGCAGGTCCAACCTCGACAGCAGGACCGCCATGCCCGGCTTGCACGGCAAGGGCTCCTTCACGTGGATGTATGCCGTGAACTCGCCGGTGCTTGCCACCACGGACTCGATAGCCATGTCCACGCCATCCTTGGCCTCAAAGGGAAACACCTCTGCCGGGACCGTGAGCATGCCAGCGGCCAGGTGCACCTGGGAATGGAACGCGATCTCGTGCTTGAAAAACGAGATGACGTTTCCCTGCACGAGCAAGTGGTGTGCAACCGTGATCGTGCCCGGCGTGGCGAGGATGCAACCCCGGTAGAGCTTGTCGTTGTCGATGCCGGGGATCGCGATCCCAGCGCGGTCGCCTGCCTCGGCGCGGGGCACGTTTTCCTTGAAGATGTGTATCGACTTCACCTTGCCAGATAGGCCAAGCGGGCTCACCTCGAGGGTATCGCCGGCCTTCACCGAGCCCGATAAGACCGTGCCCGTTAGCACGGTTCCGAATCCCTTGACGAGGAAGTGGTGGTCGAAGGGCATCATAAACGGCCCGCCCGAGTCGCGCCGCGGGGGCAAGTCTTGGACGACCTTCCCGAGTTCCCCGACGAGCGTGTCGAACCCCCGCTTGCTCGCGGCCGACACCGGGATGACTTGGGCGTTCGCGAAGGCTTTTCCCGACTTGGCGACGGCCGCCTTGATGCGGCGGGTCGTGTCATCGATTGCCGCCTGGTCAGGCAGCAGGTCGACCTTGTTCAGCGCGAACAGGAACCGCTGCACGCCGAGCGCCTCAACCACGATCATGTGCTCGCCGGTCTGCATCTCAAAGCCCTTCATACAGTCGATGACGATGATGGCCACGTCGATGATGCTCGCCGATGCCACGGCGCTGCGGATGAGATCGGCATGGCCAGGCGCGTCGACAAGCGCGATCATCACATCGCCGATGTCGAATGACGTGAAGCCGAGGTCGATCGTGATGCCACGCTGCTTGGATTGCGGGTGCTTGTCGAGGCCCGCTGTCGAGATCGTCTCACTGAGTACCTTGGCAATGGCAGTCTTGCCACTATCGACGTGGCCGAAAAGCCCGACGTGCACGATGCGCTTCTTCATGAGGCGCTCACACGGCCGGCCCGATCTTGGTCTTGGGTAGATCGAACTTGATCTTGTCGAAATCCTTTCTTTCTAACTTGAATTTGGGCACGTTCGTGTCCAGGCGTTCGAGGTTGTTTGCCTTGGCAAACCGGGAGATGAAGCGGCCAACCTTGCTGATGTTCACGTCCGTCCCGAAGTTTTCCTTCAGGACCGCGGCCACCTTGTAGCTGCTAAGCACCAGGCACGTCCCGACGTGCCCTTTCATGAGATGAGCGATGGCACGCTTCAAGTTCTCGGCGAACGAATCGTCTTCCTTCATGGTTCACGGCTTGGCTGATCGAAAAGGAATCGCTCTGAGGAGAGAAGGCACTCCTCCTTTTTTTTAGTTTCGCGCGGGAAGCCATCTTCGTCACCCGCTAAGCCCATTTACGCCTCACGGCTCGATCGTGGTGATCTCGATATCATACGAATCCACGGTGTTCCCGGTCGCCCCGATGTGAACGTACCATGTCCCGGCCGGGAGATCATCACAGATCAACGTTAATGATGTGTCCGAAGGCGAACCATACCGGATAGAAAACGCGTTGTCCAGATCCAATTCCATGTAACACAAGGTTATGGTGACTGAAATGGAGGGTGACGCACGTAAAACGGTCACGTCGAGGTCTGTCCCGGGCGTCACGTCGAGCACGAACATGTCAACGTCACTACCATAGATCGACAAGTCGGAAAAAACCGCAGTCGTGTTCGTGGGAACGACCGAGGCGTTGGGAACCCCGTTGCATCATGCCTGGATCCCTTAAACCCGACGTATTGCGTTGAATCCTACGCGATAACCATATAATTGGTCGTGGCGAACCTCCATCCATGGAAAAAAAACAGATGGCACAAGCCCCCACCAGCACCGCGGCGGAGGATCCCGCGGCGCCATCGAAGGATCCCAGCCACGTTTCAGTGTCGCCCGTGAACCCGCCCTCCAGGCGGATCGAGACGCCCAAGTTCGACGTGAACCAGATTTTCGATGGTTCGGCAACGTTGGCAACGACACAAGGCATTGCCGGGAAAGGGGCAGGGATAGTTGGCCCCGACGAAAAAGCCCGAAAAGCATGTTTTTGGATAGTGAATAATGCGATAATTTCGCCATTCTAGGCTCGTTTTAAGTCCGAATGATGATCAGCCTCCTCTCATTTTTCCATCTTTTAAGCCTTCGCTTGCACCTTGATGCTGCAGATCGAGCAATCTGCCTTGTAACTTGCCCCAGCTATCCGCT
>Ga0172366_10002651_pt1 | contig 14067 bp, 13 predicted proteins | sample LakKivSesite69cm_FD_114533 | JGI IMG/M metagenome (GOLD analysis project Ga0172366, IMG submission 114533) | Sediment microbial communities from Lake Kivu, Rwanda - Sediment site 69cm | ecosystem: Environmental > Aquatic > Freshwater > Lake > Sediment | place: Rwanda: Western Province, Lake... | reverse complement strand
TGAAGACGTAGGCGTTCGATACTTCCACTGTTGAGTTTCGAAAAGAGGCGTTCAAGACATGGTTAAGCGGGCTGAGTTTGAGAAAAGTTTGGTTGGGTTCGGATGCTTCGGAGTTGTGACCGAAAGAATACGTGTTGAAGGATATCATTTGAGGATGTGCTTGCGATTTTGCGAATACTACGAGTAATGCTGTTCCACCCAGCGTGTTGGATAACGTAGCATTTATAATGCCCACTCCGCTGGAGTTGCTTGAAGAAGAAACTGTGTCAACATAGGCTCCTACGACTATGTAGCCTTTCAACCATGTTGCAAGGGGGTAACCAGATTTGCTGGTTGACACGTTGAAAGTGTAGATGGTTTCAGTTTCTCCTATTTGGCTGTTGGTCAACTCTATAGCAACTTCAAAGAGGGGACGAATTCTTATGTTGAAAGATGTGTCTTCGGTTCCTGAAGCGGCTAGAATTTCTCTGTAAGTAAGGACATATAGGTTGTCGGTATTTAAGCGGGTGACTTTGTCTAAGTCTAGCTCGTAGGGTTGTCGAGTTTCTGAAGCTAATCCGAAGGTTGAGGGAATTAAATCAGCGTTTTTTCCCCAGTCAGATGGATTGCCACTGCTTAGGAGTAAATATTCAGCGAAGCTTCTGTAACGCTCAACTCCATTCATGTTCGCTAAATCTTCTATGTAGGGTTGCATGACCTTAGCCGTGCCCACCATTGCCGAGACTATAAGGATGACCATGAGTGAGCACGCAAAAAAAGTATCTATTGACGACGTGGGCATATTCTAACTTCACACTCCTTATACGGATGTAGCGCCGAGCATCCCCGTCAGATACCCCTGCGACAAGAAGAGGGAAATGTAACCCGTGAATGCCAGCATGGCTGAGTACTTGAAACCAGCTGCAAAGGTGCCTTCGCTTATTTTGCCGATGAAGAACCCGGACATCCAGCATTGAAATATTATTCCAATGGAGAACATTGTAAGCTGTTGTTGTATGGAGTTGAGCATGGTAGATGAAGCTCCGGGTACGGTGATTTGGGTTAGAACAAAGATGGTTATCGCCACGATTGACGTTGTAAGAGCGATGAGTACACTCCAAACGAAAGCTAATAGCACGTAAGGCTTTAGTGTAGACCTTTTGTTCGCTTCAATATCCTTACTCTTCTCACTGTAGTCAGATAAGATCTCTAGCGCTTCAGAAGAACCGCCTCCAAACTCGATGGTTTCAATTAGAATTAGAAAGTAGATGAGTACAGGCCAGCTTCTAATGCGCTTTTTTATGTTGTCAAAAATCTTCCTCAAAGGGACCCCCCATTCAATTTGGCTGCGAACAAGTTTCAAAGTCTCGCTGAACGATCCATACGCTTTCCTCTCAGTGGCATGAATAACGCTCTTCACAGGTGAAAGCCCAATTTTTCTGGATTCGGTGACGTCTCTGAGAAAACTGGGCATGGCTTCTTCTGCGACAAAGTTTTCCTTCGCAATCTTCTGATAAGCAAAAGCTGGTGGCAAAGAAACCGCCAAGAGACATATAGTCACGAACCCAGGCATAGTCAAAGCGTCAATTATGAACCCAAGCTGAGGTAGGAACATTACGACGGCAAAAAACGCTAATGATGCTATGCCCGAAATTAGGAGGTTTCTGTAAGCTTCTTTAACTGAGATCAGGTTGCTTTGGCGTGCAAGGTTGGCTATTGCCATGAAAACAAGCGTTATGAAAGGTGTTGCTAAGAAGATTAGAGCGTACATGAGGGGTTCTGTTGCTGAAGAGGACAACCCCAGAGACAAATATTCAAACGAGCTAGTCGTAGATGTCACAGCGTAAAGAATGTACACGCACAAGGTAACGATGAGCATGACAGCGTAGGCTTCAACTAACGTTCCCAATCTTTCAATAGATCTGAAAGCTGCTGCACTCTGCAAATCCAAAATTGAACGAAGCTTGCTCCTTAAATAATTGACCACGTTGATGCCGCTCTTGACTGAGGAGACGTATCCTGCGAGGAAGTCGCGGTAGATTTTGGAGTTTGACTCTTCTGCCTTTCTATACATCACTGTTAATGGGTCACGTCCCAAAACCTCCACCTGTCGCACCACTTCTCGAGCTTCTTTTTTTGTATTTGGTAGCAGGTTAACTCGACCCATTTTCTTCCAAGCGTCGTAGATTGCGATTCCGCTGGCAGCCATCAACGTGAAAAGCATAACTGTGAAGGGAAGCTCCTTGTCGATCTCTGAAGCTTTCTGCTTTCCAGAAAGCAGGCGTATCATAGAACCAAGCATTTTCAACGGGTTAAGTCTGGACGCCAATGTCATTCATCCTGCTTTGTCTTTTTGGTTCTAATGTTGAAGTAGTATTTGCTCAAGGCGTCGTTCACACTGCGATAGTCTCGAATATTGTGCTCTGCCATGTCTAACAGCATCTTCTTTCGCTGTTCCAAATCATTCAAAACCTGTTCAACAGAAACGTCCAAGTCTTTCGCGATCTTAGTTACTAAGTAACTGTCATCCAAGTTTTCTTGGAAAGCATCGGTAGAAGCACTCCAAGTAAACACGTCTCTAATCGAGTTTGCATCTTTAATCTCGGTCACTCGGATGAATTTTCTGCTGGATAGTTTCTTCTCTCCACTCAAGAAGATGGGCGACCTCACATGCTTCACGATGATGGCACAGTTCATCAGAGGGATTATAGACGAAGGAATGTTCATCGGAGGCTGTGTCAACCGTTTAATCGCCATTTCCACATCTTCTGCATGTATCGTGCATAAACCACCGTGTCCCGTTGCCAAGGCTTGGAATAAGACATAGGCTTCTTCTCCTCTCACCTCGCCTACGATGATCAAGTCGGGGCGGTGTCTGACAGCTGACTTTATCAGGTCATAAAGGGTGATTTCACCTTCGCTCTCTGTTCCAAACCCTGAGCGGGCGATGGTTGCAGTCCAGTTTTCGTGGGGGAGATTGATTTCAGCCACTTCTTCTACTGAGATTATCTTGTTGTTGGGTCTGACAAGGCATGCGATGGCGTTTAGGGCAGTGGTTTTTCCTGCGCCTGTGGCTCCCATAATCATGACTGACATCTTATTCTCCATCAAAAGCCAGAGATACGCAGCAATGTTTTCGTCTATAGTTTCGTTCTGGATTAAGTCTACAATCGTGAATGGGTCTTCGCGGAATTTTCGTATGGTGAAGCTGGTTCCTGATGGGGTGGTTTCTTTTCCATAGGACACTGCCAAACGGTGCTGTCCAGGCAAAGTGACGTCCACTATGGGAAATGCTATGCTGACATGTTTTCCTGCCTTGTGCACCATTTTCATGACGAAATCATCTAGCTCTTCTTCTTCTTTGAAGAAGGCGTTGGTTCGGATGTTTTCGTAGCGTCTGTGCCAGAGGAATATAGGTTTGTTGACTCCGCTGCAGCTTATATCCTCCACGTAAGGGTCATACATTAACGAGTCGATTTTTCCATAGCCCACTATGTCCCGTTCTAAGTAGTGGAGGATTTTTTTGAGGCTTATGGGAGAAACGTCCTTGAAGATTTTAGGGTGAGAATCAATGATGTTGGGCATTTGCGCCTTGAAGGACTCGCTGATTGTTTCCTCTCCTTCTGGAGCCTTCAACTCATACTCTAGTATATTCTTCATTCTGTGGAAGAGGTCGTTTTCTTCCATCGTCAAAAGGAGTTCGTCAACTATGTAGAAGAATGTTCCTGTATCTTCATGTTGGACTATAGATGCGTAGGAGAACGGTGCCTTGAGCGGATACGTTTCAACTTCAACATAGCCTTCAGGAACTGTGTATCTCTTGAGGTTCAAGTATCCTGCTAAAGTTTCTTCAGACACGCCGAACTCTTGTTGCTGCTGTACAGTCTCATGTTTTCCTTTCTTTTTCAAATTAAATTTCATTGACTATCCCTCCAACTGCTCAGTCTGAGGGTGATGGTTGCGCCGTCTAAATGGGATTCTAAGAGAACTGGCCCGTAGCCACTGGAATAATTGCCTATGGCAACGACTGTGTTGGGCAGGTATACTCGGTTGGTTACGTTTCCGGCGTGGATGGTCCCTAGGGCACCTTCTACCCATGCCTTTGAGCCTTCGTTTCGAAGTCTTATCCAGTATTGTTTGTTTCCGATGGATGTTGGAAGTTGCAGAGTGGCTTCTAGGGTGGAGTTGGTTGCTGCTGTTAGGGCGGCGAGTTCGTAGCCTTTCGATGCTACATGGTTTAGTAGGTTCTTGAGTTGTTCTATTTCGGGTATTGTTCGTAGGACGGTAGTGTAGGTAGCGTAGGAAGAGACGAGGATGCTGGATACGGCGACCAGAGCGAAGAAAGCGTAGATGTAACTTGGCGCAAGAGTTGGCAAATTCTCAGCCTCCTCCTTGGATTCTTTCCAATTTAATGTTACATATGAGAGTCTCGATTTTAACAAAAGCTCCGTCAGAATTGCTTATCACTGGAAACTCAACGGCGTCGGTTCTTTCATCTAAGGTTGCTTTTACTGTAAGCGTAGTTATGGTGGAAGTGAAGTTGTAGGTTTGCAGAGTTGACGTTACGTTTAAGCATGTGGCTTTGATGTTGAATTCGCCTGAAGTGTTCAGGCTAGCAGACATGTTTAAGTTGATTATGTAGATTCTGAGGGTGTTGAGAGGTTTTCCTTGGCTTGAGCCAGTTTCGCTCATGGTTGCTAGGGGACGATAGGTGAGTGTCAGTTCAGGTGTGGTTGTTCCTAAGGCTAGGCAGAGTTGTGCCATCGTGAATACGTTTTGGTTGATTATTGCTTGTTTGTCACCTCTGAGGTATAAAGTGTAAACAGATGCTTCAGATGCAGGTAGCTCGTAAACTGTCTTTCCAACGCTGCTGTTGAAGATTGTGGCGAAAAAAGCCATGTTGTCTGTGACATTTACGAGAAGGCTTTTCGCTGCTGGAAAAGTTTTGAATATCCCCCCTGAATCTTCGAAATGATACACGCTGGTACTTCTTGGAGACCATGTTATCGAGTTTATGGAGTCCTCGAAGGAGAGCATGCTTTGTTTAGCTACTGAAACGTTCAGGAGTTGTCCTCTTGCTTGGATTTTCGTTACGGAGATGTAGTAGGTGGCTGAGACAATTATGGTGAGAGAGACAAAAAGCATGAGGAAGGAGACTGGCAAAGCGGTCGCTCGCTTCGATAGAACGAATCGTAAAGCTGCTCTAATCTTTTTACTCTGCATTCGTTTGTTCCTCAATGGCAACCGTAAGCGATCATGCTTAACCATTGCTTCATGGATAAATCCATAAGACGATTTGTGTGTGAAACAATACTACACATCAGAATGCAGCATACGTATTCTGACATACTGTTCCTTCTTTGCGTAAAGTGTGACATAGATGGAATACAAAGCAAACTGTTCAAAAGAGAAGCCTGAAAATCATAAAAAAGAGAAAAAAGAAAGGGGTGTGTTGGTGGCTTAACTTGCGGATTCTACGTTGACTTCTATTTTGTACTGTGCGCTGGCAGTGAAAACTGTCATACTGCAGGTGGTGCCGATGTCTTCAACGGATATGGTGCCTGGGTCTTCAATGTAGATGACTAGGCATTCGCCTGATTTCAAGGATAGGTCGTCTGTAGCATTGTCGTAGGCTGAGAAGTCAGTGAGATATGTTAGGTCTGCGGTTGGTGCTGTGGTCGTTCTGTTGTAGTATATGCTGTAACTTGCCCAAGTCATATCCTGGCCTCGCACTTGGATCTTGTCAATGAGAGTATCCCTACCACCAATGTTCACTAAGACAAACGCAGCTTGTGCTACAGTACTGTTTGCCCATATGTGACCTTTAGTTACTTTCAGGTTTTCCTCTTGTACCCTTGTTGTGGTCATGTTGATGGCATAGAAAGTGACGACTGTTGCCAATAGAACTGAAACCACTAGAATGATCAACGTAGTAACTACTGTGCTAAGCGCTTTTCTGTTTTTTAGGAGATTCTTCATTTTTTGATTTCTCCGTGGCAGAAAGGTTCATGCGAATAAGAATTAGAAAATTTGTGTGTATTTGTGTACTACACCCTCTTATTCAATGGTTTGCCAACATGGTTTCCACATGAAGCCTGCAATAGCTTGACTCTATTTGAAGTTGACCTAAGAGCAAAAAAGAAAGGGGTGTGTTGGTGGCTTAACTTGCGGATTCTACGTTGACTTCTATTTTGTACTGTGCGCTGGCAGTGAAAACTGTCATACTGCATGTAGTTCCAATGTCCTGAACCGACATCGTGCCAGGGTCTTGGATGTAGATGATTAGACATTGGCCTGACTTTAAGGATAGATCGTCTGTGGCGTTATCATAACCTGTAAAGCCAGTGAGATATGTTAGATCTGTGGCTGGCGCTGTAGTCGTTCTGTTGTAGTATATTGTGTACCCAGTCCACGTCATGTCTTGTCCTCGTACTTGGATCTTGTCGATGAGAGTGTCCCTACCACCAATGTTGGAAATGACAAACGCAGCCTGCGCCACAGTGCTGTTTGTCCATATGTGTGCTTTAGTTACTCTTAGATTCTCTTCTTGTACCCTTGTTGTGGTCATGTTGATGGCATAGAAAGTGACGACTGTTGCCAATAGAACTGAAACCACTAGAATGATCAACGTAGTAACTACCGTGCTAAGCCCTTTTCTGTTTTTCAAGAGATTCTTCATATTATTATCTCCGAACAACTTTAAATACAAAATGTCTTCGTGAAGTATGTTCATTTGTGTGTAAAGAAGAAAGACGCAATTCAGTGGTAAAAATTGATATTTACTCTTCAAAATAAGATGGTTAGATATGGTTTTCTAAGATGGAGAGATAATTTCCAAAGGTTTTTCAGCATTCCATAATTCTGAGAAGAGCTTCTCTAAAGCATTGATGAAAGCTTCGTAGTTAGTCCATAACGCAGCAATCTTTTCCCTTTTCACCCTCTCTCCCGAATCGTCTACGTTCTTCCTTATCATGAAAAGAAGTTGCTCCTGATCTACTAAGATGAAAGTGGGAACGCCTTCGACGTCTGAACCTGCAACCCTTGCGTCGACAAGCTTAATTTTGTCGATAAAAAATCGACTCTTAGACGAACTAGTTGTCAGGAGTTTGATGTCAAAGTCTTTCTTCGAAAGTCTTTCAAGCTCATCAAAAAAGCCAGAATAGTACAGTCTCCCTAGGTCTTCCATGGAAGCGAAAATTTTTATTTCTCTTTCGGTTCCTTGAATTATCTCGTTTGCTTTCAAGTCGATCTGTTCCTCGCCTTCGAGAATCTGAAAAACTTCCTTACGCGTAAACTTCACTTGAGGCTGAGGCAATGACAACCAAATGTCGATGAGGCGTTGCTTCCTACTTTCCAACCGCTGAATCCTCAACTTCTTAGCTTCAATGAGAGCTTCGATAGCACGTTCGAAAGGTGTGGCGATGAATTTAAGAGGTTTTTCGAAAACTGATGAGACCAGCCCTCTTTTCTCCAAATCTCGCAGTATTCTGTAGGTTTCTGTTCTGTGGAGACTGAGTGCCTCCGAAACCTCGCCGGCTTTCCGTTCCTTGGAACGGGCTAAGTAAACGTATACTCGAATCTCGTTCTTTGAGAGGCCAAGCTTCTGGAACATGCTCTCAATGATTTCTATAGATTTTAAAGGTCCTCTGTCTTTTCTGACGAATTTCCATACTCCAGCATGTTCGTCATAAAGCTTGACGACCTCTTCTGAGTCTTCCGCAAATGTTTCCACGACTAAACCATCCTAAATGTTCTAAATCTGAATCTGAACCGAAGCAAGTTTGGGTTTGAGTCCAAGCTCTATTTTATACTTCTGAATTCACGATATGAATTACAAATAAGTAGAGCGAAATGGCAGAATCTCCAGAACCTTGAGAAACCATTAATCATCGTCGTTATCGTTTTTTCGCGTCTTCCATTCGAATGATGTGCCAACTAAGTTTTATCGACATTCTACTCACATGAATCTTTAGTCAAAGTCTTTCAGCGTTTCAGGAGAATCAACTTCAAAATAGTTAAGCCATCATTCTTGACTTTGGTTTTCTAGGCTATTCTACTGGTGTGTAAAACTCTACAACATACAAATTCTCTTATCTGTCGAAAAACACGTAACTCTTAATGTCTAATGGTGGGTTGCGTTATGGGAGAAAAGTCAGAACAAAAGCCACAACAGGCTAAGAGTGAAAACGTTCCATCAGAGTCTGCTGAGAATGGAATTTATCTTTCATACACACGGCAACTGCAGAACAGTGAATTAGAAGTTGAGGAGAGCAAGGAATTGGAAGAGAAACGTGGAGAGATTGAAAACAAGTTTAACGAGTTTCTAGCAGCTATAAACGAGGAAACTTTGCAACTGAGCGAATTCCTTATCGAAGAGAAAAAGCTAACCGACGAACTTTGCGGCTTACTCACTCAGACTCTCAGACGATTGAAGATTTCTTTCGACATCGCGCCTGAGTATGTTGCAAAACTTGGAGAAGCGAGGCAGATTAAGCTGAACAGAGAAGGGCATTTAATAATCATTCGAGAGCGAGACAAGGTGGATTCGAGGCTTTTAAGCGACTATCCTCCTGACGTTATCTTAACTGTTGTGTGGGTTATCATCCCAGAGCTTGAAAAGGCAATGAAAGTCTACAGAAGCAGAATAAGCAAGAGAGTAAGCCTTCTCGAGAAGATAAAGCAGGAACTGAAGAATATTGAAAAAGCGTTCTCACCGACCGAAGCAAAAAACTCTGAGCAACTCGGAGAAGAAACAAGCAGATCCTTAATAATAGGTGAAAGCTAGACCCAGCATTTTAGCCGAGCCTTGGTGTAGAAATTGAAGAACGTCGTCACCGAAATCCGCAGTTTTTACTCGATCAAAGAGATAACCGAAGCAATAGAAGAAGAAATAGATCAGTACAAGTCGGTGGCAGACGAGTATAGCCAATGGCTCGGCTCCCTTCTCCGAGACTTAGAAGAGACCTCTGAAGATGAAGAATGGTTCAAAAAGATGGCAACGTTGCAGAAATCAAGACCGAAGGGAAAAACAAAGCCAACACAGAAAAAAGAAAAAGTTAAAAAGAAACAAGCTTCAGTTGACTGGATTCAGTTGAAAGAGCTTGGTCTCAGTGCTTCCGAACAGAGTGTCGCCGAGATTCTATTCGAAGCCATAGAAAAAATCAACACAAAAATAGAGCGCCTCGAAAAAGTCAAGGAATCCTTGTTACAGCTAGAGAAGTCTGGATTGGGCAAGGACATAACTTACATAACCTACATCTGCGACGGAGTGCCCGAGAAAATCGTCCTCCGCCATAAGGAAGAACAAGAATTCGCCAAGAAGTTCCAGTACATAGCTGATTTCTTAGCAGTAAACGTGACGTAGCAGCTAGGCTGCTGCGCTGTATTGGATGAAGATTTTGGTGAATTTCTTCATTAAGTCGTAAGGCGTATCCACAACGCAGTTGAAGCGTAAATAATTTTTCACTGCCCTGCTTTTCACACCGATTCCTATTACTCCAACACCCAGTTTTTCAGCCCTTTTCACGTTCTCTACGAGTTGCTGTTCTATGTTACCGTAGCCCGATGGGAAAAAATCAGAAACCACAATCAAAACTTTTGACTGCTCGCTACGTCTTCTCAGCATATTGCTCATCACTAATATTCCATCGGGCAAGTAAGTCATTCCACTATAGGATATTCCCCCTATCCTTGCATGAGAACTGATTGTGTAGTTTTCCGAAAAGTCTTTTATTACGTAGAACTTGTTGTTGAACGCAAACATTCCCCACGCTCGTTGGTCTTGAATAATGTTTTTCGCCACTTCTCCTAAACACAGGGCGATTCCACGCACTGTAGTCATCGCGAGGTTTAAGCTGTGGCTTGCGTCTACGAGTACTGCCCAAGCTTGCTCGCTGGTTTGCAGTTCTTCTCGCACGAAAATATCGGTGCGACGACTCTTGCTGGCAACTATTTGGATGGCTTCTTGCAGGTCGAGAAGACCGCTTTCATGTTTGAAGTCTTCACCTGTGACGTTCTTAAGAAGTCGAAGCTTCTCCATTATACGTCTAATCTGTCCTCCTAGAAGGGCTCGATGGCGCAGAAAGTCAACATAGTCCTCTTGAGGAAACTCTATGGACTGAAAATTCGTGTTTTCCAAAAGAGGCTTGTAGCTTTCTAGTATTTTCTTTTCTTTATTTTTCTTAGCCTCCCAAGCAGAAAAGATTTGGTAGATTTCACCTTCTAGCGCCTTATCTTTCTCCTTCACCGCATTCACATCCTCTTGATAGTTAAAGCCTAATTCGGTAGAAGTGCTCTGCAAAAGAGCGTTGATCTCGTCTTCTGTAGGTAAGGTGTCACTGAAGAGGATGCTGTTTTTTCCATGACTTTCACTGTATAGCATGAAGGGAACATCTGCAGTTTTGTGGTATCTGGCTAGAATGTCAAAAATTTTCGTTGCAATGTTTAACCTGAGTTCTCTGGATTCTTTTGGGATGGCAAGTAACACTTCTTCCCCGCTTGCTTCATTCGATTCCTGAAATTTCTTGAAAGCGAAGCCTTCGATCTCCTTTGCCAGAGAAACTATTGTGTTAACATCGTTTTTCACGTTCTCTGACACCTTGTTTTTCACCCTTCCCACGTAGTATTGTGTGAAAGTGGAAGTCATGGCAAGAAAAGCCTTATTTGACACATGACTCCAAGGGCGTATTCGGAGGTATGAAACAGCGTTTGCATAAGCGATGTCTTGAGCCAGATTTGTCCATTTTGCTCTGAGGTAAGCATTCACCACAGCATCTTCTACAAGACCTGCCGAAAAAGTGGCAAGGTTAACATCCTTATTCCTGACCCAGTCATCGTAGGTTTTATAGTCCGACACTGCAACATGCATGCTCAGATGAAAAGTTGACGCTTTGAACAGTTTCCACATCAGCTTTCTATGAAACTGATTATTATAGTCTAAAATCATGTCTTGATAAATCATTAGACCATCATTGATTCTACGCGGTTTTACTAAACAGAGGACAAAGCCTACGTCATCGTAGCTCAGTGTTGGAAACTTTAAGTTGTCTCGGATAAGAAGTTTCACTTTTTCTCTGTCTTTTCGTGAAATCTGGAGCAAAGCTGCCCAAGCATAGTCAAAAAAGCTCATAGTTCACCTGCTGCATTAACTTCTAAAGTTTGCGAGAACTATCCGCCTAACCATTTCTTGCACTTCAGGATCATCGCTGGTCGTGCAGATAATCGTCTCTTCAGCCGCTTCTGCAGGTGTACACCCATCGGCAACCAACACTGCCCAGTTTATCAAATCACCTGGCGAAGGTCCATACGGTAAGTCACCGCTTTTATACTGGCGTCTCAGCTCAGCTCCGACCTTTACGATGTTATGAGCGACATCTTCGCTCACGTTGCTGCGCTTTTTGACAAGAGCCACTTCATCAGGGCACACATTATTTCCGATGCTCAGGTAGTCAAAGTTTATCCACACTGACATGCGGCGTCTGAGGGCAGCATTCAAGGGCTTTGTGCCCACGAATTCTGATGAGAAGGGGTTCATGGAAATGATTAGATAACCGCACGGGTGACGATGCACCACTTCGTTGTCTTTCTCAGTCAAAACTATGTGTCCCCTCGTGTCAAGCAGAGGGTTAAGCCTGGAAGCTATGTCTTGTTTCATCATGTTAGCTTCGTCTAAGTAGAGAATGCCGCCTAGGCGGCACCATGATATTATCTGACCGTCTATCCAATTCTCTTTTCCGAGACCTATGTACCTTCCGAAGAGATCATAGGATGATGTTTGTAAGCCGCAGTTGACTTCCCAAATCGGAAGCCCGTTGAGTTCGGCCACAAGGTAGACTATGTGGGTTTTTCCTGTGCCGCTGGGGCCTATTAAGGAGCATTGTTTGAAGTAGTAGAGGGCTCGCGTGATGCGTTCTACGTACTTCTCTCCTCGGTCCACATATTCGGGCGTGTTTTTTGGAATCATGCTTTCCAGTGAATCTGGGAAGATGTAGCCTGGGTGGAGGTCGTATTTTTCTATATCGTATTTCGAGTAGAGTATTGGTTTTCCGTTGGGTTGTTTTGCAAGAGATACATGAAAGCGTGTGGCAGCTATTTCTGCGCTGAATTGGGTTTCTTTTAAGCTTAAGGTGTTTTGTTTCTTTTTTTGTCCTTGATGGCTGAAGCCCATGGCTACGGAATTTTCTGTTGTTTTTGGCAAGAGGAGAGTCTCCTTGTATGGTTGTGTGTTATTTCTAGGGAAGCAGTTGATTTAAATATTGTGCATTACGATTCAATATAGAGAACCAGAGTGTCTGTCACAGAAACTACACACAAAGAAGAAAAACGCATGAATAGGTAATGCAACCTTTGACTAGACTTTAAACAAGCAATAAATGAGGTATCCAAGATTTGCCCATCAGCTAGCATGTTTAATGTTGCGGTTAGTGTTGAGGTTCGCAGTTTATTAGGCGTCAAGCTAGCTGACAACTTGGGCAGCGGAGAAACCATCAGCTTCGACGTGAAGGCTCGGATGGAAGAGAAAGAGCGACGCAGCGGCAGGGTTACTGTGGGATTTTCTCTAAGCGTCGGGACTAAGCCAAGTGTGGTAAAGTTTGAGGTGGAGGGCATAGCCATTTTGGAGGGCAGGGACTCTGAAATCGAGAAGATGCTGGAAGTAGACCCTGAAACGCAGATTCCCTACGTCTTCCAACGAGTCTACCAACATATTTTCATGTCCATGTACCTCTTATCAACTCTCATAAATGCACCTTATCCACCCCCTAACTTGCTTTTCTCGGGACAGCAGCAAATGCCTGTAGCTTCGATTAGTCAAGGCTCTGCAACAAGTGAAAAAGAAAATACTCAAGCTGATGAGGTGATTGCAGTACCGCCTGAAGAAGAACCTTTGGAATCAAGTGAAGAGAGCACGGAGCCTCAAAGAAGCTAATGAGGAAATGAACTGACAGAACATTATACTCGTAAATCATATCGATTTTGATAGCCCAGTGGAGTTTCGAACTCTCGCCAAACTTATAAGATGGGTTTTTACTAGCAAGTTGGTGCTGAAATCCCTTCTCCTGCACCAAATTTGCACAAATTACGTTTAAATCCTTGGTTATGCACCTCTGCATTACAAAAGACAGAAATAGTTATGCATTGGCAATTCGGATTATTCTCCAAAGAAACGAAAATCATGGAGAATTAATGATGAAAGTTGTGATGAGGAGGAGACGAACCTGAAACAATCGAGCGAGATGGGGTTCCTATTCTTTATCGCTAGTATCTTATCAGTGCTGTCTTTTCCCTTCAATCCACTAATTATATTCAAAGTTCTTGAACCCAATAATATTGAAGTGCTGGGATATGTTGGATGGATGTTTTGGGCAGTTGGTATCGCCTTAGTGGTTCTGTCTTATTATCACATTTATTCTCGCAAGGTGAAGATCTTGGTTGATAGCGGAATTTACGCAGTTGTTCGACATCCCATGTATTTGGGTTGGATCCTAGCGATATTCGTTGCCACCATTTTCTTCTATCAACATTGGCTATTCGTGATTCTTGGAATTCCTGGAATAGCCAGTGTCTATTTAATCTCAAGACGAGAAGACTATCTCAACATTGAAAGGTTTAGCGATGACTACAAACGTTATATGCAAAAAGTGCCGAGAATGAATTTCGTGGCGGGGGTCACACGGCTGCTACGACGTATAAAGAGCGAATGAGAATACATGCAGTCTTACAACTAAATTCTAGACGCATGTAAAAATCCGAGAATTTAAACCGATGTTTAAACCTAACCCTGTGCACTACGGTTAAAAAATCATATTTTGTCGTCTCTTTGACGATGTGCGTGTGTTTTCACAGCAGAGATGATGTTCCCGCCGTAACCCCAAGAATGAAAATGAATATCACTTGCTCCTGATTTTTCTAGCGCATCTGTCATGTTCTTTTTTGAGAATGGGCCATAACCTATTTCAGCTATCACAAGTTTTCCACTCGTTTTTAACACTCTAATCATCTCCTTCAATGCTTTTCTCCACTCTTTTCTAATGTTGTGGAGAACAAAACTACAAACGACTACATCAAAATATTTGTCTGGAAATGGAAGCT